>ONZV01000919.1_pt1 | contig 16095 bp, 13 predicted proteins | sample 1671561 | NCBI WGS metagenome assembly ONZV01 (sample SAMN06348169, study PRJEB24527) | human gut metagenome | reverse complement strand
CTTTTTATATTTTTCTAATTTTATTATTGTCATTTTCTCTTTTATCTGTTATAACTAAATTAACAAAAAACAAGAGAGAAAAAAATAAAGGAGGTACAGTCCACCAGAAACGTAACGAAATACCTAATAGAATATGAAAGACAGGAGGTACGGACCACCAGAAACTTAACGATTTACCCAAAAGAATTTTAAAAGAATCGAGGTACAGTCCACCAAAACAGTAATTGCATTCGGTTTTACCTTCAAAAGATGAAATGAAAACATGACGATCCTAAGAAAGGAATCCTGAATTAGTATCAGATCAGAAACATTCTTATATGATACAATTCCAAATGTCATAAGAAAACAGGTTCAGAGATTGAAGAGAAAAGCGAAGAAGTCCAAAAGAGTTGTTTGAGAGTTTCATAAAAGAAATGATAGGCAATAAGAAAAATTGTTTAGAAATTTCAAAATGAAGCGGCAAACAGAACGAACAGTAGAAAAAAGAATAGCGAGGTATAGTCCCATGGACGAAATAGTTTAAAAGGCGGCATTGAAAGAAAAAAAATTTCGATGTCGCCTTTTTCATGTTTATTTTTTATTCATCATCTGACAGCTGATGCCACGGATTCTCTACATCCGGATCTGTCGGATCCCAGCCTTTATTCGGACTGTCTGTATCAATATGCGCTGCCTCAGGTTTTCCCAATGGTCCCGGATCATCATCCTCATAAATTTCCACGGTTGTTCCCGATGGACAGTTATCTGCGATCCATTTTGCATCTTCCACCGTAAGCCGCACACATCCCATAGATGCCTGCTGTCCAAGTTTATTATATTTTTCTGTGCACAGAGCACTTTTTGATTTTTTATAGTATGGAACCGAATGAAACAAAACGCCTCCTGTGATCCGGGTTGCATACTGACCATATACTTTTCCGTACAGTTCCCGCCACAGATATTTGGTTGATAAATGAAATGTGCCGCGCGGTGTTGCATTGTACAATCCTGTGGAACAGATCATCGCCTTATACGGAACCGTATATTCGCCGTTTTCGTCTGAAGTATATACGGTAATACAGTTTTGTCTGCGATTTACTTTTATGTAATATGGAAATTCCGCTTCATCTGAAGCAGACTGCTGCGAATCTTTTTCCTGCTGATTTTCGCCCTGCACTGTATCTTCCTGCCGAACATTCTCGTTCTTTCCTTCTCCTGGCACAATATCATCCTCACTCTGGCTTTCACCCTGTGTGATATCTTTCCCGGAATTTTCGCTCTGACTTTCGCCTTGCAGCATATCCTCTTCTAACATTACGTTTTCCGTGCTTTCATCCAGTTTCATCTCATCACTTCTGTATTCCTCAAAAATATAGCTGTCAGAATCACCTGTCACATACGCAAGCACCGGAAGATTCCATTCCATCCGAAGCGCCACAAACTCCAGCGCCGTCAATCCGCACATAAAAACAGTGGCTGCAATTGCGATAACGATTGCAGCCCTATTCTTCCATACTTTTTCAATTGTCTTACGAAAAGTAGTTTGTTTTTTCATTTATCCTATAACTGTGTGATAACAAAAATATCATAAATCGCCTTGATCGCATTCTCGAAATCTGCGTTGCTTACACCAATAATGATGTTTAACTCAGATGATCCCTGATCGATCATTTTTACATTGATGTTTGCATGTGCCAATGCAGAGAAAATTCTTCCTGCTGTTCCGCGTGTGGATTTCATACCACGGCCAACAACTGCAATGAGTGCAAGATCGCTCTCCAGCTCAATGCTGTCCGGCTGCGCATATCTGTGGATAGCCGAAATGACAGCCTGCTCTTTTCCCTCAAACTCCGGCTGGTGTACAAAGATTGTCATTGTATCAATTCCGGATGGCATATGTTCAAATGAAATTCCATTATCTTCAAATGCAGATAACACTTTTCTGCCAAATCCAATCTCGGAGTTCATCATATCTTTATCAATGTTTACAGAAACGAAACCTTTTTTACCTGCGATACCGGTGATCGTATATTTTGACTGATGGCAGGTGCTCTCCACGATCCAGGTTCCCTCATCTTCCGGTGCATTCGTATTACGGATATTGATCGGTATACCAGCTTTGCGCACAGGGAATACCGCATCCTCATGCAGTACGCCGGCTCCCATGTAGGAGAGCTCGCGGAGTTCACGGTAAGTGATCGTCTTGATCGGCTTTGGATTGTCGATGATCCTTGGATCTGCGATCAAAAATCCGGAGACATCGGTCCAGTTCTCATAACAGGTTGCCCGCACTGCCCTCGAAACGATAGATCCTGTGATATCAGAACCTCCACGCGAAAATGTTTTGATGGTTCCATCCTCTTTTGCGCCGTAAAATCCCGGAATGACCGCACGCTCTGCTTTTGCAAGACGCTCAGACAGTACTTTGTCTGTTTTCTCCGGCATAAAGTTGCCATCCTCATCAAAAAAGATCACTTCTGCAGCATCCACAAATTCATATCCAAGGTAGTTTGCCATAATGATACCATTCAGATACTCACCGCGGGACGCTGCATAATCAACACCTGCTTTATTTTTAAAATTCTCGGAGATTTTCTTAAATTCTTCCTCTAAAGAAAGTTTTAGATTCAAACCATTAATAATTGTGTCATAACGGTCTTTGATTTTCATTAACATCACACGGAAATCTTCATCCTTTTCCACAAGGTCATAACATGCATACAGCATATCCGTTACCTTTGTGTCCTTAGAATTTCTTTTTCCCGGTGCACTAGGCACTACATATCTTCTCTCTTTGTCTGCATGGATAATCTTACCAACCTTTGCAAACTGTTCTGCACTTGCAAGAGAGCTTCCACCGAATTTCACAACTTTAATCATTTTTTCAAACTCCTTCGATTCTGTTTCTCTATTATCACCGGCCGATCACAGCCAGCCGTCACTTTCCTGATTGCAGTTTTTCTTTTTCCCGGTCAGGACTAACGACTATATCTTATCATAAATGCAAATTTCGTCAAACTATTTTTCTTAAAATAAAGCGGTTTTTCGGCTTTTCTGCGTTCTCACTTAGAATTATGTCAACCACTTATAATTTATGATTATGGCACTTAAAATCAGAAGTAATAATATGATTGTTACGATTTACCGCGCAAGAAGTCCACTTGTAAGAAAATCGGCAAGCTCGATCATATTCTGCTGTGATCTTAAATAGATTTCGATATCTGTCACATAATCGCCGTCCAGATATGCTTCCATCTGCTGGCGCTCCATATCGAGATGATCGTAGAACATTTTTCTCAATTCTGTCTCGTTGTAGGCCGGTGTCTGTCTGCTCAAAAAGGATGCGATCTCCTCCGCATTGATATACCAGTTTTCCATAGCCGCTCCCGAAAAAGCCGGATCAGCCTTTAATCCGGCTGCAACTTCATCGGTCAGACGCAAATGCTCCATGAAAAGTTTGCGGAATCTCTGCATTGCAGAAGCCGGATAATACTGAGCAAAAATCGCAAGAATCTCCTCTGCATTTTTGTACACGGCGTCTTTCCACGCATTCTGGCTTGACAGGTTTTCAAAAAAACTGATGAGATAGAATTTTACAAGTGTAATATGATTGAGCCATGCCATGCGCATGCGCTGTCGCAGATCCACGCCCATGTTGTTCCCAGGCTGCGTTGTGGTTCCCGGGCGTGTCGCAGTTTCCGGCTGTGTCGTAGTTCCCGGCTGTGTCGTAGTTCCCGGGATAATGACAATTCCACCCACAGGAGTCTTAGTTGGTTTGTTCGTGTTCCCCTCGGATGGTTTGCTCTCATTCTCATCCACATATCCCTCTCCCGGGCAGATCGTCAGGCGCATTCCCGTCTGAAGATTGTATGGGTTCACCCCGGAATTAAGCAGGATAAGTTCGGTTACGGTTGTATGAAACTGTTTTGCAAGTTTGTACAGAGAGTCTCCTTCCTGTACACGATAACTAATTCGATTCTGACAATACATATTTTCTTCCATAAAATATTTTCAAATTATTTTATGAAATTCTGCGGGTTTGGTTACAGGAAGGTTTGCTTTTGAACTGCGCCGGTGGGTGGTGTTACGGATTTTTGTAGGTTATGTCGTATTGCATGCCAACATAGTGTATAGAAATATAAAAAATAGAACTGTTTGTTTTCAGGAGCGCTTCCGCTTGTTGTCGCTGGCAACGGTACTAAGAAAGCATCCATCGTGATTTCAAAATCCAATTACATTGTCTTTTGAAATCGCAATGTCTGCTTTCTAAGGACCGGCCGCTCCCAAAATCCTGAAAACAAATCAGTTCTATTTTTTATTTGTCCCAGACTGTGCAGCATGCAATATCTCGGTTATGAAAATCCGTCAATCCATGTTGCGAACGGCGGAACCCAAAGATAACCGTGAGTTCCATAGCGTAAATTGGGCATGTATAAGCGTCCTCTCACAAGTCATTCACAGCGTAAATGAAAGAAAAACGGTATAAACGAAAAATTATTTTCTTTGTGAGCTATGGAGATAAGACTCTATAGAGGCTTATCGGAATGTCCAGCGAACAGAAACATCATATTTCGTTTATACCGTTTTTCTTTTCATAAATCTATAAAATCAAAACTTGTGAGAGGATGCTTATATCTGCCCTTCACAACCTATAAAAGCACCACAAAATCTGCGGCACTACGGTAAATTAAACTCCGGTTTACAGGAAGTTAGCATAAACCATAGCGGCAACAACAGTCAGAATACCGGAAACCGCAATGGAAAGGCTGCTCATTGCCCCCTCTATCTCGCCGAGTTCCATCGCTTTTGCAGTTCCTACAGCATGGGAGGCAGAACCAATTGCGATCCCTTTTGCGATAGGTTCTTCAATATGAAAAAGTTTTAATACCGCATCCGCTGTTATGTATCCAAAAATTCCTGTGATGATAATGACCGCAACGGTAATTGTCACATAGCCACCAAGTTCCTCAGAAACTCCCATTCCGATCGCTGTTGTGATAGATTTTGGAAGTAATGTAACATACTGCTGATGATCGAAACGGAAAAGCAAAGCCAGAACCAGAATACATGTCATGCTGGTAAATACCCCGGAAATAATTCCTGCTATGACAGCTTTCAGATTTTTCCTGAGTAACTCAAACTGCTCATACAGAGGAACTGCCAGACAGACAGTCGCCGGCGTCAACAGATAGCTTATGTATTTTGCTCCTTCCTCATAATCTGCATAATCTATATGAAACACCACCAGAAATACCATAACTGCAATTACAGAAATTAAAAGTGGATTAAATATTGCGATTTTTACTTTCCTTTTAAACCATAAACCAAACTCATAGGTCAACAGACTGACTACAACCCCTAAGAAAACGGAATCTGTCAAAAATGATTTCATGTTCTTACTCCTCCTTTTTCTTTCCTTTACGGATCACAAACTGTGTGATGCTTCCGGAAACTCCCATGACAATCACCGTTGAGATCAGCGTAATGACAACCACCTGTATCCAGATTGACTGCAGAGCTCCCCACGAATCAAGAAGTCCTACTCCGGCCGGCACAAACATCAATGGCATGATCTCGATCAGAAAATTACTTGTTTCTTTGATGTCTGACACCTTTAAAATTTTCAATTCCAATGCAAGGAAAAGAAGTACCATGCCATAAATACTCGCCGGTATGGATAGTGGTATGATATATTTTAAAAGTTCACCAAAAAAAGAAACGAACAGTATAATTAAAAGCTGTCTTACATATTTCATGATTTTTCTCCTTTGTTTTTATTCCGATTTTGTATCATACCACTGCTTATTTTGAATCTCAATACCTATTTTTTATGTTTCTTTTTTAGTCCATCACAGGCTGGGTTATCCAACACCTTCCCATCTGCTGAAAATCTTGATCCATGACATGGACATTCCCATGTCTGTTCTTCTTTATTCCACTGAAGGACACATCCCATATGACTGCATCTTTTTCCGCCAATCCTTCCAATCCCCACAAGTGCATGACCCAGATTAGAAATTAACTGTGGTTTTAACATATTGCGTGATGGTGAAAAAACAGTAGAATATTCATTGTTTTTTTCCTGTACGAGGTCTGATAAGATCATTGCTGCCAGCATGGAACCTGTCATCCCCCATTTTCCAAATCCGGTTGCCACAAAAAGATCCGGTGTGTTTTTACTGTATGGACCGATGTATGGTCTTTTATCCAGAGACATGCAGTCCTGTGTTGCCCAGAAATAGCGTTCCTTTGCTTCCGGGAAATATTCCTTTGCGATATCGCGCAGTAAATCCCAGTTGCTTTTTTCCTTTCCAGACCTGTGACCGCCTCCGCCTATCAGCAGATAGTCTTCGTAATTTCTCAAGGACAATCCGATATTATCTGCTTCAAGATACATACCCTTCAGATTTTTTCCATATGCACAGGCAAGTACATAAGAACGATTCTGATATAATTTTAAATAATAGGAACCTCTCGTATTAATAAACGGAAAATGTGTTGCAATGATAATTTTCTCTGCTGCGACTGAACCTTTTTCTGTCAATGCAAAATACTCTGTCATCTCACGCACTTCGGAATGTTCATAGATTCTCAGATTTTTGCTGATCCCGGCGGCAAATTTGAGTGGCTGAAACTGCGCCTGCCGCGGAAACCGTATTGCACCCTCCACTTCAAACGGTAACTCCGTGTCCTCCACATAATCAGCCTGAAATCCAAGACTGCCCAATGCCTGTATTTCACTCTCTAACTTCCGACGCTCTCTGACAGAATACAGATAAGAATCCATTTCTTCCATATCACAGTCCAGAAAACGCCCCAGATTTTTATAATTTTCCACCGCTTTTAAATTTGCTTTCAGAAACAGTTCTGCACGCTCCTGTCCCATGGACTGTAATGATTTTTCGTAAATCAATCCGTGCTGCGCTGTAATTTTTGCAGTCGTGTGCCCGGTCACGCCCTGACAGATGCGGTCTTTTTCCAACAGACAGTAATCAACACCTGCCTGCTGTAAAAAATAGGCGCACAAAACACCCGCCATACCGCCGCCAATGATCAAAACCTGTGTCCGGATGTCCTTTTCCAAAGTCGGGAACTCCGGCATTTCTATATTTTCCGTCCATAATGAACTCATAAATCCTCCTTGTTTTGCGAAGCAAAATGCGACTGTCCTTACACGGAGCAAAGCCCAGCAAGCTGTGCAGGATTTAGCCTCCTTGTTTTGCGAAGCAATTTTATGATTAGTATGAATGGATTGTTTCATAATTATTCAATGCGGTACATTTAGTTTGATTATCAAAATACTATTGACATTCTATTTCATTTCGTCTATTGTTTATAATAGTTTGATTTTCAAAGCATTTTAACAAAATAATTTTTTCTGGCTAAAACTATTTCATTGTTCAGAACGGATTTCACAATGTTTGAAGTCAAAAATAATATTTTTGAAATGGAGATTATGATGAGTGTACGAATTATAATAGACTCTGCCTCTGATCTGACAAAGGAACAGGCAGATAAATTAGGACTTGATTTTTTACCTTTGAAAACAATTTTTGGTACGGAAGAATATCTGGATGGCATCACATTAAGCCACCAGCAATTTTATGAAAAACTGATCGAGAGTGACTGTATGCCGACCACAAGCCAGATTCCGCCACATGATTTCGAGCAGCTTTATGCAGATGTGAAAGAAAAAAAAGACACAGCAGTTGTCATCACACTTTCCTCCAGGCTTTCCGGTACTTTTCAGAGTGCCAATATTGCATTGGATGGTTATGAAGATTGTATTACGATCGTTGACAGCGAAAATGTATGTCTTGGCGAACAGATTCTTGTGATGTATGCCTGCCGTCTCAGAGATGCCGGTGTTTCTGCCGCTGGAATTGCAGAAGCCCTGGATCAGAAAAAGAAAGATGTCCGCGTTCTGGCGTTATTAGATACCTTAGAATATTTAAAACGCGGCGGACGCATTTCCAAGACTGCCGCTCTTGCCGGAAATCTGCTCTCCATTAAACCGGTGATCACAATTGCCGACGGAGAGGTTGCAGTTCTTGGAAAGGCACGCGGCTCAAAAAACGGTTGCAATATGCTCCGGGAGGAAATTGCAAAATGCAATGGTATTGATTTCTCCATGCCGATTTGTCTCGGTTATACCGGATTAGAAGATTCCCTTCTGCAAAAATACATAGAAGATAACACCGATCTCTGGAAATCTTATGTGGAAGAACTGCCTATCAGTTCCATTGGAAGCACAATCGGAACCCATACGGGTCCCGGCGGAATCTGCGTTGCATTTTTCAGTAAGACAAACTCCTGACCGGAGTTTGTCCTGCGTCATCTTACTCCAATGCCCCTTTTACTTTTTTATGGGAAATACAACGTTCCTCCCGATTGGCAAGTGCCTTTACCCTGCCTTCTAACAGAAGTTCCCTTCCTTTTTCATTTCTTGTATACACACAGTCATAGCCTCCAATATACGGATGCATGCATTTTGCGAAACATTCCGCATCCTCCTTCTTTTTCGAAAAGCAATTTGGAATGGCATAGAAACCGTTCAGTCCTTTCCGACCCTTCTTTTTCACAAGTATGTAACGCTGGTTGTCGATCACATCAAAAAACTCATTGACACACTGCGCAAACAACGCTTTATCCCTGCCGCTTCCACCGGACAGATAAATGATATGGTTATCCGGTCCCGGCGATTCTGCCACTACTTTGCAGTGTGTTTCTTCCAGAAGCTGCTGCTCCTCCAGCGCTTTACGGATTCCATTTCCAAATGCCTTTAATCTTTTTAACGGACTGCCCAGCATGAAAATTTTCGGAAAACGTATCATGATTCCAGTCAGTCCGACAACAATGAAGAAATAGCAGATTCCGGCTAAATGTCCATTTCGGGACGCTGCCGCCACGACACCAGCCCCGATTGCCCCAATCAGGAATAAAATTACTGACAGGATCATTGTGAGAATCGCATCCCAGAAAACAACACTCGTCACAAACTTGTCTTTCACCTCTGTCTCATCCACAATATCCATTTTGTCATAGATTGCAAGTGCGCTGTTCCAACGTTTTTTTAGCGTATCGCGCTGTCCCGACATTTTCAGCATTTGTCTGTTAATCCTGTCAATATTGGTTTTATTAAATGGAGTTTTAATAATCGACAGCCGCTTTATTCCATTTTCGATCGTATTTTCCGTGTAATGCAGACCTAGAAAATGTTCCATCCTTCGTTCCAGCATACTGTAATCTTCGCTGATCTGATTGTCGTCTGCCTTCAACACCTCATCCCACGGTCTCAGGCATACTAAATGCCAGATGTTACTTGTTTTTTCCGGCTGTTCTTTCATCACACGGATAGCGCGTCCACGCATCTGATTACTTAACATAAATGAACCGACAAAGCTTGCAAGGATCAGGGAATTGATGCAAGGAGAATCCCATCCCTCCCCAAGCAGCGATTTTGTGCCAACCAGCACCTGAATATAGCCTTTTGAGAATACATTGGTTACCGCCCCTGTGAGAAAATGTGCATTTCCAACAGCCGTCACCTTAAGATAATCTGTTTCAGGAAGATTTCCGATCCTGCTGAATGTGACTTTTCCACTCGTTCCGATCTCCTGCTCTAATGCCTCTTTTGCCTCCGCCGGAATGATCACGATCGTCCCGCAAAGCACTCCAAAACGGATTTGTTTATTCTTCTTTTCATTTTCACGCCGGAGCATTTCAAAAAACGGAAGCACTCCAAGCGAGTTTACATCGTATTCTGTATTTCCAATTGCTTTTTCATATTCTTTCCGGATGTAATCTGTCAAAACCAGCAGTCTTAAATTCTGACCGGATGTCTCATACTCATGGAACACAATGTCCCGTATGCTGTTGCATTTTCCAAGAGAATTTGTGAGCATTTTTTCCACTGCCGCACTTTTCGTCATGACGACTTTTTTCTTCTCTATCAGACCACTGGATTTTAAATCTGCAATTAACAATTCTCGATATGTCTTGTCACACATGTATGAATCCACATCATCATACAAAAATCCCTGTAGCAGACGCTCCATCCACTGCACGTTCATGGACGGTAATTTTTTTGCTCCCAAAAGTCTCTGTAATCTGGACGGAAATGCAATATTTTTGCTCTGCAGATAAATCAAAAGTGATGCCAGATATGCCGGATTATCCAGCAGCAGGTCATCCGGGAGCTTTCCACTCAACCCCTTATGGCTCCTCACATACGTAAGAAACTGTGTATCCTGCATCATTTTTTCTGTCATTGCTTTGCTGCGTTCCTGAAAACGTCTGACTTCCTGTTCTTCCTCTTTTGTCGGATAGTTGAAGTAAACATAATCCTGATGCGGGCAGAGGCTTCCCTCTTTTACAAGTTCCGGTATCGTGATCTCCTCATCGATCTCTCCACACATATTCATGTACCGCGTCCACATGGCCGGTGTGGAATCATATGGCGGTGTTGCTGTCAACGCTATGATTTTGAGGTTATCCACCTGTTTTTTGAAATCTTCTAATGCTTTCCACCATTCACTTCGCAGATGGTGGCATTCATCCAGACAGAGTACTTCGATTCCAGCCTCTTTCATCGCTCCAACCAGATCAAAACCACTGTAATCTACTTCCTCTGTCCCTGTTTCCGAAATGCACTCGTCTGTGTCCGTTCCACTCTCCGCCCCTACATCTTCCTGCTTTCCCCGGAATCTTGTCATCGCACTGTGCAATGCCTGATAGGTTGCAACCGTGATCGCCTTTGGCTGTTTTAAATTCTGTGAAAGATAATCTTCCCCCTGCACACCCTCACATAAAAAAGCTTCCTCGATCCTTGCGATCCACTGCTCCCGGATCGTAATGGACGGAGCTAAAATCAGTGCTTTTCCATTCATCCTGCGGATCAGTTCAATTCCCAATGTCGTTTTTCCGGAACCAGGTGCTGCTACAATATGTATTTTTCCATCTGCCATGTACCTGTCTGCATGTTCTAAAACTCTTGCCTGATAATTCCGCCATGTTCCCTTAAATTCCAAAATTCCTTCGTAATTCATAACTTCTCCTTGCCGTTATTGTGCTATTTAGGCGATCACCTGCGCAATTCTGTCCAGTCTCGCATAAAATTGCGGATAAAAATCCTGCTCCGTGTCATACGGATTTATGTAAAAAGTATTCAGCAAAAACATCGTGATCGTCTTTTTCTGGTTTTCATCTGACATTTCGCCTAAAATACTTTTTATTTTCTTCCGGAATGCATGCCAGTCGATCAGATATTGCTGATTTTTCTTAAGTTCCGGTGTATCCAGCCACCTGCCCACCTTAATCTTACTGCGGTTCTCTTTGGCACAACCATCCACCTGTAAAAAATAGTCCAGTCTGTTCTCTTCATAAATCCGCCCCAATGGAAAAACACGGCAGATACCCGGTCGAAAGCTGTGAATACTGCATCTTTTCTCTTTTAAAAACGGACAGACATCTTTGTCTGTCATTTTCAGATTCGGCAATATCATGCCATCTGCCACATGCAGCTCTATCTGCTCCTTTAATAAGTTTTCAAACGTTGTATTCAGATTTTTCGTCAGTTCATAAATATCTAATGGATCAAGGATGATCGACTCCCCCATATCCTCACAGCACGAAGAACAGCCTGCACAATCGTTGCAGGCTGCCCGTACCATATCATTTAATCCATATCTTTTTCCGTCTGAAATTTCTTCCAAGTTCTTATTCATTTGTTAAACCTCGATATAATATTTGTATTTTTATCCCTGCCAGCTGTCCGACGCCATGCGGTCTGCAAGCTGGCTTAATTCGTTGGGATATTTCATAAGCTCACGTTCGGAATCCAGCCGATGCCGCTGTTCGGCATTTTTCTTTCCTGCGATTCCATATTCCAGGGCATTCTCCAAAGCCTGATACTCCCTCTGCGCTTCCCTGTTCAAAGTCTTATGAACACCGGAAACCTGTCGGTTCGTTCCATAGCGGTAGCCATTTGCTCCATGCGCACTCTCGTACTGTCCATTCTCATAAACGTATTCATCGTTCGTGTCATTTTTGTATACAGTCTCTTTTTTATCCGTTGGCGCACCATTGTATGCACTGTTATTTTTTTGTTTTTTACCCATTTCGCTTTTTTGGTAAAAATAATTATATCACAATTTAATAATTATTTTTTATACCATTTCCCTCCTGTTTATTCAGATAGTATTGCACATCTGTTTTCACAGTTAGGGTATCACGTACAAGCATTTTTATTCACAAGCTGCAATGATTGCGTATTTCATTATTATAATCTGCATTTTGATATTGCATAGTCAATTTTTCATCTAATCTTTGTCTGCTTCACGATACACGCAAAATATCAACCGTGTGGGCACTTGCCCCCATCAAGTCCATGCGCTCTGCAACAGACATCTGGTATCTGACGAACAGCTCAAATGTTTCTTCGTCCATCTCCTTTAAGACCGGACGCATATAATTTGCTGCGCCATCAGGTGCTATGATTTTTTCACGCTGTAAGGAAACCGCCTCGTTTATTTTTTCAATGTCCGATAATGTGACATATTCATACAAATCTTTTTCTTTTGACACACAGTGAAAATCTTCTGTCAGCCTGCCATCTCCGAGACACTCTTTTACCATATTTTCCTTAAATCCATACATCAAAACACCATAATCGTTCATCAGATATGCCACAAAAATAAGACCGTTCTTTTTTGTCACACGCTTCGCTTCGCACAACGCTTTTACCTTATCCTCAAATGTATACAGATGATACATCGGTCCTAAAAGCAGTGTCATATCAAATGTTTCATCTGCAAACCGAGACAGCTTCAATGCGTTTCCCTGATATGCCTTCACGCTGCTGCCCTTGGATTTTAAAATTCCGAGATTATACTTCACGAGTTCCACCGCTGTGACATCATAGCCTTCGTTTGCCAGTGCGACCGAATACCGTCCGGTTCCGGCGCCCACATCAAGGATTTTCGGTTGCTCCATTTCCTTTAAATAGCGATGGATGTATGCCATGGTAATGCGGTATTCCACCTGTCCATGGCGGCGTCCGAGCCTTTTTTCTTCATTAAATTTATTATAATGCTTTTCCAATTCTGTTAATTCTTTTGCCATATCTGTTTCCTTTATTAAAGCAGAGATCAAACATTACAGAAATAAATCGCTTTTATCCCACGCTTCATGCCCTGATCCGCCATTTTTCAAATCTATTATGCAGACAATAGATTTCCCCGCATCTGCTCTATTTTTATGCCTTATAATCATTATATACAACTACCGATTTTCTGACAAGCAAGATTGTTACTGTTCACTCAGCAGTAAAACACTTGCTGCTTTGCTGCATAAGAAAGTGATTCAAGAGTGAGCAGTAACGAAAGATTCCAGCCACAGATTAAAAAACGCAGTCTTTTCTGATTACATAAAACATGCTATAATGTGCAGTTGTGAATGCGTATGACTACCTGTGCTTTTATCTGTAAATATTATTTATTTTTTCATAAATGGAGAAAAAAATGAACCTGTTAAAAAAACAACTTGTAAAAAGAAACTATCACAAAGAGACCTTAAAAATCACCATTGATATGGCATGGCCAGCCATTGTCGAATCCTTTTTCGTGGCTTTTGCCGGACTGATCGACTCCTTAATGGTCAGCTCGCTCGGCTCCTATGCCGTGGCGGCAGTAGGGCTTACCACACAGCCAAAACTGTTAGGACTTGCCCTGTTTTTTGCCTTAAATGTTGCAATCTCAGCCTTAGTTGCCCGGAGAAGGGGTGAAAAGAAGCAGGACTCTGCGAATGAGATCCTGCTTACCGCTATCTTTTTTATTGTGATCGCAGCTATCATCTCAAGTATTGCATTCGTGTTTTTTGCCGGTGCGATCATCGACTTCTGCGGTTCTACGGCAGACACACATAATGATGCTGTGGTATATTTCCGCATTATTATGGGCGGTATGATCTTCAACTGCATCCAGATGGGAATTAACGCGGCACAGCGCGGTGCGGGAAACACGAAGATCACCATGCGTACCAACGTGACCTCCAACACGATCAATATCCTTTTAAATTATCTGCTGATCAACGGACGCTTTGGTTTTCCTGCCCTTGGCATCCGCGGTGCCGCACTCGCAACCATATCCGGGACCGTAGTTGCCTGCATTATGAGTGTTGCTTCCATTTTCAAAAAAGAAAGTTTTTTGAGTATTCCTTATATATTAGAGCAGCATATCCGCCCGACTTTGTCTGCTTTTCTCAATCTGATCAAAGTTGCTTACAGTGTCTTTTTCGAACAGGTATTAATGCGGATTGGTTTTATGTTAACCGCTATTATGGCTGCCGATCAGGGGACGGATGCTATGGCGGCGCATCAGGTCGGTATGAACATTATGGCACTCTCCTTTGCGTTTGGCGACGGTCTGCAGGCAACGGCAGTTGCTCTGATCGGACGAAGCTTAGGTGCCGGCGATCCGGATCTTGCCAAAGAATACGGCCGCACCTGTCGTCTCATCGGTGCTGTCATCGCTGTCTGTCTGGTTGCGATCTACTATTTTGGTGCCAGCGGTCTCTACCATCTGTTTTTTACGGAAGACCACATTGTGGCAATTGGAGTCCAGATTATGCATGTCATAATCTTTGTTGTCATTTTCCAGATCTGCCAGGTCATCTACATGGGATGCCTGCGTGGTGCAGGAGACACGCTTTACACAGCAGTTGCATCCATGATAAGCGTCACTTTCATCCGTACCATCATTTCCTATTTCTGTGGTTATGTCCTCGGCTGGGGGATCATCGGTATCTGGATGGGCGTGCTGGGCGATCAGATTTCCAGATTTATCTTTGCGACCGTGCGCTTCAGGCAGGGCAAGTGGGTGAAGATCAAAATCTGATAACCGGAGTTTCACTAGCGTAGTGTCGCAGATTTTGTGGTGCTTTCCTAGGACGTGAAGGGCAGATATAAGCGTCTCTCACAAGTTGTGATTTTATAGGTTTATGAAAAGAAAAACGGTATAAACGAAATATTATGTTTCTGTTCGCTGGACATTCCGATAAGACTCTGAAGAGTCTTATCTCCATAGCTCACAAAGAAAATAATATTTGTTTATACCGTTTTTCTTTCATTTACGCTGTGAATGACTTGTGAGAGGACGCTTATACATGCCCGGTCAACGTCATGAATTGCACCACAAAATCTGTAATTTACGTTATGGAACTCCCGGTTATTGGATGAGTGTCTATGAGATAACGGCAAAATTCAAGAGGTTCCTACTTTATAAATCTCACTGCTCAAAAGCTATTCAGAAATGGATAGCTTTTTTAATGTCACAAAATTTTTCGTACAAAAATAGGAAGCCGTTTGGCTCCCGTAAATACTAATAAATATTGATAAGAGGTTATCTTTTGACAGTAAATATTACATTAAATCATATATGTCTTTTTGACTATCTTTTTATATCTTCTCAAATGTCCGCAAAGCCTTATTTTATAGGCTCTACGGGCATTTTGCTTTTGTGGTAAACCTCACATATCTAGGTCTATCTTCTTATATTTCCGCTATCAAGCGTGGTTAAAATCGTGGTAAATACTTCTATGCGATTAGACGCTGAACCTCTGATTTTGCGGTATCTATGGACGCATGAGCGTACCAGTTCATTGTGATACTGATGTTTGAATGCCCCATGATATACTGTAAATCTTTCGGGTTCATGTTCTTGCTTGCCAGTCTTGTGCAGAACGTATGGCGTAGCGTATGTGGTGTGATATGTGGCAAGGGGTTATCCTTGTGGTGTTTGTTATATTTCTTTACCATACGGACAAATAAGGCGTTGTAATCAATCGCAACTTTAGGATTGCCTTTCGGATTGACGAACAGAAAATCTTTGTATCCGTCTATCTCTATCAGTTTCCCTTTTGTGCGTTTCCTTATGACCCGTTGAAATGCCTGTATCGTTTCTCTGCTTAATGGCACTTGCCTTGTTCCACTCTTTGTCTTAGGCGTTTCAATATAATAGCCCTGTTCCTTGCTCTTTAATAACTGGTGGTCGATAACCACAACCTCATTCTTGAAATCAATATCGGCTACTGTCAGTCCGCACAGTTCCGAGATACGAA
>ONZV01000891.1_pt1 | contig 16568 bp, 19 predicted proteins | sample 1671561 | NCBI WGS metagenome assembly ONZV01 (sample SAMN06348169, study PRJEB24527) | human gut metagenome | reverse complement strand
CCCCTTGACCCCTTTTCGCGATTGAGTTGGTCGCGCTTTCATGCTCCTTCCGCGTGCAGCTTTTTGGTGCTTTGCCTAAGCTCTTGTTTGCTCCCCCAAACTTTCCGTGAAGAACCTTTTTTCATATCCCCATCCCGCAATGCTCGCACTGCCGCGCAGCCCCTTCCACCACACTCGTGCGCCTCCCGCAGTGCGGACACACAATAAACGACTGTACCGCCCCATACGCCCGGAGGTTCGGCGCAGTCAGGTATACCATCGCCGTCAGCGGATCAATCTGAATGTTTCGCAGATAGTTCCCGCAGAGCAATAACCGCAGCGTCTCCATGTTCGGGCAGTCCGGCAGGAGCTTGGGCATATCCGACAGCGGAAACATGTGCAGCGAGAACGTTGCTAACTGCTGTGCAACGCCGCGCGCCCTGCGTCGGATGATTTCCCCCCTGAAGCAGATGCATCCCGGCGTACAGCGCCGCCGTCGCAAGGCATAGCAGCAGCACCATGCGCGTGTCGCCGTGCTCACCCGCCTTGCAGGTGCGCCACAGCAGCAGCGCCGATAGGGCGAAGAACAGCGCCATCAGCGGATACACCCACCATCGGCGGTTCGCCCGCTGCGTCAAATAGGGATTCATGCGGATGCCTCCTGTTGCCGAATAACATTCATTTCACCTATACAATACCATACTTGCAGGATAATGTAATACTAATTCGATTCTAAAACATGGCATCGAGCATAGCAGATTTTTCGTTCCGGCAAAGCTGAGTGAAGCGAGGCGTACTGGAGGTACGCGCGAGCGGAACGAAGCAAAGCCGGGGCGGAAAAGATGCTGTGCGAATGCCATGGTTTAGATGAGAATTAGTATAAATCTTGACGCGAAAGAAAAACCGGGAAGCGGCTTCTGCCACCTTCCCGGCTACCTGGCATTATGCCCCCAGATACGCCTTCCTGACTGCATCGTTGTGCAGCAGCTCCTGCGCGTCGCCGGACATGGAAATCTTGCCCGTTTCCAGCACATACGCGCGGTTCGCGACGGACAATGCCATTTGCGCGTTCTGCTCCACCAGCAGAATCGTCGTGCCGCTCTTGTGCAGCGCGCGGATAATGTCGAAAATCTGCTCGACCAGAATCGGCGCAAGGCCCATTGACGGCTCATCCAGCATCAGCAGGCGCGGCTTGGACATCAGCGCGCGCGCCATCGCCAGCATCTGCTGCTCGCCGCCGGAGAGCGTGCCGGCAATCTGCTTCTGGCGCTCCTTCAGGCGCGGGAACAGCTCAAACATCTGCTCAATGCTGCCCGGAATCTCCTTGTCGGGGCGCGTGAAGCCGCCCATTTCGAGGTTCTCCAGCACCGTCATCTGCTGGAAGATGCGCCGCCCTTCGGGGCAGAGCGCCATGCCGTGCTTCACCATATCCGACGCGTGGACGCGCGCCAGATCCTTGCCGCCGAAGTGGATGCTGCCCTCGCGCGGGCGGAGCAGTCCAGCGACGGTGTTCAGCGTCGTGGATTTGCCCGCGCCGTTTGCGCCAATCAGCGTGACGACCTCGCCCTCATCCACCGAGAAGGAAATGCCCTTGATTGCGTGAATCGCGCCGTAATAAACGTGGATGTCGTTGACCTCCAGCAGACTCATGCTTTCGCCTCCTTCTGCTTGCCCAGATACGCCTCAATGACGACCGGGTTGTTCTGGATTTCCTCTGCCGTGCCCTTGGCGATAATGCGCCCGTAGTTCAGCACGCAGATGCCTTCGCAGATGCCCATGACCAAATTCATGTCATGCTCAATGAGCAGGATAGCAATCTGGAACTGGTCGCGGATTTTGATGATGTTCTCCATCAGTTCCGCTGTTTCGTGCGGATTCATGCCCGCGGCGGGTTCGTCCAGCAGCAGAAGCGACGGATTCGTCGCCAGCGCGCGCACAATCTCCAAGCGCCGCTGTGCGCCGTAGGGGAGCGATCCTGCCTTGACATCGCCCATGTTTTCCATGCCGAAGATGCTCAGCAGATCCAGCGCCTTTTCGTGCTGCTTCTTCTCGCCTTGCCAATACTGCGGCAGACGGAAGATGCCGGAAAACATGCCGTACTTAATCTGGTTGTGCAGGCCGATGCGGACGTTCTCTTCCACCGTCATGTTGTCGAACAGGCGGATGTTCTGGAACGTGCGGGCAATGCCGAGCTTGCTGGCCTGCACTGTGTTCATGCCTGCCGTGTCCTTGCCGTTGATGAGCACGGTGCCGGTTGTGGGCTGGTAGACCTTCGTCAGCAGGTTAAAGACCGTTGTCTTGCCCGCGCCGTTCGGGCCGATAAGCCCGCAGATTTCTGTGCGCCCGATGGCAAGGTTCACATCGTCCACTGCCTTCAGGCCGCCGAACTCAATGCCCAGATGGCTAGCTTCCAGCACGGGCGAATGATTCACGTCGCGTTCCGGAATGATGCTGCGCGACGGCACGGGAACCATCTTTGTATTGGGCTTAAAACGCTTCAGCGGTTCAGTCATGCCGCGTCACCTTCCTTCACAACTTCTTTTTTCGCGGGGCGGATGCGCTCGAGCACCTGCCGCACCACCGGGGCGTTGCCCAGCAGCATCACGGCAATCAGCACGATGGCGTAAATCAGCATACGATAGTCGCCAAATTCGCGCAGCACCTCCGGCAGCACCGTCAGCAGCGCCGCCGCAATCACCGATCCGCGGATATTGCCGATGCCGCCCAGCACGACGAACACCAGCACGAGGATGGACGTATCAAACTTGAACTTGTCCGGCGCGATGGAGGAGAAGTTCAGCCCAAACAGCGCGCCCGCCATGCCCGCCAGCGCCGCCGAGGTGACGAACGCCATCAGCTTGTACTTCGTCACGTTCACGCCCATGGCTTCAGCGGCAATGCGATTGTCGCGGCTTGCCATAATCGCGCGGCCGGAGCGGCTGTTGATGAGGTTCAGCACGACAAACAGCGTCAGCAGCACCAGCACGAAACCCGCCTCGAACGTCGCAATGCGCCCGACGCGCACCGCACCCGCCGGCCCGTTGTACAGGAGCGTGCCATCAATGCGGGGATTGTTGAAGTTGACAATCAGCTTGCCGTCGCTAACCGCGAAATACAGGCAGTTCATGACGTTGCGGATGATTTCGCCGAACGCCAGCGTGACGATGGCAAGGTAGTCGCCGCGCAGACGCAGCACCGGGATGCCAATCAGCACACCCGCAATCGCCGCGCATACGCCGCCCGCCAGCATGGCCAGCACGAGGCGCATCGTCTCATTTTCCATCTGGAAGGCGTTCAGCAGCCAGCCGGACATGATGATGCCGGAGAACGCGCCGACGCTCATGAAGCCTGCGTGACCCAGCGACAGTTCGCCGGAGATGCCGACCGTCAGGTTCAGCGAAACCGCCATGACGATGTAGACGCAAATCGGGATGAGCTGCCCCTTCAGGGAGCGGCTGATGGTGACGCCCGGAATCATCTTGCTCAGCGCCATTTGCGTAAAGACGAACGCGATGATGACGATGGCGTAGGTGATCAAGTTGTTCAGAAAGCCTTTTGTTGACTTTTTCATCGTTTTCTTCATCCCGTTACACCTTCTCCCGCATCGGCTTGCCCAGCAGCCCCGTCGGCTTGACCAGCAGCACGATAATCAGCACGGCGAACACCAGCGCGTCGCCCAGCTCCATGGACACATACGCCTTGCCGAGAATCTCAATGATGCCCAGCAGCAGGCCGCCCAGCAGCGCGCCGGGAATTGATCCGATGCCGCCGAAAACAGCCGCCGTGAACGCCTTGATGCCCGGCATGGAACCCGTCGTGGGCATCAGCGTGTGGTAGGTGGAGCAGAGCAGCACGCCCGCAATCGCCGCCAGCGCACTGCCGATGGCGAAGGTCAGGGAAATCGTCGCGTTCACCTTGATGCCCATCAGTTCCGCCGCGCTGCGGTCTTCGCTGACGGCGCGCATCGCCTTGCCCATCTTCGTGTGGGAGGTGAAGAACGTGAGCACCAGCATGATGATGATGTTCGCCAGCACAGTCACGATCGTTTCGCCGGTCAGAATCAGCTGCCCGTCAAACAGGCTGATGGACGGGATGCTGACGAAGGACGGAAACGACATGGGGTTCGGGCCGAACACCAGCAGCGCCAGGTTTTGCAGCAGGTAGCTCACGCCGATGGCGGTAATCAGCACGGCAAGGCTCGTTGCCTGACGCAGCGGCTTGTACGCCAGCCGCTCGATGACCATGCCCAGCACCGTGCAGACAATCATGGCAATCAGAACGCCAAGCAGCGGGGACATGCCCCAGTACTGCGTGGCGCAGAAGGCAATGTACGCGCCAATCATGATGACGTCGCCGTGCGCGAAGTTCAGCATCTTGGCAATGCCGTAGACCATCGAGTAGCCCAAGGCGATGATGGCATACACGCTGCCAAGGCTGATGCCGTTGATGAGGTAAGAGAAGAACTGAAGCATCCTGCCTGCACCTCCAAATGACTGAAATCTGCGGGAAAAGCACTTTCCCTTGAAAGACAGCAAGGCAATCAGCAGCAGTCCGTGTGCACCCTTGCACCAACTGTTGCTGATTACCTTCTGTCTGCACCTGGTGGATACGCTCATGCCGGAGAAGGAAGCTCCTCCTCCGGCATGAGGAAAACGTGTGGAATAGGGGGGGATTACTCCGCTGCAGCCGCCTCAGCGCCGACATACACGCCGTTCTTGATGATGACGGCCGTCGGGGTCTTGGTGACAGCGCCCGTTGCATCCCAGACCATCGTGCCGGTCAGACCGGTGACGGTCAGTTCCTGCATGGCGGCAATCATCGCGTCGCAGATATCTTCCGCCGCTTCGTCGCCCTTCACGCCAGCCTTTTCAGCGGCCGCCGCCAGCGCGTAGATGCCGTCATACGCATCCGCCGCGAACTGGTTCGGCACCTCGCCGTACTTTTCCTGATACTTGCCGACGAAGCTCTTGGTCAGCTCGTCCGGCGCGTCCGCGGAGAAGGGGGTCAGCAGCATGACGTCTTCTGCCAGCGCAACATCGAAGCCGGGCATGGTCAGGATGCCGTCCATGCCGTCAACGCCGAAGAACACCGGCTTGTAGCCCATGGTGTTGGCAGCGTTGAGAATCTGGGAAGCGGGGGTGTAGTAGATGGGCAGGAACACAACGTCCGCACCGGCGTTCTTGGCCTCGGTCACCTGCACGGAGAAGTCCGTGGTGTCGTTGGTGAAGGTGGTCACGGAAACGATGTTCAGCCCCAGCTCGGCAGCCTTGCTCTCAAAGGTCTGATAGATACCGGTGGAATAGGTGTCGGCGTTGTTGTAGATGATGGCGACCTTCTCGCCGACCTTCTTGTTGAAGATGTATTCAGCGGACGCGGAACCCTGTGCCGGGTCCGTGAAGCAGACCTGATACGCATTGTCCTTGTTCGCGATGACTTCCAGCGAGGAAGCGGAAGGCGTGAGCATAAACACGCGCTCGTCATACGCCTGCGCGGAGACAGCAATGCAGGGGGTTGTCGTCACGCAGCCAAGGATGACCTGCGTGCCCTTGTCCAGCGTCGCGTTGTAAGCGTTGATGGACTTTTCAGCGTCGTTTTCATCGTCCTGCACATCCAGCACGATGTTCACCTTGCCGGCGGCGTTGATTTCTTCCACGGCGATTTCCGCGCCGCGCGCAACTGCCAGACCATACACGGCGGCAGCGCCGGTCATCGGGCCAATCACGCCGATGTGAATCGTCGTCGTTTCCTCTGCGGACGCGAAGGACGCCATGCTCAGCGCCATGGCCAGAGCAAGAACGAGACTAAAGAACTTCTTCATGAGAACCAAACTCCTTATCAGGTGGACGGGCGGAAGCGTGTTCCGTTCGTCATGCAACAATTATACGCATCGGATAGCGTGCCGTAAAGGGTTTTTGTGGATTTTTCGTGTTCTTTTGCTGCACTTCCTGACGAAAATGTTCGTTTTGAGGATGAATTTTGCATTACACGAAAAATCCCCCTGCGCATACGCTGATGCGGGGGAGGTGAGGCGGCGTGAGCAGCATGTGCTATCAGGCGCTCAGTTTCGTGGAATGTCTGGAAATCCTGCGGCAGGCGAAGGCAGTCCGCGCGGCGTTCTTTGACGGCCACGCGCCGTATGTTGTGCCGATGGGGTTCGAGTGGTTCGTGAACGGGATGCAGCCGGTCGTTTGCCTGATGATGCCGAAGGAGGGGCGCAAGGCGGAGGCATTATCCGTCTGCACGCAGGTGTGTCTGGAGTTTGAAGCGCCGGATGCGGCGGCGATTCAGGTTGTTCTGGCGGAAGGAAAAGCCGTCCCCCTGCACGAGGAGGACGGCGCAATGGTCTATGCGATTCCGGTGGAAACCATGTCGGGGCGGCGTTATTTTTTGCCTGATGACTGAGCTGGGAAAGTCAGCGTGATGGTCGTACCCTCGCCCAGCGCGCTCTGCATGGCAATCTGCGCGTGATGCACCTGCGCGCCGTGCTTGACGATGGACAGCCCCAGTCCCGTGCCGCCGGTCTGCTTGCTGCGGCTCTTGTCCACGCGGTAGAAGCGCTCGAATACGCGCTGCTGATCCTCCGGCGCAATACCTACGCCGTTGTCCGCGACAGTCACGACGGCGCGTCCGTCCGCCATTTCTGCCCGCGCCCGGACGTATCCGCCCGCGTGGTTGTACTTGATGCCGTTTTCCAGCAGGTTCGTCAGCATCTCTTCCAGCAGGGCATGGTCGCCGGAAATCAGCACAGGGTCATTTCCGCTGGCGCTGATGCTTACCTGCGCATTCTGCGCGGCGGGCGTCAGCTTCTGGACGCAGTGCTGAATCAGCGCGGTCAAATCGACGGGGGTCACTTCGCCGCGCACACCCTCATCAAGGCGCGACAGGCGGATGATGTCCTCAATCAGCGTCAGCAGGCGGCGACTTTCGGCGAGAATCTTCCGCCCGAATTCCGTCGCGTCCTCCGGCTTCTGCAGCATCCCGGAGGACAGCAGCTCCGCGTAGCCGCTGATGGTAGTCAGGGGGGTGCGCAGCTCATGACTGACGTTGGCGGAGAATTGCCGGCGGCTTGCTTCAGCGGCCTGTGCGGCGGTGACGTCCTGCATCAGCAGTGCCGTGCCGCCGCCTTCGACATGGCTGCGGGAGAGGTGGATGGTCATGCCGTTCAATTGCATCGCGCATTCCGTACCCTGCCCGTCCAAAAGGCGGAGCAGCGCCTCGTCGCGGCTGACGGCAATCATCGGCTGTCCAACCGGGTCATTGGTGATGCAGAACATTGCCCGCGCCGCGTTGTTCATCGTCAGCACATGCCGCTTCTCGTCGAGGATGACGAAGCCCTCCTTCATGCCGCCGAGGACGGTATCCAGTTCATGCCGCTGGGCGGTCAGGGACGCCATCTGGTCGGCAATGCGGGCGTTCTGCTGTGACATGCGGCGAAGCATGGGCGAAAGCTCCTCGTAAACGTCGCTTTCCAGCGGCTGGTCAAGGTTGACCTCGTTCATGGGGGCGGCAAGGCGCTTCGCCAACGGGCGGGAAAACGCCATCGCCGCACCGAAGCAAAGCACCGCGCCCAGCAGCAGATGCCCCAGTAAATCGCGCACCTGCCGCAGCATTCCGCGCTGCGTGCCCGAAACGCGGATGACGCGCCCGTCCGCCAGCCGTTTGGCGTAATACAGGCTCGTTTGCCCAAGGGTCGCGCTGCTGCGGGCGGTGAACGCCTCACCGTTTTCGCGCGCCTGCTGAAATTCTTCGCGCCCGGCGTGGCTCTCCAAGCGGGACGCATCCACTTCGCTGTCATACAGCACCGTGCCGTCCGTATCCAGATACGTTACGCGCTGGGTGAATACGCTCCCTTGCAGCAGGGAAACCGGGTCATCCGACGTCTCAAGGTAGGAGGACAACTGCGCCGCCTGCTGCCGGAGCTGCTCGCGGTTGTCGGCGGTCGTTTGGAAGTACATGCCCGCGAATACCAGCGCGCACATCAGCAGAAGGGTCAGCAGGGTTACGCCCGACAGCGTCAGGCGCAGACGAGAAGAAAGGCGGTTTTTCATCAGCTTTCACCTGCTTCCGGATGTTCGTCCATGCGGTAGCCGACGTTGCGGATGGTGGCAATCAGCCGCCCGCTGTCGCCGAGCTTCTGCCGCAGGGTGCGGACGTGAACGTCAATCGTGCGCGTGTCGCCGGAGTAGGCGATGCCCCACACGTCGTCCAGCAGCACTTCGCGTGTGACAGCTTTGCCCGCGTGCGCCATCAGGAACGCCAGCAGCTCAAACTCCATGTGCGTCAGGGCAATTTCCTGTCCGCCGGCGGTGACGCGGTGGCTTTCGCGGTCAAGCGTCACGTCGCCCAGCGTCATGACGGCGGAGGGCGTTTCCTCCTGCGTCCGCCGCAGCAGCGCACGCACGCGCGCCAGCAGTTCCATCACACCGAACGGCTTCGTCAGGTAATCGTCCGCGCCGCAGTCCAGTCCCTTCACCTTGTCCATTTCCGCGTCGCGCGCGGTGACGAGAATCACGGGCACGCGGCGGGTGCGTGCGTCTCGGCGCAGGAAGCGCAGCAGGGACAAGCCGTCCTCGACCGGCAGCATCACGTCCAGCAGCACGCAGTCCGGCACGGTCTTTTCCAGCGCCTGACGGAACGCGGCGGGGGTCTCGAACCCTTCCGCCTCATAGCCTGATTGACGCAGCGCGTACAGCTCCAGCTCGCGAACGCCGTGATCGTCTTCGACAACGAAGATCATTTCAGCTCTTCTCCTTTATACAGCCCGGTGATGGCGTACACCACCCATTCAGCAATGTTGACCGCGTGGTCGCCGATGCGCTCCAGATACTTGGCAATCATCAGCAGGTCAAGGCATTCCTCCGTTCGGTCGGGATGCCCGCGAAGCCCGGCAATCAAGTCCGCCTTCACGTCGTTGAACAGCGCGTCCACAATGTCGTCGGACAATTCCACCTGCTGCGCCAGCTCAATATCTTTATGGACGTACGCGTCAATCGCGCGGTGCACCATCGAAATCGCCGCCTGCGCCATTGACGCGAAATGCTCCGGGCGCGGACTGCGAAGATGCCCCATTGTCGCGATTTCGCAGATGTCGCTCGCCTGATCGCCGATGCGCTCCATGTCGGTAATCATTTTCAGCGCCGCGCTGATGGTGCGCAGGTCACGCGCGACGGGCTGCTGCTGGAGCAGCATGTGGATGCACATCGCTTCCACCTCGCGCTCCTTTTCGTCCACAACGTGGTCGCCGTCGCGAATTGCCGCCGCTTCTGCCATGTCGTCCGTCTGCAAGGCGCGAATTGCCCGCTCAATCGTGTTCTCCACCAGTGCGCCCATTGCCATCATTTGCTCGCCAAGCTGCGCAATCTGGTCATCAAAATGCTTTCTCATCGAAAGACCTTCTTTCTATGATAAACGGTGGTGAAACTCCTGAAAATGCTGATTTATGCGTTGATTTAGAAGTGCGGATTCCGAAAATCTGACGACTTCCGATAAAAATCCAGCCGGGTAGGGGAAACCGAAGGGGTGGAGGGGGCGATCGGAAAGCCCCCTCCTCGCCTCCGCAGAGGCGAAATCCCTGCGTTAGGGGAAAAGCAGCTATGGTCGCAAGACCAGCAATTCAGTCGCGCCCATTTGGCGCGACAATGTGCGAGTGGCTGGTAGAGCAAGTTGGGGGCGCTCCTGCGGGAGCGCAAAGTTACTGGCAGGGACGCTTCGCTGCCTGCACCCTTTGCTGGCGGCTTCCTTTGGAATGGTCGCCCGACCAGTAGTTGGGGCGTTGCCCCAAACCCCACCAGAGGCGCCGCCTCTGGACTCCGCAAGGGGCATTGCCCCTTGACCCTTTTTTGCGTCCCGGCTTGAGCGCTTTCCCCTGCTATCCTTTATCCCTAATCCGCCTATCCTTTCCCCAGCATTATAGCAAAAAATCCTTCCACGAACAACCCTTAGCCGAAGCGGCCCGTGATATAATCCTCCGTCCGCTTATCCCGCGGCATCGAGAACAACTGATCCGTTGCCCCAACTTCCACCATATCCCCCAACAGGAAGAATGCCGTTGTGTCCGCGATGCGCAAAGCCTGCTGCATGTTATGCGTCACAATCACAATGGTGTACTTCCCTTTCAGCTCCATGCACAATTCTTCAATCTTGCTCGTCGAAATCGGGTCGAGCGCCGAGGTGGGTTCGTCCATCAGCAGCACCTCCGGTTCAACCGCCAGCGCGCGCGCAATGCAAAGTCGCTGCTGCTGACCGCCGGAAAGCCCCAAAGCGCTCTTGTTCAGGCGGTCTTTCAGCTCGTCCCAAATGGCGGCGTTCCGCAGGCTGCTTTCCACAATTTCGTCCAGCTGTGCCTTGCGGTGGATGCCATGCGTGCGCGGGCCGTAGGCAATGTTGTCGTAGACGCTCATGGGGAAGGGGTTGGGCTTCTGGAACACCATGCCGACGCGCTTGCGCAGCAGGTTCACGTCCATGCTGCCGTAAATGTCCTCGCCGTCCAGCGTGATGCTGCCCTCGACGCGGCAGTCGGGGATGAGGTCGTTCATGCGGTTGAGCGTTTTCAGCAGCGTCGATTTGCCGCAGCCGGACGGCCCGATGAACGCGGTGATTTTGCCGCGCTCAATGTCGAGGTTGATGCCGTGCAGGGCGTGGAATGCGCCGTAGTAGAGGTTCAAATCCTTGATGGCAATCTTTACGTCCGCGGGCGTATCATCCGGATGTGCGGTTTTGTTCTTGATGGCTTCCTGCATGTCGATAATCATGATGCTTTTCCTCCGATTTTGCGGGAAATCAGGCTGGACAGGCTGTTCAGCCCCAGCACGAGCAGCAGCAGCACCACGCCCGTGGCGTACGCTTGGTCGTAATGCAGCCCCTCCAGCGACAGCTGATACATATGAACCGCCAGCGTGCGCCCGGACGAGAGCAGAAAATGCTTGGGCATGTCCGCGACCGTGCCGGCGGTAAACAGCAGCGCGGCGGTTTCACCCACGATGCGGCCAATCGCCAGCACCACGCCGGAGAGAATGCCCGGCATGGCGGGCGGCAGCACGATTTTGATGACCGTGCGCAGTTTGCCCGCGCCTAAGCCGAAGCTGCCCTCGCGGTAGCTGTCCGGGATGGAGAGCAGCGCTTCTTCGGTCGTGCGCAGTATCAGCGGCAGCACCATAAGGGAAAGCGTCAGCGCACCGGAGAGCAAAGTCAGGTTGATGCGCAGGACGGTGAAAAACACCATGCCGAACAGACCGTAGATGATGGAGGGGATGCCCTGCAGGGTTTCGGCGGTCAGGCGGATGGTGCGCACCAGCGGCGAGTTGCGCTTGGCGTACTCCGCCAGATAAATCGCCCCGCCCACGCCAATCGGGATAGCGACAAGCAGCGCAACCAGCGCAATCAGCAGCGTGTTGATGATGGCAGGCAGCATCGACTGATTTTCCGTCGTGTACTTCAGGCTGAACAGCTCCGGCGTCAGGTGCGGAATGCCCTTGACAAGCAGGTCAATGACGATGGCAAGCAGGGCGAAAATCGTAATCAGCACCGACAGGCGGCACAGCAGCCGCAACAGCGCGCTGGCTGGATGACGCCGCCAGCGGTTGCCTTCATTGCGGAAGAAACTCTTGATGGGATGCGCGCGATACGCGGGGGCGGTCATCATTGCTGTTCCCTCCTTTTCAGCACGGAGAAGGAAGCGTTAATCAGCAGAATAAAGACGAACAGCACGATGCCGGCGGCAATCAGCGCTTCGCGGTGCAGCCCTTCGGCGTAGCCCATCTCGATGACGATGCCGGAGGTGAGTGTGCGGATGCCGCTGAGCAAATCGGAGGTCAGGCGCGGCTGATTGCCGATGACCATCTTGACCGCCATTGCCTCGCCGATGGCGCGGCCAATCGCCAGCACAACCGACGCCAGAATGCCGGATTTCGCCGCCGGGACAGTCGCGCGGAACACACTGCGTTCATCCGTCGCGCCCAGCGCCAGTGACCCCTCGTAGTAGGAGTTCGGCACGGCTTTGACGGCGGCGGAGGTCAGCTGGATGATGGTCGGCAGAATCATGATGCCCAGCAGCAGCGACGCTGTCAGGATGCACTGCCCGCGCCCGCGTCCGCCGAACATTTCGCGGATGAGCGGCACGAGCGTCGTCAGCCCAAAGAAGCCGTAGACAATCGACGGCACGCCCGCCATCAGCCCAATCATCGGCTCGATGATTTTCCGCAGGCGAACCGGGCAGAAGCGCGCCAGATAAATTCCCGCGAGGATGCCGACCGGCGCGCCGAAGAGCAATGCGCCGCCTGTGACGTAGAGCGAGCCGACAATCATCGGCAGAATGCCGAAAATATTGTTCGCGGGCTTCCACGTCGTCCCGGACAGGAACGCGCCCAAATCATATTTCGTAAAGAACGGCAGTCCGTTCAGAAACAGAAAAACGCAGATCAGCGCGACGGCCGCGATGGAGAACGCCGCTGTCGCCGCAAAGACCCAGCGCATGACCTGCTCCTTGACTTTCATGTCGATTGATTCCTTCTTTCTTCATGCTTTCCCGCTATTTAGGATAGCACGGGAATGTAAAATGCGCAGGCGGGGAATGTAAAGAGCGTGTAAAATTACGAGCATAAAGCGCCGCTGAGTTGTGCGGTGGCGCCTTATGCTCGCTGAGATGATCGAAAAAGCAGTGCAGTCAGGCGATGCTGAAACTGCACTGCGTATAGCTGGTTTGTTGAAGCGTAATGCGAGATCGTTAGTCCTGAGCCAGGATTTCGGTTGAATCATCCATTATAATGGTAGAAAACTCCAAGTTGTCGATGCATCGACTCTTTAGAAGATCATCCATTGAAGCAAAGGATTCAATCCTGCTGAATTCATCATGGCCCACAGTGTTCCTCTGGATACCATACAAGCTAAACATGACTTCATGACCGTCCTTCGTAACGACAGGATCATCTTCATGTATAGTCCCTGTATGGAGACGGTAATCTTTTCCGTTATATCGGAATTCTAAGCCAAACCAATGATCATCAGAAGGTCCCCAAACCCCAATATACTGATTGGTAAACTCGGAAAGGGAGGTGTATTCATTAAGTCTCATTGTAACCCAAACTCCTTTTTGATGCGATTAATCACTGCCATTTCTGCCGCAGTAGGAGGTACGCCAGGGTCATTCTTGCCGTGACTCAAGTATTCATGACGATGGGGTCGAACACCTTTGTGGTCATGTTGCAAATCGATACCGATAGACTGTTTGTGGTTTGCGTCGTAGTAAGCAACATGTTTCAGTTTCCCATCCTGAATAATGGCGTAGACCCGATTCGCAGTATGGGAGTATTCAGGAGCTTTGACAGCACCTTTTGTTTGTACAAGCACCTTGACATCGCCTGAGAGGCCGATAGACTGATAAAGTTGTCCACCTGCCTTGAATGTGAAATCATTCATATTAACGTCGACGAACGCAGCGCGAGAACCCATTTACGCCACCTCCCTGATTGTGATGATTTGAGATACAATATCCATTCGCAACTGCCGATTCTTTGAAGCAAAGGCATCGCAGTATCTAAAGTGAATAAATGTACCAGTCATGCCTTCAATCATATCACCAAACACAATGATGATAGGCGGATCAATGCGTGATTTTAACTCCTTGAAACCAGAGAGAAAAGCGTCGGCATTATCCTTGCAACCGAGCGTCGATAGTATGACGGGTGTATTTTTCTCGAGACCGCTGAAACAGATGTCATATGTTCTTTGACCTGCCCAGCCGACTGTAGGAATAACCTGACATCCATAATTTTGCCAAGTACAACCAAGCCAGCGCGACATATAAACATTATGACGTATCTCGTTCATGTTCATTGACTCATACACGCTAAAGTCAGGGGTTGCTATAGCAGCGCACGTTTGAAACAACGGAATCCTCTTAAGGGGATTGTTCCAGAGGGGCATGAGAACCTTATCATAATAGAACATATGTGCTAGGGTAGAAGAATTATCTCGTTTTGAGGAAAGATTCTTGAACCCAGTTATCTGTAAGTTTTCCCAGTTGACTGCATCTGTGGAGACTTTGCGGATAACAGGCATATCGTATCCATCAAAATCACAACTGCCAATCAGGGGACGGATTACGCGGTATTTTTCGATTTCTGTGAGACCTTTGATCATATCAATCCTTTCTTCCTGCATGCAGGATAACCAACTTTCTTTATAACATTGTAATTGCGTTGGGTGAAAGGACGTGCTATAATAAACCTGCAACGGATGTGCATAGCACGTCGATGAGAAGCGCTTTGCCAAGACTGCTGGTAACAGTTTTAGCAGGCGCTTCTTTTGTTAAGGCGGGTGCAAGAGCCGCAAATGGATCACCTCCTTCAAACGGCAAAGCCGAACAGCTCGCATGTACGGATTTCATAATCCTTATAGTAGTTGCCTCCAAAACGCAGCCACTTATTGTAGTAGTATAGGGCATTGCATGCAGCCCCATAGCTAATATCAAAATGGTTCATGATGCCACCAACATCGCGAATACCTAGTTTGTGAATTAGGACGGGGGACATTGCGCGAACTTAGCAAAGAAGTCAGCTTCTTTGTCAGCGTAATCGCTGTCCTCTGTATGATTGAGAACAATGTGTCCTAACTCATGCAAAATGGTAAAATTGACTCTACCGTATGGTCTGGACTGGTCATCATTATAAGCGATACGCCATCCACCATTATCATAACCAGAGCAGCCATCTTCGCTATGCTGCATGAACAGATTGCGCTTTGAGGGAGGAAATGCTGAGTACGGGATCACACTGATACCCATGCGATTAGCTATTTCGAAGCCGCTAATGGGTGTACTACATACATTGTAGTCCTCGAACAGCCGAACAACAATTTGCTTGATTGCCTCGTACCGATTATCACTCAGTCGCATGTGTTGGCATTACTCCTTTGCAAACAGAGCATTAATAAGCTCGGTTTTTTGATCGGCAGTCATGCTGGACGCGTTGCGAGCGATTAGACGCTTGACGGTTGTGAAGTCGAATTCCGCATCGTGTTCTGTATCTCTGCCAAGTAGGTAGTCCGATGTTGTTTGTAGCGCAGTTGCGATATTTGCCACAGTATTCATGCGTGGCATACGCTCACCTTTGACATAACGGGACATGGCCGCTTCAGTAACATCGACCATTGCTGCAAGCTGACGCTGGGTGACATGGCGCAGGGCCATCAGCTCTTGTAGTCTTGTGCTAAATACGTTCATACGGTTGCCTCCTCTTTTTGAACTTACCATTATTTTAACACAAACTTACCAAAACAGCAAGCAGAAATGGATGATTTTTTTCAATGCCAGCGGCAATTTGAATAACAATGGAGGAAAAGCCATGACTGAGCGATTGACCCAAAAGCAGATTGAGGAGTATAAGCGTTTGTGCTCTGACAGAGACAATGGGCGTATGCTTACGCCAGCTGGCTTGCGCTTCAGAGCCTTTGTTCATGAGAAAATGTTTTGACATAATTCATACAATCCGACGAAACATTTGTGTGGTGGTGCTTTAACACAATCTTAACCTAATCCACCTTTCTGTCTTTACATTCCAGCGGTATCATACAGGCGTACCCAAGGAAAAAGACAAGGGCAACAGGACATCAGGAAGGTGTCCCGGACAGAAAGGAAGGTTTTTCTGCAATGAAGAAGTTTGCTGCCATCCTGCTCTCGCTCGTGCTGACGCTCACCGTCGCGCTGGCGGACTCCATCTACGTTGTTTCCCGTGAGGACGGCTCCGGCACGCGCGCCGCGTTCATCGAACTGACGGGCGTTGAGCAGAAGGACGCTGACGGCAACAAGGTCGACATGACCACCGTCGAAGCCGCTGTGTACTCCGGCACGTCCGAAGTCAAGACCACGGTTTCGCAGGACGTTGCCGCCATCGGCTACATCTCCCTCGGCTCGATGGACGCGTCCGTGAAGGCGCTGAAGGTCGCCCGCAACTCCGAAGATGGTGCGGAAGCCGTCTATGTCGAAGCGACCCCCGAAAACGTCGCCAGCGGTGATTACGCCATCGCGCGTCCCTTCAACATCGCTTACAAGGCGGACAACCTCTCCGCGACTGCGCAGGACTTCATCAATTGGATTCTCTCTGCCGAAGGGCAGGCGATTGTGACCGCGCAGAAGTACGTCGCCAAAGAGCCGGCTGAATATCAGGCGGCGCCCGTGGCAGGCAAGATTGTCATCGGCGGTTCTTCTTCCGTCGGCCCGCTGATGCAGAAGCTCGAAGAAGCCTACGAAGCACTCCACCCGGAAGTGGACATCGAAGTGCAGATTTCTGACTCCTCCACCGGTATGCGCGGCGCTGCGGACGGCTCGTTCGACGTCGGCATGGCTTCCCGCGAAGTCAAGGCGTCCGAGCTGGAAGCGGGTCTGACCCCTGTGACCATCTGCATGGACGGCATTGCGGTCATCGTGAATAACGGCAACGCGGTCGAAGGGCTGACGCTCAATCAGATTCGCGACATCTTCACGGGCGAAATCGTCGACTGGGACGAAGTCAAGTAATACTAATTCTCATCTAAAGCATGTCATTCGCACAGCATCTTTTCCGCCCCGGCTTTGCTTCGTTCCGCTCGCGCGTACC
>ONZV01000872.1_pt1 | contig 16814 bp, 27 predicted proteins | sample 1671561 | NCBI WGS metagenome assembly ONZV01 (sample SAMN06348169, study PRJEB24527) | human gut metagenome | reverse complement strand
GTATAAGTGGCATAAATGCCCTTTTAAGCCAGTTAGGGTACAAGATTGGATTCTCTAATGGCTACTTTGTTTTCAACGAATCTAGCGGCATTCAGACGGCTACAGGAGTGGAAGCGGAACAACAGAGGACAGTGCAGTTTATCAAGGATGTAAGGGATAAGTTGGAATCTTGTCTGGATGAAGTTATTTACGCATTGAATGTCTACGCTGACCTGTACGGGCTTGCACCTGTTGGGGTTTATGAAGTAAATTACGATTTCGGAGACATCCTATATGTGCGTGAAAATGATCGTGCAAGATGGTGGCAGTATGTGACAACTGGAAAAGTTCCGGCATGGCTGTATTTCGTGAAATTTGAGGGAATGACGGAAAACGATGCGAAAGCAATGGTCGAAGAAGCTCAACCAGACGAGCCAACACTATTCGGAGAGGAGTAAAAAGATGGCAGATAAACCAGTAACAAGGGAAGAAAAATATCTTGCGTACTTGACAGGTGATTACACGGGCGAACTCCCGAAGCCGATCACGCGAAAAGAGAAGTATTTATATGAATTATGCTTAAAAGGAATTGGCGGGGAAATCTCGCCAGAAGAAATCAAAGTCGCAGTAAATGAGTACCTTGAAAAGAATCCAGTCAAACCCGGAGCCACCACAGAACAGGCACAGCAGATCGAACAGAACAAGACGGATATTGTTTCACTAAAGGAAGATTTTGTGAATTTGAAAGAATATGTAAAAGGTGCAAATTTCCCTGAGACATGGGAACAGGTCGTACTTGCGATCAAAACAAAGCTTTATAAAGAAATGTATGCAGTAGGAGACAAGTTCAGCAACATCTGGAAAGACACAAACAATTCCAATAAGGAATATGACAATCCACTCAGAATCAATCATTTCGAGGACGGATTAGAACTGGAGGATGGAACCACTGTCAATGGAATGTGGCTCCAGACAGTGTATGCGCATCTGAAAGGCGTGCAGTTCTCACATCAACAGGCATTTTATGTTTCTAATGAAGGCATGACAGCAGGCGCCTACTGCATTGGATTCGACTATACATGAGGAGATAAAGGATATGTAACTAAAGGAGATTACTGGAACTTTACATTAACCAAGGACGTACCGGCAGGAGGAAAACTTGCAGGATTCTACGGAGCGCCAGATCAGCCACAGACGAACTGGAGAGTATATGTATATTCGGCAGACGGCAAGACAGTCCTTGAAACAGTTTCCACTATAAACAAAGGACAGGAAGGAACTCTGTTGGGAGTCATGACCGCATACGGCGACGAAAATCTGAACGGGATTCAGCAGATGGCGTATGGTGATAACCGGTATGCCACAAGTGCAATAAGACAGTACCTGAACAGCGATAAGCCAAAAGGCGAATGGTGGACAGCACAGACCAAGTGGGACATTGCACCAGATCAGCTCAGCCAGATTGACGGCTATCTCTGCGGTATGGATCCAGAGCTGCTGGCAGTGCTCAAACCAGTAAAAGTTGTAACGTACTGCAATACAGTTACAGCAACCGGACAGAAACAGGTCAAGGACATTGCATACGACAAAGTCACCCTGATATCTCTGGAACAGATGTACATAGAACCACAGGCTGCAGGAGAAGGGGAAACCCATGAATACTACAAAGAACTCAACGGAACGGCTAAAAAATTCCAATGGTGGCAGACATACGAGATTTTGAAAACATTCGCAGTTGAAAATCCAACAAGCCCTCAGTATGTCCGTCTGCGTTCGGCGACTCGCAGCTACGCGTACTACACCTGGTTTGTGAACTCCAGCGGCTACGTCAGCTACAGCAGCGCCAGCAACGCGCTTCGGCCAGCCCCGCTTATGTTCATCGGCGCAGCCCCATCAGATGCCATCTCCGCACCCACGGATGCGGAGAACACTCAGGAGGAGAACACTCAGGAGGTAGTAGCATAATGGCGGTAAATGTAGGACAGAGAAACGTCCCGGATACGCCACAGAATCAGCAATTGCAGGCGTGCACTAAAGCTAAGGAATTGGCATTGCATACGCTTGCGATATGCAAGAATAAGAATGTTTTCACGGAAGATTATAAAAATATCCTGACAGACGATATTGTTGAGACTGCCAAAGATGTTTTTGTATATGCATTTTCAGCAAATGACATCCGGGTTGCAGGTTCAAAGACCAGGTGGACAGAGAGATGCAGATATCAGGAGACTGCAATTGCAAAATGCAAAAAGCTGAAACCGCTGATAAGCCTTGCAAAGTCTGCATTCCATCTCAGAGAAAAGAAGGTAGATTACTGGATCGGAATGTTATTCGAAACAAAGACGCTGCTGGAAAAGTGGCATCAGACAGATGTGAAAAGATACGGTAACTGTTAACGAAGTTTGGGACTAGGCTATACCTCAGATTTTCCGTCTGCGTTCGGCGAGTCGCGGCTGCGCGTGCGTCCCCTGGTTTGTGTCCTCCAGCGGCGGCGTCGGCCCCGGCAGCGCCAGCTCCGCGCTTCGGCCAGCCCCGATTGTTCAAGCAAAAGAACAATAAAGTCTGCGCATAACGTAGATTGTTTGAAGAAATGAACAAGGAGCCGAAATCCCTGGCTTTATGCCTAAACAACACTGTTCGTGATGTGTGTGACTTCGAGATGGAGCCTGTCAGCACTATTACACGGCAGAATAAAAATAAATGACATCAAGAGAATACATAATAGCACACGATCAACTATATGACTCCATGACGAAATGCAGATGTTCAGTCATGTGGAAACCATCCGTTATGTCATTCGCACTGAATGATATTGAGAATATAAACCGGATGGAAATACAACTGAATAATGGGACCTGGAAAAATGGAAATCCAAGACCTATCAAGATCACATATCCGAAGAAAAGAGACGGATTGAGTATTTCATTCAGAGACCGAGTATATCAGCGTAGTATTAATGACAATGTACTTTATCCGGAAATGACAAGACATTTCATCTATGACAATTGGGCTTGTCAGACAGGAAAAGGACCTGATAAAGCCAGAGACCGGGTAAAGAAAATGCTCAGGAAATACTATGTAAATCACGGAACCTCTGAGGGATGGATATTACAGACAGATGTAAAAGGTTATTATCCGAACATGAGCCATGCAGCTGTAAAGAATAATTTCAAAGAATACCTCCCAAAAGATGTGCATGAAATGATATGTGATGTCCTGGATACGCAATACAAAGGCGAGACCGGATACAATCCGGGATCACAAATGGTTCAGATCGCAGGGATTTCTCTGTTGGATAAAACAGATCATTACATAAAAGAAGTCCTGCACCAGAAATATTACCTGAGATACATGGACGATTCCATGATGATCACACAGACGAAAGAAGAACTGGAGTCAGTTCTTGAAAATCTGGAAAGAAAGATGAAAGAAGTAGGATGTATCCTGAATAAGAAGAAAACCAAAATAGTCCCTCTTTCAAAAGGGTTCACATTTCTGGGATTCAAGTACAGGCTGACAGAAACAGGGAAAGTTGTAATGCTGTTGACACCTGAGAATATAAAACATGAGCGCAGGAAGCTGCGCAAAATGGTGGCGAAAACAAAGCGTGGAGGAATGGAACGGTCAAAAGTTGACGAATGTTACAGATCATGGAAAAACCATGCGTCAAAAGGCAATTCGTACATGCTGTTACGGCGTATGGATAAATATTACAAAGAACTATGGAAAGGAGCAAATAAGAATGTTTTTTATAAAAAGAATCCTGTCTGTAAGACAGGAAAAGGAAATGGAAATCCTCAAGGCGAAAGTGGAAAGACAGCGTGAAACAATTGAGAATCAGAAGGTAACAATCCAGTATCTGGCAGCAATGACAGACGTTTATATTCCAGAAGAAACAGAGGAGGATGAAAATGTACAGAATTTTATTGAAAATGAAGAAAATGTATAAACACGAAGACTGGCTGAAAATGGTGGAACAGGCAAAGGAACGTGGAAAACTTACAGATAAAGAATACCAGGAATTAATTAGCTAAAGAAAGCCTTAGTTAACCAGTAAAAAAACAAAACATATACCACAACATTTATCGAAAGAGGTGATATACTATACTTAGTCCAGAATATTTGCAAAGAATTGCAGAGGGCAGTGAACAAATTGCCGAAGAACTGCATCAATATATCATCTCTGAGATCGTGTCAAGAATGATGGCAAGAATCGGCAGAGGCGAAGACTATATCCTAACCAATGCTGATGCGTGGAGAATCAGAACGCTGCAGGAATCCGGTGAACTGCTAGAGGACATTCTGGCAGAACTATCAAAATACACCAAACGCGAACAACAGGAACTCCTTGAAGCGTTTGAAGATGCTGGAATCACTGCAATGAACTATGATGATAAGGTATACAAAGCGGCAGGATTAAGCCCTGTACCGCTTGAACAGTCGCCATCTATGATAAGGCTCATGGAGCGGAATATGCTTGCGACTATGGGCGAGTGGAAGAACTTCACAAGAACGACTGCAAGTGCCGCTCAAAGGCTCTATATCGAGCAATGTGACCTTGCATACAATCGTGTGATGACTGGGGCGATTGGGTATACGCAAGCCATCAAAGAGGCGGTTAATAACGTTGTATCGGATGGTGTTACGGTCACATATCCATCTGGCAGAAAAGATACAATTGAAACAGCGGTCGCACGCTCTGTCAGAACTGGTGTGGCTCAGGCTACGGGAGATATATCTCTCAAACGCATGGAAGAAATGGACTGGGATTTAGTTCTGGTCAGTGCACACATAGGAGCCAGAACAGGTGACGGCGGCGAGAATCCGGGAAATCACTCGTTTTGGCAAGGCAAGATATACTCTCGTTCTGGCAAGAGTAAGAAATTTCCACCATTCTCATTGACTGGATATGGAACGGCAAGCGGACTGTCAGGAGTCAACTGTCGGCATAGTTTTGGAGCCAGTGATGGGGAATTTAATCCTTATGCAGAACTATCGGCACAGGACAAAGTTGACAAAGGCAAACAGTACGAAAAAGAACAGCGGCAACGCACTTATGAGCGAAGAATCCGCAAAACGAAGCGTGAAGTTCTTGGAATGCAAGCGGCGGTTGATAACTGTAATGACGAACAGACAAGATTTGCACTTCAGCAAGACCTTGACCGGAAGTCTTATCTTTTACAGAAACAAAATGCTGCATACAAAGATTATTGCAAGCAGAATGACCTGAGGGAACTGCAAGACCGACTTATGATTGCTAAGTGGAACCGCCAGAACGCCGCAAAAGCCAGAGGAGCGGCAAAGAGATATAAGACAGCAAAGGGGATTGACTAATGGATAGATGGGAATATTACAATCCGAATCCTGCCGGGAATCGAGTCGGAGATTGTGCTGTCCGGGCAATATGTAAAGCAACCGGGTTCGACTGGGAAACAGTATTCGCCGGATTAATGATACAGGCGTGTGCTCTGTCGGATATGCCATCAGCTAATTACGTTTGGGGCGCGTATCTCTATAAACGTGGGTACAGACGTAAGCTAATTGAACAGTCAGAACGATATATCTATACAGTCAACGACTTTTGCGCAGACCATCCGACAGGCACATACATCCTCTGCATAGACGGTCATGTAGTGACGGTACAAGATGGCAAATATTTTGACACATGGGATTCCGGTAATGAGATTCCGGTATATTACTGGGAAAAGGAGAATAAATGAGCATATCAGAATTTGTACAGATTTTCCTCTCTATCTGTGGAGGGGTGTCTATTGTCGGAGGCGCGGCAGCCGTAATTTTTAAATGGATTACTCCGGCGTTTCGACTCAATAAGCGAGTAGAGACGCTGGAAGAGCATGACAAACGAGATTACGAGAGCCTTCAAAGAATCGCGGAACGAGATTCATTAATTCTGGAAGTATTGTCAACAATGTTGGACAGTCAGATCAGTGGAAATAACGTCGAGGAATTAAAAAAAACAAAACAGAAGCTTACAAATTATCTTGCGCAGAATCAACGTTAGCATTAGTAAGGGGTATGCTCATGAAATTATATGTGTTCACGAAAAAAGATATAGACAGGTTCTTGATAGAGTGTAATTTCACACCGGACGAAGAAAGATTGTTCCGGCTGAGATGCCAGGAGCGCACGCTCGAATACTGTGCTGAACAGATGAATGTGAGTATCTCCACGGCAAAACGATTGAGCCGACGGGTGAACAATAAAATAATTAAAGTGTGCTGATACTTTTCAGATACTTATATGGGTCTTAGACGAACTGTCTAAGGCTCTTTTTTTATTTTAGAATATAATCAGAAAGGTGGTGCATAAGATGGCATTATATAACAATCCTTATCAATATAGTTTTGGCGTTCCGGGACAGATGAACCAATTTCAGCAGCAACCTGTCCAGATGCCAGCTCAACCAGTACAACAACCCCAGCAGAATAACAATGGTATCCTGTGGGTATCTGGCGAAGTTGGCGCAAAATCCTATCTGGTAGCACCCGGGACAAGTGTTTTACTGATGGATTCAGAATCAGAGAAATTTTATATAAAATCCACGGACGTTTCCGGTATGCCACAACCATTACGGACGTTTGAGTATCACGAAATAGGCACTCAAATGCCACCTAAACAGCCTGTTCAGAACATGGACAGTAAATACGTCACCAGACAGGAATATGATGATTTAAAGGGCAAATACGAAGCTATCATAAACCGATTAAATTCTTTTTCTGAACCTGTTAGAGCTAATACCGTGCAGGAATCAGCAAACAAGGGAGGAAATGCAGATGAGTAATCCATTATTTAACGCACTTGGTGGTGGGATGCCACAGGGAAACGGACCAATGCAAATGATACAGCAGTTTATGCAGTTTAAGCAGAATTTTAAGGGAGACCCGAAAGCAGAAGTTGAGAAGATGTTACAGTCTGGGAAGATTTCCCAACAGCAACTTAATCAGGTTCAGCAGATGGCAGGACAGTTCCAAAACCTGCTGAAAGGAATGAAATAGTACATTACAATCTGGCCAGATTGATGTAAATACACAAAAAGGAGATTATATTATGGATGGAAATTATAGCTTAGCAGATATTGCTGCTGCTACTGGAAATGGTAGAAATAATGACGGCATGTTTGGTGGAGATGGTAGCTGGTGGATTATTGTTTTATTCATTTTTGCTTTCTTCGGATGGGGAAACAACGGCTGGGGCAATAATGGCAACGGTGGTGGATATGCAGCCACAGCAGCTACTCAGGCAGATATCCAGAGAGGATTCGATAACTCCGCAGTAATCAGCAAGCTTGACGGAATCAATAACGGCCTCTGTGATGGATTCTATGCAGTGAACAACGGTATGCTTACCGGATTCAACGGCATCAATACGAACATCATGCAGACTGGCTTTGGCATCCAGCAGGCTATTAACGCTGACACTGTAGCAAATATGCAGAATACCAATGCACTCCAGGCACAGCTTGCAAACTGCTGCTGCGAAACCAGAGAAGCAATCCAGGGCATAAACTACAACATGGCACAGAATACCTGTGCATTGCAGAACACCATGAACAGTAACACAAGAGACATTATCGACAGCCAGAACGCCGGAACAAGGGCAATCCTTGATTACCTGTGCAACGAAAAGATATCTAACTTGCAGGCTGAAAACAATGACCTCAGACGCGCTGCTTCTCAGGATCGCCAGAGTGCATTGCTCACAACTGCAATGGCTTCACAGACACAGCAGCTTATTAATGCGATTAATCCGGCACCGATCCCGGCATATCAGGTTCCTAACCCGAACACATATTACGGATGCGGATGTAACACCGGATGCAATTGTTAATAACTTCATATCGAGAGTATCTTTCGACTGATTCGAATGTCGGCTTATGCCGTATTACACAGAGGGGCAGGCTGAGACCTGTCCTTTTGTGATATGAAAGGAGCATTTTATGGCAGAATTTACAAATGTAGCTGCTCAGACTGTAGCAGCAAATGGAAACGTAGTATTTTCAAACACAGCAATCAAAGGTTCTAACTGCATTCAGCACAGAGAGGGAAGTGGAATCATCACTCTGAGAGGGCTTACTAACCAGTGCAAGGCTAGATTTTTCATGGACTTTTCTGGTAATATCGCAATTCCAACGGGCGGTACTGTCGGAGCTATTTCTCTGGCTATTGCAATCTCTGGCGAACCTGTATTATCTTCACAGATGATTTCCACACCGGCAGCAGTAGACCAGTATAATAATGTGTCCTCTGGCATTTATATTGATGTACCTCGTGGATGTTGCGTTAACATCGCAGTAGAGAATACAAGCGATCAGGCTGTTTCTGTTGCGAACGCAAACATTGTCGTAACCAGAGAAGCGTAGGAGGTGTGATTATGAGAGATATTAAAGACTTATGCGCAAGAATCGAAGATGAACTTTCCAAAATCGCTGACAATGGACTAACCACTGGAAATCTGGAAATGACATACAAGCTGATTGATATGTACAAAGATACAAAGAACACGCAGTACTGGGATAAGAAAGTAGAGTACTACAACACTGTCCTTGATGAGATGCGTGGCGGATACAATGACGATTACAGTGAACGTGGAAGAAAGCGTGACAGCATGGGGAGATACAGCTCAAATGATGGCAGAATGATGCCGGATTACGACAGGGGTAATTCTTATGCCAGAAGGGGTGAGCATTATGTTAGAGGACATTACAGCCGCTCTGATGGGCGAGATGCTTATGACGATTACATGACGCAGAAACAGAGCTATCGTTCCGGCAAGTCTGAAGACTGCAAAAGAAAGATGCTCGCCGCATTGGAAGAACATCTGGACGAACTTACAACAGAAATGAGTGATATGTCCAAGGATGCAGAGTGCCGGGAAGAACGTGATCTTGTCAAGAGATACGTAGAAAAACTCCGTGATATGCTCTAAAAACACAAAAGTGGTAGAGAGGTAGTTAAAAGAAATCTGTTATAATGTAATTGTGCAGCAGGAAGCGCAAGTAAAACGGTTGTTTTTGACATTTTCGTTTTAATCCTCCTTTCTTTAATTTAGTAGCTGGTACGCACGCTTTAACGGAAAGTTGAACAGGTTCGAATCCTGTCGTGCGTATTTGCCATCTGGCACGCAAGATGGCTCACCTCCTTGATTAAGGTTTTTGTTATTCATACTTTTCTTTTAAAAAAGAAATAAATATCCGAAACAACTCGTGGCAGGCATGACACGTTAAACACCTTGCTAACCCGGGAATCCGGGTTATGTGGAATGTACGCTAGTGGAAAACTGACAGAGTCGCACTCTAGTCTCCGGTTCGATTCCGGGCATTCCGCTTTGATTCGGTTAGAATTATGCTGTTTGCTTGCAGGCGGTCTATGATTTGGCTGAATCGCAACATCATGATGCTGAAAAAAGGTTATTGCTGTAAAAATCCTAAAGGTGACAAACCTAAAAAGCATACCGAGGCCTTATGGTGAAAATCAGCTCAGTTGCGCTGTCAACTGGCCGTTAAAGGCGGCGCGGAATGTAGCTCAGGTGGAAGAGCGGAGAGCGCATAGCTCTTGACGTCGCAGGTTCGAATCCTGCCTTTCCGATTACCTCGCCAGTGGTCTAACTGGCTTAATCCATTTACCTGCGGCGGCAGGTCAATAAACACGACCAGGAGGATGTTATGCAGAAACTTATTGACACATTAAAATCATTTGGAATTGAAATCCCGGAGGACAAACAGGCAGATGTGAAGAAAGCACTTTCAGAGCATTATAAGAATGCAAAAGAAGTATCAAAAACTCTGTCAAAAGTCGAGGGCGAACGCGATAACTGGAAAGAACGTGCTGAGACAGCAGAAGAAACCTTAAAAGGGTTTGACGGTATCGACCCGGCAAATGTCAAAAGCGAGTTAGAGACTTGGAAACAGAAAGCGGCAGATGCAGAGAAAGAATTCAATGCAAAAATCTACGACCGTGATTTCTCAGATGCACTCAAAGCGGCACTCGACGATGTTAAGTTTTCCAGTGAAGCTGCAAAGAAGTCTGTTATGGCAGACATTAAAGAAGCCGGATTAAAACTGAAAGACGGTAAAATTCTCGGATTAAATGACCTGATCGAACAGATGAAGCAGTCTGACGCATCCGCTTTTGTGGATGAATCTCAGCAGCAGGCTCAGCAGAATCAGGCAAGATTTGCAGCACCGCGGATTGGACAGCAGCAGACACCAGGAAGCATGACAAAGAAAGATATCGAAGCGATCAAAGACCCATCCGAAAGGCAGGCTGCAATTGCTCAGAATATCCAGCTATTCCAGTGATTTTTTACACCGACTATGCATCAGAGCGTAGTCGCTAACCCAATACCTTAACAATTATGGGTAGAAAGGATTTTTTATGCCAGCAAAAACAAATCTTATTATGACAAATGATATTCAGGTAAAAGCACGTGAGATTGATTTTGTTACCAGATTCGAAAGAAACTGGGAACACTTACGTGAAATACTTGGTATCATGCGTCCAATCAAAAAGACGCCCGGAGCGGTTCTTAAATCAAAATATGCAGAGGGTACATTACAGAACGGAAATGTTGGTGAAGGTGAGGAAATCCCTTACAGCAAATTCGTTGTAAAAGAAAAACCCTATGCGGAAATGACTATTGAAAAGTACGCAAAGGCTGTATCTATCGAAGCAATTAAGGATCACGGTTATGAGAACGCTGTTCAGATGACTGATGATGAATTCCTTTTCCAGCTTCAAACTGACGTTACCGGCAGATTCTATGATTATCTGAAAACCGGTACACTTACTTCCACAGAAACAACATTCCAGATGGCTCTGGCAATGGCTAAGGGTCGTGTAGAAAACAAATTCAAGCAGATGCACAGAAATGTGACTGGTGTTGTTGGGTTTGTAAACATTCTGGATGTGTACGAGTATATCGGAGCAGCTGAGATCACCATTCAGAATCAGTTTGGCTTCCAGTACATGAAGGATTTCATGGGATTCAATACTATCTTCCTGTTATCTGACAGTGAGATTCCAAGAGGACAGGTTATTGCAACACCTGTTGAGAACATTGTTCTGTATTATGTAGACCCGAACGAGTCTGACTTTGCGAGGGCAGGTCTGGTATATACCGTATCTGGCGAGACAAATCTGATTGGATTTCACACTCAGGGTAACTACCACACAGCAGTATCCGAAGCGTTTGCGGTTATGGGACTTACTCTTTTTGCAGAGTACATTGATGCAATTGCAGTAATTACCATTGACGAAACACCAACGCTCGGCACTCTGACAGTAACATCTGCGGAAGGAACAGCAACTGGTGATACAAAAATCACTGTAAATCCGGCTAAAGAAAACGCTGGCAATGTGTACAAGTACAAAGTTGGTGCATCTGAAACAGCTGTAACTTATGGCCAGAATCTCAGAAACTGGACTACATGGGACGGAAAAGCCGACATTAAGGCAGCAACCGGGCAGAAGATTACAGTGGTTGAGTGTGATGGAACATACAAAGCGCTGAATGCCGGAAGTGCAAGCGTAACAGCAAAATGACAAACGTAGGAGGTAACTGGCATGGCTTATGCAGATTATGAATTTTACACAACTTCATATTTCGGTTCAGTCGTGCCAGAAACCGACTTTCCACGACTGGCAGAAAGAGCCAGCGATTTTGTGGACACAATGACATTTGACAGGTTGGTGGACGGGCTGCCGGAAAACGAACGCTCACAGAAGCGTATCAAAAAGGCGGTCTGTTCATTAGCTGAATTAATGTATCAGATTGAGCTTGCTGAAAAGAATGCTGCCAGTGCCGCCGCTAGTGGAGTATCAACCACAATCGGGTCCAGTGGTAGCGCGACAGGCATTGTAACATCTGTATCCTCTGGCAGTGAATCCATTTCCTACGCCACGCCTCAGCAGATTGGAGCGAGTGCAAAGGAATGGAGTGCGGTGTATACCGCCGCTGGGGACGTACAGAAAACGAACGACTTACTTCTTAAGACGGCTTTACCGCTTCTGATGGGAGTGAGGACGGATGATGGGATACCAATATTGTATGCAGGAGTGTGATAGAAATGATGGAATTAAAACAGACCGTTGAAATGATGAATAGTGCAGATTACAAGGAACGCTTTAAGGCAGAGTATATGCAGGTGGTTATTCGATATAAGAAACTTGCGAATATGCTTGAAAAATGGGATAAAGGTGAACTCCCATTTACTCCTACTTGTCCGAGAAGCACTTATAATATGCAGGTAAGAGCAATGACTGATTATATTGCTGTTCTGGAAGCAAGGGCAGTTATGGAAAAAGTTGATTTGGAGGTATGATTATGGACATTTCAACACTTGGCTCATGCATCGCAATCGTTATGATTTGCTACATCGTAGGAATGGGCTGTAAAGCATCAAAAAGAATCTCTGATGAATGGATTCCAGTGATCATGGCGGTTATTGGTGGCATTCTCGGAGCTGTCGGGATGGGAGTTATCCCGGACTTCCCGGCAACGGATTATATCACAGCGGTTGCGGTCGGTATGTTTAACGGATTATCGGCTACTGGCGTGAATCAGATTATTAAGCAGACAACGCAGAAAGAATAATATTAAGGAGAGGGTATCATGTACGAAAAAACGGTGACGATTTTTGACTATTACGAATCAGCCACGACAGGAGATGCGTACTGGTATCCTCATGTTTTATCCGGTGTTGACCTAATTACGGACAAAGGGGCAATCCTTAAAAAGTACGGGCCAGACGCAACAGACAACGCACAGTTACACATCCATTATACTGTCCAGAACGGCGATATAACCATTGCTGACAGGAATGGTAAGATTCTCCCATGGGTACCGCCTAAAGAGTGGAAAAGACAGATTAACAACGCTCTGGAGGATACGATTACATTCTCAGATGAATCGTTCTTCTGGGAGGGTGAGTGGACTGGCGGAACAGTATCTGATGGTGATTATCGAAACGGATTCTACCAGTACATGAACGAGAACAAGGATAATGTGTTCAAGATTACCAGTGTAGGCGGTCCATATACACTGATTCCGCATTTTGAAATTTTGGGTAAGTAACATGAGCAAGATTCATCATTTCAAAGGATTCTCCGTAGTCGATGGAGATATGAAAATCAAGCTGAATATGGACAGGTTCTCCAGACAGTATCAAGAAGCTCAGTATCTCCTTGACGGGATGGTCATGGACAGTATGATAGAGTTTATGCCAATGATTTCGGGAGATTTTATTGACCGAACAAGAGCCAAAAGTACATCAATGCAAGGGACTGGATTTGTATGTGCGGCGGCAGAACCATATGGACGTTTTCTTTATTTTGGAAAAACCATGGTCGACCCCGCAACAGGTAGCACATGGGCAAGACACGATGCGGAAAAGGTTCTTGTGAGTCAGTATTCTGGCAAGACGAACGCAAAGGAGAATCTTCAATATACAAAATCACCGCATACTCAGGTACAAGCTGAATGGTTCGATGCCGCTAAACGACAATACGGAAGCACATGGATTCGTAAAGTAAAAGCACAGGCAGGAGGTGGCAGACATGGCAGATAAGCCAATTGGCAAAGATGCAACCGGATATGAGATTCTGACAGATGCCATGAAAGCACTTCTGAACCAGTATCCGGGACTACACGACAATGAAATAATCAAATTCGAGGAACTTGGCAAAGAATCGGGAATTGCGTTCTCAGCAGACAACGGGGCGCTGATCTATTCAGAAAAAGAAGATGTTTGTGGCGTAATGCATCAGGTATGCCAGTATCCATTTTATGTGGTTTACCGCACGGCATCCGACAAGGAAAGGCAGAAATTATCTGTTCAGAAATTTTTGGATAATCTCGGTAAATGGATATGCCGGGAACCAGTTGTCATAAACGGCGCTGAGACACGCTTATCTGCTTTTCCAGAGCTTTCACAGGGGCGAGTGATAAAACGTATAACCCGTGATAATTCCTATGGTTTAGAGCCACAGGAGAGTGGCGTGCAGGACTGGCTATTACCATTATCAGTACGCTACGAAAACACTTATGAAGTAATATAACAAGTAACAACCGGCTATCAATCGGAGATAGTCGCTAACCTACACAGCCTTTTAAAAGTTATAGGCAGAAAGGACATTTCTATGGCAGTTACAGGCAAAATTGACCGTAAATATATGGCTCATTATATCGATGCAGGTTCTCTCTGTGGAGGACTGACACCGAAGTATGAACGTCTTGGAAAAGATCTGGAAGAGTACAATGTTGAACTCAATCCAGACACCGAAACCTCTAAAAACATTCTTGGAGAATCCACATTCAAACATAACGGCTACGAAGTTTCTTCTGACGCTGATCCATTCTATGCAGACACTACTTCTGATCTGTTTACAGCATTACAGAAGATTGTAGATGGACGTCTCAAAGACGATAACCTCAAAACAAAAGCAGTTGAGGTTCACCTTTGGACAGAAGCCACAGCAGGCAAGTATGAAGCATATCAGCAGGACTGCTACGTTGTGCCGACCTCCTACGGCGGTGATACATCTGGCTATCAGATTCCGTTTACCGTCAATTATACCGGCGAACGAGTAAAAGGAAAATTTGATATCAGTTCCGGCACATTTACAGCTGACAGCGAATAATTTTTTTTTAGGAGGGCATAGAAAATGGCAAAAACAATTAATACAAACATTGATGATGGATTTCTTCTTTTCACATTCACGAACAAGCAGGGTGAAGTGTTCTCTTCATTCAAACTGAATCCTACCGACATCAACATTGCAGCAAGAGCGGAAGAATTGGAAACTTTCTTTGAACAGGCTCAGGAATCTGTTAAAAATGTCTCTTCCGGCAAAGAGATGGCGGAGATTAATAAGCAGATCGAGGACAAAATCAATTATATGCTCGGATACGAAGCATCTAAGGATTTATTTAAAGAACCAATTACCGCAACAACTGTTTTTGGAAATGGTCAGGTATTCGCTTATATCGTCCTTGACAAAATCAATGAAGCACTTACTCCAGAGATTGAAAAGAGAAAGAAAAAAATGCAGGAAGTGGTCAATAAGTACACGGAGAAGTATACAAAATGACCGCCTATGAGTTGCCCACCTCACTAAATATCAGTGGGGTGGATTTTTCTATCAGAACGGATTTTCGAGTAATTATTGACATTCTGGTCGCCATGAATGACCCAGAATTGGACGAACAGGCGAAAGCTGTTGTTATGTTACAGATTTTGTTTGAGGACTGGCAAAGCATACCCCTGGAACATCTTACAGAAGCTTGTCAGAAAGCTTGCGAGTTTATTGATTGTGGTCAATTCGATGATATCCCGAACAAGCCCAAACCCCGTTTGATGGACTGGGAACAGGATGGAGATATGATCGTTCCGGCTGTGAACAAGGTTGCTGGTAAAGAAATCAGATCAGTACCTTATATGCACTGGTGGACGTTTTTTGGATACTTTATGGAATCTGGCGAGTGCCTGTTCAACACCGTAGTTGGAATCCGGTCAAAAAAAGCAAAGGGCGAAAAGTTCGATAAATGGGAAAAGAAATTCTATCAAGAGAATAAAAACATAATTGACATAAAAACACGTCTCAGCGACGAGGAGCAAGCTTATAAAGATAAGCTGAATGAGATGTTGAACCTCAAATAGTTAGGAGGTGGACACATGGCTGCTGATGGCTCAGTCATTATTGATACCAGAATGGACACATCAGGCGTGCAAAACGGCGTATCAGCAATCAGGCAGTCTTTTAACGGACTTGGCAGCGTAGTAAAAAAAATAGGCGTACTGATTGGCGGAGCATTTGCGATTGGAAAACTGACGCAGTTCGGTAAGGAATGCGTAGAACTCGGCTCTAACCTTGCCGAAGTGCAGAACGTGGTCGATGTTACATTCACAACCATGTCGGACAAGGTAAACGAATTTGCAAAGAATGCTATGACCTCTGCCGGACTGTCAGAAACCATGGCAAAACAGTATGTCGGAACGTTCGGAGCAATGTCTAAGTCGTTCGGTTTCTCCGAAGCACAGGCTTACGACATGTCAACAGCTCTGACGCAGCTGACTGGTGACGTAGCATCATTCTATAACATTAGTCAAGACTTGGCTTATATCAAGCTGAAATCAGTGTTTACGGGAGAAACGGAAACGCTCAAGGACCTCGGTGTGGTAATGACCCAGTCGGCGCTTGACCAGTTCGCGCTGGCAAATGGCTATGGTAAAACCACATCCGCCATGACTGAACAGGAGAAAGTGGCTCTCCGCTTGGCTTTTGTACAGAAACAGTTGTCTGCCGCATCTGGTGACTTTATCCGAACATCTGGCAGCTGGGCAAACCAGGTACGAGTGATGCAGTTACAGCTGCAATCTCTCAAAGCAACAGTCGGACAGGGATTAATCAATCTCTTCACTCCCGTTTTGAGAGTTATTAATATTTTACTGGGCAAACTGGCAACTCTGGCGAATGCCTTCAAGTCATTTACGGAGTTAATCACCGGGAAAAAATCTTCTGGTCAGACAGGTGCAAGTGGCGCAGGTCTTGCCGGGACAGATGCAATAGCTGATACGGCAGACCAATATGGAAATGCTGCCGACAATGCCGAAAAGCTGGCAGATGCAACAAATGATACAGCGGATGCAACTAAGAAAGCTACTAAAGCGGCAAAAGGGTATCTTAGTCCTCTCGACGAAATAAATAATTACTCAACGGATAAAAGTGCGGATTCATCGTCAAAAGTACCGGGCACAACTGGCGGACTTGCAGATCAGATGAAAGATGCTGTACAAAATGTTGATTACGGAAAAATGG
>ONZV01000819.1_pt1 | contig 17648 bp, 10 predicted proteins | sample 1671561 | NCBI WGS metagenome assembly ONZV01 (sample SAMN06348169, study PRJEB24527) | human gut metagenome | reverse complement strand
TATAACTGGTAATACAAAAAATAAACGGGATGCAATTAAAAAATAAGCAGGATGGGAGCAGCTGTTATGAAAAATGAAGATGATGTTATCGGCAATGAAATAACGGGTGGCGGGAGCAGTTCCAGCGGTCCTTTAAAAAGTCTGCTGGAGGTATGTCCGATCTGCGGCAAGGAATTTTCCTGCAATAAAACCTATCATGTCTATACGGCACTGGCCGGACGCCGGCGGCAGTATTACTGCAGCTATCACTGCTTTAAACAGCGGCCGAATCCCAAAAATAAATTATAAAACACTAAAACACCGTACATTTTGTACGGTGTTCTTTTATTATGCTGTCGTGCATAGATGACAGGAAGCAGTTTGCAGGATTTGTTGAATGATATTTTTGCAGTGCTTACATATATTCACCCATATGTGGAACCTATAAAGCATGAGCAAGTAAATCAGTATGATTGTCCTGCAGAGGGGTAAAATTATATGATATTACAAAAAAACATTGCTTTTTACAAAAAGCATAACTACAATATTAATTAGATAACGAATAGTTTAGAAAATATTAAATAAAATAATTGTAAAACTTAAATTGATGAGAGAATTTGCAGAAATTTAAAATCATGAGAGAAGTGAAAGCATGAACGCTGACAGTTACGGCCTTAAATTGAACGAACAAAGCAGTGAGCAGACGGTCTATGACTACAATATGCTGATGAGTGCGATGAACGTCAGTGTCAGCAAGCACTTGATGGACGAAAATTTTACCGTAGTCTGGGCTAATGATTATTTTTACTCGCAGACTTTATACACAAAGCAAGAGTATGAAGCGATCTATCATAACAGCTGCCGCAAATATTTTGCGCAGTACCCGGAAGAGTATGAAAAAATGGCGATGGCAGTTGAACAGGCATTGCTGAAAGGGAAAAGTGGTTATGAATGTATCTGCAGGATGCCGCTTAAAGATGGAAGCTGCTCCTGGATCAAAGTCAGCGGTATGTTCAGCGACCAAAAAGTTAACGATATCCCGGTCATTTACGCTACCTTTATTGATGTTACTGAAGCCGTTGAACAAAAGGAACTGCAGCAGCAGCTGGAAAAACGTTCACAGGAGCTGCAGGCGGCACTGCAGGCGGCAGAAGTCGCTAACCGTGAAAAGTCTGATTTTCTTTCCCGGATGTCGCATGATATCAGGACGCCGATGAACGCTATTATGGGAATGACGGATATTGCCTCCGCGCATATCGACACTCCGGAAAAGGTACAGGACTGTCTGCGGAAGATCTCGCTTTCGAGTCAGCATCTTCTGGGCCTGATCAATGATGTGCTGGATATGTCGAAGATAGAAAGCGGAAAAATGACTCTGGCGGAAGAAGTGATCGAGATGCCGGAGGTGATGGACACTATCGTTTCGATCATGCAGAGCAGTGTCAAGGCCAGGCAGCAGCATTTTGACGTGCGCCTGCGGCATATCAGGCACGAGCAGCTGTGCTGCGATTCGCTGCGTCTGCGGCAGGTACTGATCAATGTGCTTTCCAACGCTTCCAAGTTTACGCCGCCGGGCGGTACCGTCAGTTTCGATATCGAAGAAACGGCGTCAGAAAATGCGGCCAAAGCCTGGTTCAAATTTACAGTCAGGGATACCGGAATCGGAATCAAGCCGGAGTTTTTGAGGGATATTTTTAAACCCTTCACCCGCGAAAAAGACAGCCGGATCGATAAAACAGAAGGCAGTGGTCTGGGGATGGCGATCTCGAAGAAAATCGTCGATTTGATGGGCGGGACGATCGAGGTCAGCAGCGAGGTTGGTACTGGTACTGAATTTACGATCAGGCTGCCGCTGCTGATCAGTGAACTGGAATTGGGCAATTTTAAGTTTCCCGATTTGAAGATCATCGTAGTCGACGATGATGTGATCGTCTGTGAGCATACGACGGAGCTTTTACGGCAGATTGGCATTCGTTCGGACTGGGAAACGTGTGGACAGCGGGCGGTGCAGAAGGTCCTGGCGGCGCATCAGGCGGGTGAGCCTTACGACGCGGTGATATTGGACTGCAGGATGCCGGATCAGGACGGAGTGGAAACGGCGGCGATCATTCGCAGCGCTATCAGCGAACCGCTGCCGATCATTTTGATTTCAGCATATGATTCGGCCGATGTTGAAACGAAGGCGCGTCAGGCGGGTGTCAACGGGTTTATGACGAAGCCTGTTTTTATGTCGACTTTGTGCCGGGCGTTACAGAGATATGTTTTAGGTCAAGCAGCTGTCGATGAACAAAAGAGTAAAACTGATTTCAGCGGTAAACGCTTTTTATTAGTGGAAGATAACGCCTTGAACCGTGAGATAGCGATGGAAATGCTGGAATCTGCCGGCGCTGTGGTAGAAAGTGCCTGTGACGGCGCAGAAGGCGCGGCAAAATTTGCGGCGGCGCCGGCAGGATATTATGATCTGCTGCTGATGGATGTGCAGATGCCGGTAATGAACGGCTATGAAGCCACACAGAAGATCCGCGCTTCTGCTAAGACCGATGCCAGAACCGTGCCGATCGTGGCGATGACAGCCGATGCTTTTGCCGAAGATATCATCGAAGCGAAAAAGGCAGGTATGAACAGCCATTTAGCCAAGCCTTTAAATTTAGCGACGCTGGTGCGTGAAATAAATAAACAGCTGCAGAAGCATTGAAAAAGAGAATAAAAGTTCTGGGACACCGTATGTGTGATTGCATACGGTGTTTTTTTATTTGTTTGAGAAGAAAAGAGGCTGTTGTCTAAGGCTGGCAAGTAAATAATTCAAATAACAAAACCGTCTGCCTGGGCAGGCGGTTTTTTGCAGTTCGGGTGCCAGTTGCAAGACTTTCAGACAGGCGTATTCACTTATAACAAAAATGTCTTGCGGGGAGGGACAAATATGGTATTATATCAAAAATAATCTATATAGATACTATTAAGTATAAGGAATAAGAAATTATCAAAACAAGAATTAATTAAAATATTGCGAAAGTAGACAGGATGAGTAAGGTTTTCACCAAGACGTTGCGACCCTCCGTCTTGCTTGAAAATATTTCCCCATAAGTGCCGCTTTGCGAAAAAAGCAGAGCGGCAAACCCAAATACACGCTGCGTTTTAAAGACGCAGCTTTGATGAACGTTTTTAGACAGGGAATACAGTCGCTTCCTTTGTTTAAAATATTATTTCCAAACAACCCTTTATGTATAATCGGGGTCTTGCAATCAGCGTGAAAAATTTACAGAAAGGAGCGGGAAAGGCAAAAGCCAGGGCAATCATTTTCATTAGAAGTCAGGCTGTAACACGCCTGCTGCTCCTGCGCGATAACGGGTAGAAATTTGTAGTAAAAATTGATGATGAAGGAGTGAGACAGTTGTCTAAATCCAAAAGATACCAGTTAGAGAAAAAAATCATAGTTTTTTTGAGCAGCGGTTTGTTTGCGATTTCGGGGTTTTGTGCAGGCGACGTTTATGCCGCGGCTGTTTTTGCGGATGGAACCGGGACCAATTCGACTGTTGCCGGCGTAAATAATAACGCCAGCGGTGAGAATACCAATGCTGTAGGTTATAACAATCATGCTATTTCTGATAACAGCAATGCGATTGGCGCGAATAACCAGGCTTTGGCCGAGGATTCCAATGCCATCGGCAGTAAAAACAACACTTATGCCAATGAATCGAACGCGATCGGCAGCGGCAATATCACTAATGGCATCGGGTCTAATGCTATTGGTAAGGATAATGTGGCCAATGGCTTGGACAGTAACGCTTTTGGTACTGCCAATAAGGCGAATTCGGATAATTCCAATGCTTTCGGTACCGGCAATCTGGCGGATGGTATCGGTACGAGCGCCTTTGGTTATTTGAATAATGTCAGCGGCAATGAATCAGTGGCGTTTGGTTTTACCAATACCATTTCGGCAGCAGAGGCCGTAGCAATGGGACGCAATAATCAGGTGATCGCTACCGGAGGCAGTGCGATCGGTAATAATAATCAGGCAATGGCGATGTATTCTACTGCGATCGGCAATGATAACTATGCGATCGGAGAGAATTCCAGCGCGATCGGGCTCGGCAACAATATTACAGCTAACGATGCTACGGCGCTGGGAAATAAGAATACGGCTTCAGGGATCTCGGCAGGCGCTGTCGGTATCAGCAATACTGCCAGCGGCCATAATGCCCAGGCTTTCGGTTATTTAAACGAAGCTACGGCTCAGGATTCCCAGGCCTTCGGTGCGCAGAACAAAGCGACGGAGCGTTATGCCAGTGCTTTCGGGCATGAAAATGAGGCTAAGGCCTATGCGGGCAGTGCGCTGGGTGTGAAAAACGTGGTTACAGGCGATTTTGGTTCGGCGGTCGGTTATGATAATACGGCTTCCAACTATCTGGCCAACGCCATCGGTACCTCGAATGTGGCTTCCGGCGCCTATGCCAATGCTTACGGTGTGTATAATGAAGCTACTGCCAGCTATGCCAGTGCCTTTGGCTACGGCAATAAGGTCGGCGGCGAGCATGCTATCGCGTCTGGCTACAATAATAATATCGCCGGTAATTTTGCCAGCGCTTTCGGTACGGAGAATACGGTCAGCAATATTCGCAGTGCGGCCGTAGGTTCAAATAATACCGTCAGCGGCGAGATCAGTAATGCTTTTGGCTATAATAATACCGCCAGCGGCAATTATACTAACGCGATCGGCTATAATAACCAGGCGCAGGCTTTTGCCGCTTCGGCGATCGGCTATCAGAACAGGGCTACGGCCAGCGCGGTTTCGGCCAGCGCCGTGGGTCGTTCCAACGAAGTGAGCAACGAATATGCCAATGCTTTCGGTGCTTTGAACAAGGCGTCGGGTTCTTCCTCCAGCGCTTTCGGCGTCAACAATAACGCTTCGGGGTCCTTTGCCAGTGCTCTGGGCTATCAGAACACAACGGCCGGCTATCTCGGCAGTGCTGTGGGCGCCAGCAATAACGCGTCTGCTAATTATGCCAGTGCTTTTGGTTATGGCAATGCGGCCTCGGGCTATGTCGGCAACGCTATCGGCAGTATGAATACGGCTTCCGGCAGTTATGCCAGCGCCGTAGGCTATAAAAATACAGCCAGCGGCGTCAAATCCAACGCTATCGGCAATGAAAATACAGCATCAGAAGAATACACTAATGCTGTCGGCGCCGGCAACAGAGTCAGCGGCTACGCCTCCAGTGCCTTCGGCAACAATAACGAGGTGACTGCTGAATTCGCCAGCGCTTTTGGCCACAGCAATAATATCAGCGGCTACGTTTCCAATGCCCTGGGTTATGATAACGCTGTCAGCGGCGATTATTCAACGGCGGTAGGCCTTTTTAATAATGTAGGCGGCAATTCGTCCCATGCTTTTGGCTATGGCAATAATATTGCTGCTAATTCCAGTTCCGCTGTCGGCAACGGCAATACGATCAGCACCGGAGCTGATGATTCCTTCGCGCTTGGTAACGATACCAGTATCTCGCTGGCTAACAGCGTCGCTTTGGGCAGTAATTCTGCAGCAACGGCGATCAACAGCGTTACTGGCAACAGCAGCTATACTAAATGGGCCGGCGTCAGCGACGTCGTGGGCGTTGTCAGCGTAGGCAGCTCCGGGGCGACCCGTCAGATCCAAAATGTAGCGGCAGGGCAGGTCAGCGCAACTTCTACCGATGCCGTCAACGGCAGCCAGCTGTATGAAGTAGCGCAGAAAGCAGCGCAGCAGGCTACTGTTTCGGCAGGCGACAGCAACGTCGTCGTTACGCCTACCACGAACAGCAGCGGCGGCACTGATTACGAAGTGAAGCTGGCCGACGAACTGGAGATCGGTACGGGCGTCAAAGTAGACGGCACCGGCGATGGCAAGATAGATGTCGGTAACGGCAATGTGGTCATCGACGGCAGCGACGGCTCGATAACTGCCGGCGGCGTGACGATCAATAAAGATGATGAAGGCACGATAAACGGCCTGACCAATACTACCTGGGACCCGGACAATTATGTATCCGGGCAGGCAGCGACCGAAGACCAGCTGAAAGCGATCCATGATAAAGCTGCGGAAGCGGCCGAGCTGGCAGCTAAGCATACAACTATGGAAGCTGTCGACAACAATATCCTGATCGAAAAAAGCACTAACGCTGACGGCGGCGACCATCACGAACTGAAATTGAATGATGTCGTTGAGATCGGCAGCGGCGCCAATAAAGTCACTATCGACGGCAATAACGGTACGATCAGTACCGGTAATATCAATATGAACGGCACCAACGGCATGATAACTGCCGATAAGATCACTATCGACGGCGGTTCCGGCACGATCGGCGGTCTGACCAATACTACCTGGGACGCAGATAATTACGTTTCCGGGCAGGCTGCGTCGGAAGATCAGCTGAAAACCGTTTATGATACCGCAGTCAAATATGACGTGGACAGCGGCGGTAATATCAACACCGGTAAAATCACGCTGGAAGGCAGCAGCGGCACTACGATCGGCAATGTAGCGGCAGGCGAAGTCAGCGCTACTTCGATGGACGCCGTCAATGGCAGCCAGCTGTATCAGGTCAAGCAGGACATCAATAATATCAATCAGGATATCACCAAGCTGGGTGACGAGATCGATACGGTCGGCGCTCTGTCAGCAGCGATGGCAGGCCTGCATCCGCGCTTCCAGGATGGTAACAAGGGCGAGCTGGCCATGGCTTACGGCGGTTACGGCGGCAAAAGCGCATTAGCAGTCGGCGGCTTCTACGCCCCCAACGAAAAAGTAATGTTCTCACTGGGGCTGGGCATTTCCGAAGGCGGCAGTAAAATGGGCAACTTCGGCGTCAATTTTGCACTGGACCGCTCTAGAGACCGCAAGGCAGAACCGAGAGATATCATCTATACCCGTAAAGAAGTAGATAATTCTTTAGCGGCGCAGGATGAAAAGATCCAGCTGCTGCTGGCCAAGGTCGAAGAACAAAGCAGAGAAATGGAAAAACAAAGCCGTGAAATCGAATACCTGCGAGCACAGGTAGAAAAGTAAATACAGAAAATACTATACTTGCCCCGGCCTGCAAGGCTGGGGCAAACTTTCTGAGCAGAGGAGCAGTAAGTATGAAAAAGATCTGGAGCTTTATCCTATGTCTGGTCATAAGTCTGGCGATGACCAGCGTTTGCCTGGCCAGCGACGGCGCTGACCTGAACAAACAGCAGCAGGCAGTAGTTAAGGTATTTGCCGCCTTAAACGGTCAGAACGGGATGGAATATGCCGGCATACGCCAGCTGATGTCAGCGAAGCTGCAAACAGAGCTGGATGAAAAAACTTTCGGCAGTGTGAAAAATAATCTGCGCCGCAGCTACGGCGAGCAGCGCGAAAACAGGTTCCTGGCCTATCAGCGGTATGCTGACGGCGACCGCCTGGCTTATCTGGCTAAATACAGTAAGGAGAAAGCTCTGCTGTTTATATTCGTTTTCGATAAGCAGAACGATCTAGGGGCGTTTTCCTTTCAGCCCATAGGCGAACAACAGCAGTAACAGTACAGTTTTTCCCGTTTTACAGCATTTAAATAGAAAGCAGCAGCGATATTTTCAGCAGAAAGCTTGCTGCTGCTCATCTGATTTCAAAAAATGATCCCTTTGCCACAGCGGCAGATAAGGGATCATTTTTTGAAATTTTAAATGTAACAGTTATAAAAATTATAAGAATTATAAAAAAGTGCTTAATTGTAATAAAAATATCTTGCAAGGTGCAAAGAAAATATGTTAATATAGCAAAAATAATCCATATAAATAATATTAAGTATTAAGGTTTATAAATTAATTAAACTAAAATTACTTAAATTATTACGAATGAAAAGACGATGGAGAAAGCAGAGGTCAGCCTAAAAAACAGAACAGCTTTATAAAAAATAGATGCGGGGCAGATTTATTGTTTCAGCATACTATACAAAGCAAGTAACTATTTAAGGAAAAGAGGTGGGGAATTGTCTAAATCCCGAAAAGTTCAGTTAGAGAAAAAAATTATGATTTTTTTAAGCAGCGGTGTATTTATTTTTTCAGGCCTGTATGCGAGTAATGTGCAGGCGGCGCCCGTTTTTTCCAGTGGCAGTGCTTCTGATTCCACTGTTGCCGGTGTCAATAATACAGCTTCCGCTAATTCCAGCAGTGCTTTTGGTTATTTCAATACTGCCGGGGGCCTGGCATCTAGTGCTTTTGGCTGGAGCAATACTGCCAGCGCCGAAAATGCCAGCGCTTTTGGTTATGTCAACGAGGCGAGCGGCCTGGCGTCCAGCGCGCTCGGTTTCAGAAATAAAGCGGCCAATGAAAATGCCAGCGCTGTCGGTTATGGCAATAATGCCGGCGGTGTAGCGTCCAGTGCTTTTGGTTTCAGCAATGTTGCTAAAGTGGACTATGCCAGTGCTTTTGGCTATAGCAATGAGGCGAGCGGCCTGGCGTCCAGCGCAGTTGGTTTCAGGAATAAAGCGGCCAGTGAGAATGCCAGCGCTGTCGGTTATGGCAATAATGCTAATGCTCTGGCTGCCAGTGCAGTTGGCTACAATAATACAGCCGGCGGCGTAGGTTCCAGTACGATCGGCTATAATAATACGGCTACGAATGAAAATGCCAGTGCTTTTGGTTACGGTAATACTGCAGGCGGCCTGGCGTCCAGCGCTTTTGGTTTCAGCAATACTGCCAGCGGCGATAATGCCAATGCTTTTGGCTATAATAATATTGCCAGCGGTTCCAAGAGCAATGTTTTCGGAACGGGAAATACTGTTTCCGGCAGCAGCAGTACCGCAGTCGGCACTGCCAATGAAGTTGCCGCTGAAAACAGCACTGCTATCGGCAATAACAATACGATCAGCTCCGGTGCAGAAAATTCGGCGGCGCTGGGAAATAATATCAGTATCAGCTTAAAAGACAGTGTAGCTTTGGGAAATAATTCTACAGCGACGGCGATCAACAGCGTTACGGGCAACAGCAGTTATACTAAATGGGCCGGTGTCAGCGATGTTGTGGGCGTTGTCAGCGTAGGCAGCTCCGGGGCGACCCGTCAGATCCAAAACGTAGCGGCAGGGCAGGTCAGCGCCACTTCTACCGATGCCGTCAATGGCAGCCAGCTGTATGAAGTAGCGCAGAAAGCGGCTGAGCAGGCTACTGTTTCGGCAGGCGACAGCAATGTCGTCGTTACGTCAACTACCAACAGCAGCGGCGGCACCGATTACGAAGTGAAGCTGGCTGATGAGCTGGAGATCGGTACGGGCGTCAAAGTAGACGGCACCGGCGACGGTAAGATCGAAGTCGGTAACGGAAATGTGGTCATCGACGGCAGCGACGGTTCGATAACTGCCGGCGGCGTGACGATCAATAAAGATGATGCAGGCACGATCAACGGCCTGACCAATACTGCCTGGGACCCGGATAATATCACCAGCGGGCAGGCGGCAACGGAAGACCAGCTGAAAGCGATCTACGATACGGCGGCGGAAGCAGTCGAGCTGGCCGCGCAGCAAAGCTCGGTATCTACAGGCGACAGTAACTTTATCGTCACAAAAACCACTAATGACAGCGGCGGCATCGATCACGAGCTGAAGCTGAATGAAGTAGTCGAGATCGGCAGCGGCGCCAATAAAGTCACTATCGACGGCAATAACGGTACGATCAGTACCGGTAATATCAATATGAACGGTACCAACGGCGTTATTACGGCCGATAAGATCACTATCGACGGCGGTGCAGGCACGATCGGCGGTCTGACCAATACTGCCTGGGACGCAGAGAATATCACCAGCGGCCAGGCGGCGACCGAAGACCAGCTGAAAACTGTTTCTGACAGCGCTATCAAATACGATGTGGACAGCGGCGGCACTATCAATAAAAACAAAATAACGCTGGAAGGCAGCAATGGCACCACGATCGGCAATGTAGCGGCGGGCGAAGTCAGCGCCACCTCGATGGACGCCATCAACGGCAGTCAGCTGTATGCAGTACAGCAGGATATAGGCAATATCCACAGAGATATCAATAAGCTGGGTGACGAGATCGATACGGTCGGCGCGCTGTCAGCAGCGATGGCAGGGCTGCATCCGCGCTTCCAGGACGGTAACAAGGGCGAGCTGGCCATGGCTTACGGCGGTTACGGCGGTAAAAGCGCATTAGCAGTCGGCGGCTTCTACGCCCCTAATGAAAAAGTAATGTTCTCACTGGGACTGGGTGTTTCTGAAGGCGGCAGCAAAATGGGCAACTTCGGCGTCAATTTTGCGCTGGACCGCTCTAGAGACCGTAAGGCAGAAGCACGAGATATAGTTTATACCCGTAAAGAGGTAGACAGCTCTTTGGCAGCGCAGGATGAAAAAATCAAACTGCTGCTGGCTAAGCTGGAAGAACAAAGCCGGGAAATCGAAGAACTGAAAGCAAAAGTAAACTAACAGCAAAACCCCTGTCTGCTAAGCAGACAGGGGTTTTATTCTGAGGATAGGAGCAACACAGCACGGCTGATGATCTGCATAAAAGCAGTCAACAAAAAACAATGAAACAGCTTTAAAATTTCAAAAAAATTTACTGGAAATCATCTTTTGGACAGAGTGGAGCTGTTTATATGTTTTAGGTTCAAAAGGCAGCCGCAGCAGGCCTTGACAGGTAATGCGGCTTTTAATCTGGTTTTAATCTTGGCGTTATAAAATAAAGACAAAGCAAAGGCCGGCGACGTAACGGCCGTTAAGGAGGTAAAGGATATGAAAAGAAAATCTATAGCTATGCTGGCAGCAGCTCTCTGCACCTTGGCGATCACAGTTACTGCTTTAGCTGCCGAACTCATCAATGCGGAACAGGCGCGCAGTATTGCTGCTCAATGGGTACCGGCAGGCAGCACACATCTGGTGACTAAGGACGAAAGCTTTGAATTCGTGCCTCATTATGACGTTAAATTCTATGATAATAAAACCAATACCGCCTATGAAATAGAAGTTTTAAGAAACGGCGGCAAGGTAAGAGAGTTTAAAATGGAAGCGCAGACCGCTTTAGGCAGCCATAAAATCGTCCTTTCAGTAAATGATGTGCAAAATCTGGTCCGTAAGGAATTTCCGAATGCTGTTTTTACTAAAGTAGAATTAGACCGCGGTGACGGGCTTTATGAATATGAAGCAGATTTTTACACGCCGGAGGTACGGGGCGAAATGAAATTCAACCCTGAAACAGGCACTGTTATTGAAAAAGAAATAAAATATACTGTGTTTTAAGCAAGAAGCGGACAGTAGAATAAGACCGGATTTTCCGGTCTTATTTTTATTTGACAGCTGCGGTTCGGGTACGGCGGCCAGAGTGTGCTGAAAGTTGTTATATTTGTAATAAGAATACTGTTTGCTGTTGAGTTGGCATTTAAAAAAGTAAAATGTATAAAAATTTTTTCTGGTTTCGCAAGTTAGGAAATAAAAGCAAATAATCGAAAATAATATAAATAAGAAATAAACATAAAAAATAGAAATGCTGGCAGACGAAGAAACGAAATGAATTAATATTATAAAATATGATATCAATATACATAAAATGGCTAATTCGTCCCTTATAATTGCTTAAATATGCAAAAAGAGAGCAGGATTTTTTTACTGGATGTTGAATAAATACGGTGAAATTTAGCATGTTTTAGAAAGATGCTAAATAAATCTCAAGGGGGTAAAAGAATATGAAAAGGATGAATAAGGTTTTAGTAAAGGCTGTCGTTTTGAGCCTGATAATGGGCGGAGTACATATGGGGGGGACTTTTGTTTAAAAGGCTATGCGGCTGCAGGCAAAGGGTTCATTATCCAGAGTGATTCTAGGATACCGACGAATAAGACTGAGACCATAGGTGGTGTCAAAATAGATGACCCGGAAATATTACATAAAGACTATTATGGTGGCGGTCATAAAGACGACATTGAGTGCCGTGAGAGTGCCGGTGACTTGACAGTAGGGCAGATTGCGGAAATAAAAGATAAATTGGTAGAAAATGATAAAAAATTGGCTGATGCAGTTAAGGATGTCAATGATAAAATCGAGAACGGAGAATTGAAAGGCGAAAAGGGTGACAAAGGAGAGCAGGGCGAAAAGGGCGAAAAGGGCGATAAAGGTGATAAAGGTGATAAAGGTGATAAAGGTGATAAAGGTGATAAAGGTGATAAAGGCGATAGAGGAGAGCAGGGCGCTGCTGGTAAGGACGGCGTAGACGGTAAGGATGGCGAAAGCGCTTATGAAAGTGCTGTTGCCGGTGGTTATGAAGGTTCGAAAGAGCAGTTTTACGAAGACCTGGCAACTGACGAAGATACCTATGTCGATAATGAAACCACAATATCATATAATAAAAATGATGATGGAACAGTAACGATCACAGCAGAAAAGAAAGAACATAATTTTGACGGTGAGAACATCATTACCAATGATAAGGAAAAGGTAGATATTAAGGTTGCCGGGACTGATTATGTGGATAATAAAGTAAAAGAAGAAGCTGAACTGCGTAAAGAAGCAGATGTGGCTGACGCTGTTTATGATGCTGAAACAGGTAAGCTGCATTTGAAAAACGAAGCTGGTGAAGATATCACGGTTGCTGAAGGCATTGCCAGCAAAGAGGCTGTAGAAAAAAATACCAGCGATATCGTGACCAATAAAGAAAATATCGAAAAAAATACGCAGGCAATCACTACCGAACGGACAGAACGCATCCAGGAAGTACAGCGTTTAGACGGGCGGATCGACGGCTTAAGCAACCGCATCGACGAGCTGGACGGACGCATTGATAAAGTCGGAGCTTTGGCAGTCGCCATGGCCGGCCTGCATCCGCTGGAATATGACCCGGATGCCCCGACTCAATTCTCGATAGCGGCAGGTACTTACAGCGGTGAAAGCGCTATTGCGGCAGGTCTGTTCCACAACCCTAATAAAGACGTACTTTTGAGCGTGGGTTTTTCGATCAGCGGCAGTGAGAAGGCAGCTAATGTCGGCGCTACCTTCCGCTTTGGCAGAAGCTCGGAATCAAAAGCCCGTAAAGTGATAGAAGACAAACAACGCGAGCAGGAGCTGGCTGCCCAGGCCGCAGCCGCCAGACAGAAAACCGTTTCCTATCGTGTAGAACAGATTTTGGCTGAAGATACAGCGAAAGCTGAATAGCAGATGGGCAGAAAAGCATTTGATAACAGCATCGATTATAAAGAGATCGGCACCAGGATCAGGATCATGCGGCTGAAGCTGGCGGTTTCACAGACTGAATGCGCCTCTAAACTGGGTATTTCGCAGACACACCTGAGTAATATCGAGCATGGCCGCAGCGGGATCACTTTGCAGATGCTGTGCCGGGTCTGTGATATCCTGCAGGTAAGCTTGGATTATCTGGTCAGAGGCGCAGAAAAAACCGACGAAAAAAAGCACAGCGAGATCACGATCGACGAAGTTGTGCGGGTCATAAAAATGCTGAAGGGCATAGAAGAAAAATAAGTCCGGCAGACAGCAAGTTTATCATAAAAAAGAGCAAACCATTTTGGTTTGCTCTTTTTTTGTCTGAGTATTTAAATTATTATTTTGCGGAAGGCGGCATTTTCCACCATTGTAAATCAGGTTAATGTTATTCTAAAATCAGATTAAAATATAAGGAGGTATTGGTTATGTGTATTATTTGTACTGATCCAAATTGTGACCATGGTGAAAGGTGTGGTCGTGTAAAAATTTATAAGGAGGGAGGTTCTGCCAGCGATTTATTGGATGGCAGAGGAGAATGGGAACATGTTATTCCAGGCGCTGTTATCCGTGGCTCAGTATTTTTGCATAGCCACGGAGTTACTTATCGCGATTCTATGACTTATGCGCTTGATTATGCTATCCACAGAGATGCTGTGGATGGTAGCGGAGGAGGGATTACCTCTACTGGCAGAAGTGAAATTGCTCAGGGATGGGTAAATGATCTGATTAGACTATTTGATTCTGGGCAATCTGATGAAGCGATAGGCAAGGTTTTTTGTGATGAAGTGTATGCTATTGAGGCTCACAGGAAATTTACGGAAAATGATTTCTCAAGCTTAGTGGCAATTTTAAGAAGTTATATTGATAAAGGGATAGTTTCTCAAAGCAAAGCTGATGAAATTGCCAGTTGGATGCATGGAAGGATATAATAGAGATTTTTGATTACGAATTATTTCCAATTTAATATTGAGAGTATTATTGCGTATGGTAAGAAAACTGTCTGAAAAGGCAGTTTTTTTATATAATCTATAAAAAACTTACAAGTATATATTTTACAGAAAAATACTTAAACCCGTTTAAAGATGAGTTGTTATTTCTATTATTTGAATAAAGGAGGTTTTTATTGTTTTGCAGCGTCTGCCTCAACAGCAGGCGTTTTTTGTATTTTTAGTATGATTTACAGGGGCTGTGCTCCGGCAATGATCGCGGCGGTTAGGCGAAACGCAAAAGTAACAGAACCATAAAAAACGCGCAGACGCTGATAGTTGTAAAGCCGCTGGCGTAATGCGCCGGGCAAGACTCGCAGACTTTTTACACAGGCTCAAAGCAAGTGTCTTGCGGGGGGGTACAGAAGTGCTATAATACTTGGTGATATTATCGTAACGAATATTTTTGATTTCAAATAAAAGAAAGATGCAGTTATTGTTTGTTTTTAATGAGATGGTTATGAGTTTTACAGTTTGGATGGAACTGTGTAAGGCAAAAGCTGTCTGTAGGGACTGTAAGTGATTTTAAAGTGGAAGATGAGTTGCAGTATTAAATCAGCGGCTTTGAAAATATAAAACTTGTAAGATGAGAAAGGGTGTTATGATGTTGAGCAAAGGGCTTAATAAGAAAGTTGTTTTGGGAGTAGTATGTGGGTTAAGTTTGCCTGTAGCAGTAAATGCATCGGATTTTATCTATGCCAAGACTGTGACGGCTCCTGGTGAGTATAATTTTCATGAGGGAATAGTAAGTACTGGTGATGAATTGATAAGTTTCAATAATTCCAATACTTCTGGCAGTCCTAAGAATTATATTATTAATATTGAAAATGCTGGAGAGTTAAAACTGGATAGTACCTCTCCTTGGGGGGTGATCGATGTTGGCTCTAATAATCAGAAGGCAAATTATGCTGAAGCGGCGATAACGATCAACGGTGATTTGGAAATAAGCAATAAAATACAAAATAATAATGATGGCAGGATCATCTCGCTGATGGGAGGTAAGAATACTCTGCATATCAATGGCTCTCTGAAGATATCTGATTCTGTCTGCAGTTATGGTTCTGCTAATCTTTGGCATTATGGACTGAAAGCTAATAATGGCAGTGAGATCATAGTACGTAATGATTTTATCATCAATTCACTCCAGGCTGAAAGCATATCAGACAGCGCAGGGCAGACTTTTGCAGCAGGTATTTACAGTGACAGTTGGAGTTGCGACGGTAATGATAGTGATGAACGCAGCAAAGATGCTGATGTTTTAATTACTGTTGGTACGGACAATAACGATAAAATAATTTTGGAAAATATTAAATCAACGTCCAAATCAGGAGTTGCTTTTACTTATGGTGTTTTAGCAACGTATGGGGATACGGGCAATAATAAACGGGAACAGACTGCTACCATAAATCTTAACGGCAGTACGGTTATCCGTAATTTGGATGCTATAGGTAAATCAGAAGCAGATGTGTATGCTTTGGCAGCAGAGGGAAATGGTGTTATCAATGTCAATGGAGATCTGCTGATCGAGAATATTGGTGATCGCTCAAGCCTAACAGCAGATGTGGAACGATATTATAATGCTGTTGTTGCTGCAGGTGGGTCGGTTAATATCAATGTAGCAGGAAATGCTGAAAACAAGATCAGGATCACAGGTGATTTGGCAAGTTATATGGAAAATTCAGCTATCAATCTGCATTTGCTGAATCGGGATTCTTATCTGCGGGGTGCCAGCTTAACAGATGGCGGAAGTATAAATCTGACATTGGCAGATGGAGCTGTCTGGCAGGTGCTGGACAGGGTAGAATGCGGTGACAGTGCAGTAGATGCATTGAAAAATAGCAGTGAAGTAAGTAATTTAACGTTAAAAAATGGTATCGTTGATTTGTATCATAATGACTGGTCATTTCAAGAGCTGAAGATCGACCGGCTGCATGGCGATAGCGGGACTTTTATTATCAATACAGATTTAAATAAGGGGGAAAGCGATCGTTTAACGATTTCTAATGCATCAGGTGCGGGTAACTACAAACTACTGACCTATGATCCGGAAGCTTCGGCGCTGTCCGGAAAACAATTCGAGCAGAAAATAATTGATGCCCCGGTGGGAAATTTCAATTTGACCAGTGGCATTATGGAAGGCGCTTTATATAACTATCAGGCACAGCTGACTAAAATTACTGTAGGTGGGAGAAATGAATGGAAGATAGTTGGTTTGGGAACTGGTGATGTTGAAGATAAAGCAAATAATACAAGTACCACAGTCAAAAGCGCTTGTTCAGCCGGTTCACATATATATTATGGATGGCGTAACAATACAATAGTGCGTCAGCGGCTGACTAAAATGCATAGAGCGCCAGAAGTCCGCAGCGGTATGGGTATAATGAAGAACGCAGAACGATTGCTTCACGAGCAAATAGATAATGGCGGCATTTGGGTGCAGCTGCAACGTGGAGAGGATGCTTACAGAGGCAGAAACTATTTCGAAAGCCAGTATAATACCTATGCGATTGGATTTGACCGTCAGGTTACCAATGATAGTAAGGGTAACTGGCTGTTGGGAGCGGCTGTTTTATATACAGAAGGAAAAGGGAACTATGCCAGCGGTACTGGTGATTACCAAGATCTGGGGCTGAATCTTTATGGTGTAAGGCGTTTGTTATCTGGTCATTATCTTGACTTGAATCTAAAGGTCAATCATATGGAAAATAATGTTGCCAGCAGGACGCTGACAGGAGAGCATGTTGGCAGTAAATTAAGAAACAATGGTATTTCTTTAGATGCTGTTTATGGGAAACGGATATTGTTAGATGAGTATGGCTGGTACCTTGATCCGCAGCTGGAAATAACATTAGGGCGGTTAAATGGAGCCGGTTACAGCACGGATAATGGAGTACGTGTTCAGACTGACGGTGTTAACAGTGCAAGCTGTGGAATCGGTATTGCGTTGGGGCGTGCTTTTGCTAATGGCGGAAATATATATGTACGTGGAAGCTGGCTGCATGAGTTCGGAGGCAATTACGATATAAATATGACTGACAGTAATAATGTACAGTTAGTGGAATCACAAAGTATGAAAGATACGTGGTGTGAAGTTGATCTTGGCGGAGATGTGATGTTAGGAAAGCAGAATAATTTGTATTTTGGCATAGCGCGTTCATTCGGCGGGACCTTCCAGAAAAAATGGCAAGTCAACGCCGGGTTGAGATTCAGTTTCTAGACATTGAGGCACTGTTACGTGCGAGTGACAGCGCAGCATAGAACAGGACTGCCGAAAGCCCGCAGAAATAACGACTGGATAGGGCGCTGTTTCTGTGAACCTCTATGTAATTAGTTGCAATCGACAGCAATAAGTTCAGTGATATAAAAAAATCAGCGATATGAAGTAAGTTTCATATCGCTGATTTGGTTTGTTATTTTCTGCTTATGATGTAAGCCAAAAGGCGTAACCAGTGCAGGAGCTTTGTGTATTTGCTATTG
>ONZV01000811.1_pt1 | contig 17849 bp, 20 predicted proteins | sample 1671561 | NCBI WGS metagenome assembly ONZV01 (sample SAMN06348169, study PRJEB24527) | human gut metagenome | reverse complement strand
ACAGCCACATTAAAAACCTGCGCCGCAAGCTGGAATCTCTCGACGCCGAACAGTCCTTTATCCGTGCCGTTTACGGCGTCGGTTACCGCTGGGAAGCCGACGCCTGCCGCATCGTTTAACATTTTTACCTGCCGGAGAAGGCATTCACGCCGCATCCGGCAACATAATCCCACGCATGGTCAGCAAACTGACATTATCTCTCCGCCCTGGCAGGCACCAGAAAATCGCTCATACTTTAATCGGTAAACAGTCCTTTTAGATGCTGTTTTCGATACGCAATTTCAATCAAGGAGTCATTATGGCTGGTTGGTTTGAACTCAGTAAAAGCAGTGATAATCAATTTCGGTTTGTGCTAAAAGCGGGCAATGGTGAGACTATCCTTACCAGCGAGCTGTATACCTCAAAAGCCTCTGCGGAAAAGGGCATCGCGTCGGTGCGTAGCAACAGCCCGCAAGAAGAACGCTATGAGAAAAAAACGGCAAGCAACGGCAAATTCTATTTCAATCTGAAAGCCGCTAATCATCAAATTATCGGCTCCAGCCAGATGTACGCCACCGCGCAATCTCGTGAAACCGGAATTGCCTCCGTTAAAGCCAATGGCACAAGCCAGACGGTGAAAGACAATACGTAATTACGATGCCGGGCGTGGGTTGTTGGCGTCCGGCGCTTTACCAGCTCCCCCCTACAGCGCTACAATGCCCGCCCTTAAAGTGGGGGCACTCCCCTGGCCGCTTCATCAGGTGAAGCGGATCTGACCTGTCATCAGAACGAGAGAATTATGTTTAAACCGGAACTCCTTTCCCCGGCGGGAACGCTGAAAAATATGCGTTACGCTTTCGCTTATGGCGCAGATGCTGTTTATGCGGGCCAGCCGCGTTACTCCCTGCGTGTGCGCAACAACGAATTTAACCACGAAAATCTTCAGCTCGGCATCAATGAAGCCCACGCGCTGGGGAAAAAGTTTTATGTCGTGGTCAACATTGCACCGCACAACGCCAAGCTGAAAACCTTTATCCGTGACCTGAAACCGGTGGTGGAAATGGGGCCGGATGCGCTGATTATGTCTGATCCAGGGCTGATTATGCTGGTGCGCGAGCACTTCCCTGAAATGCCGATCCATCTCTCAGTACAGGCTAACGCCGTGAACTGGGCGACGGTGAAATTCTGGCAGCAAATGGGTCTGACCCGCGTGATCCTCTCTCGCGAACTGTCACTGGAAGAGATTGAAGAGATCCGCAATCAGGTGCCAGATATGGAGATCGAAATCTTCGTTCACGGCGCGCTGTGCATGGCCTACTCCGGTCGCTGCCTGCTCTCTGGCTATATCAACAAGCGCGACCCGAACCAGGGCACCTGCACCAACGCCTGCCGCTGGGAGTATAACGTCCAGGAAGGGAAAGAAGATGACGTCGGCAACATCGTACACAAGTACGAACCGATTCCGGTGCAAAACGTTGAACCGACGCTGGGGATCGGCGCACCAACCGACAAAGTGTTTATGATCGAAGAAGCCCAGCGTCCGGGCGAGTATATGACCGCGTTTGAAGATGAGCACGGCACTTACATCATGAACTCGAAAGATCTGCGCGCCATCGCCCATGTTGAACGCCTGACCAAAATGGGCGTGCATTCGCTGAAAATCGAAGGCCGTACCAAATCTTTCTACTATTGCGCACGCACCGCGCAGGTTTACCGTAAAGCTATCGATGACGCAGCTGCGGGAAAACCATTCGATACCAGCCTGCTGGAAACCCTGGAAGGTCTGGCGCATCGTGGCTATACCGAAGGTTTCCTGCGTCGTCATACTCACGACGATTATCAGAACTACGAATACGGTTATTCAGTTTCTGACCGCCAGCAGTTTGTTGGTGAGTTTACCGGTGAGCGCAAGGGGGACCTCGCGGCGGTAGCGGTGAAAAATAAATTCTCCGTTGGCGACAGCCTTGAGCTGATGACGCCGCAAGGCAACATTAACTTTACCCTTGAGCACATGGAAAACGCCAAAGGTGAAGCGATGCCGGTCGCACCAGGCGATGGTTATACTGTGTGGCTCCCGGTCCCGCAGGATCTTGAGCTCAATTACGCTCTGCTGATGCGTAATTTCTCCGGGGAAACCACGCGTAACCCACACGGTAAGTGATTAATTTCGATTATTTTTCCCGGATGGAAAATTCTTAGAAACCGATCACATACAGCTGCATTTATTAAGGTTATCATCCGTTTCGCTGAAAAACATAACCCATAAAATGCTAGCTGTACCAGGAACCACCTCCTTAGCCTGTGTAATCTCCCTTACACGGGCTTATTTTTTACGCGTAATTCAATGAAATAAAAGGATTTATTTCTGGTCACGTCCACACATTGACCACATCGACAAAAAAGCCCCTCGACTGAGGGGCTTTCTGTTTGTAATTACATCCACATAATTTGCTGCCCTGACGGTAACGGGTGCGGCCTTACGGCGTGGACTTCTCCCGGCTTTACGATGTATCGCTGTACCGACTCATAAGTGATGAACGTGGCGCTGCAATTCACGTTCTGACACTGGTGATAACGCTCTTTTGTCGTGTCAGTGATATAGCGGCTTGTACGCGCATGTGCGGCATGCTGGCATAAAGGACAATGAAACATCGCGAGCACCTCTTCCGGTTTTGTTGATGTTGCCACTTTAGTTAATTTATACTTACAAAACAAACAGATAAATAAAACACATCACTCATCATCTTCTGTTTCGCACTCCACATCAGAAAGCCTTACCTCAAGCTCCAAAGACGTCGTGAAGCCGCTATTATTCAGAAAATGTGTCACCTTAGTGATTGTCCAGTCCTGCTCGTCTATGACACGCTTAAAGCCTGACACTTTGACCGGTGTTTCCGTGTAAATATCTGCCCGACCGGTAGCCAGGCTGATGGAGAACTCCGCAACACCCCGTTGCAGTTTATCCCACTTCGCCTGAGCGGCACGCATGGCCTGCGCTTTTGTGGCATATACCGTGGTCAGGGCAAAAACATTGTCAGCCTCACCGGCTATGTATTCACCTTCGCGCGCTTCAGGTACTTTTGGCGCTTTCTTCTGCGTGACCGGTTTCGCTTTCGGGTGCTCCAGTGCGCGCAGGTGTTTTTCTTTCTTTTTGCGTTTCAGTTTTACCTTCTGCTTTTGCGGCTTCGGGTCTTTGGTGTGAAGCCACTTTGCCGTTACGCCGGTATAGGCTCCACGGTCAGCAATCGCAAAATGATGGCGGTCGCCGTCACTGCGGGTGATGGTAATCTGCGGGATTTTTTTACCGCTGGCCGTCACCCCCTGCCCCGCTTTGAGAAACAACAGTTTTCCCATTTTTACCGACACCTCACCGCCGTTGCGTTCTGCAAGGCGGGTCAGGAATTTTGCATCAGACTCCTGCGACTGGTCGATGTGCGGAATTTTAATTCTGGCCAGTGACGGAGCGACACTGGCTTCCAGCCTGTTACGGGAGGCTATCGCCTCAACAATCGCACCGAGCGTGGTGTCATGCCATGAGCCTTCCCGGCGGGAATTGAACGTCCCGCGAAAATCTGCACTCCGGGCGCGGATGGTAACCACATCCGGCGCGCCCCGGTGTTCAACCTCATCAACGGTAAATTTCCCTTTGCATACCAGGGCAAAACCTTTCCAGCCGATATACACCGTCAGGACAGCGCCACGAACCGGCAGCCCGACCTGCCCGTCGGCATCGTTCAGTTCAATATCAAGCTGGTCAGCCTCAAAGCCCCGGTTATCCGTCAGGGTCATGCTCATCAGACGGTCGCTGATATTGCCGGTAATATCCCTGCTGTCGAGCATCAGCATGTAATCCGGCGTCAGCGTACTGCCTGCATCAAATGTCAGTGCATCCAGCATTATCCCGCCCCCGTCATATCCGTGAATTTAGTCGCCATACTGCCAGCCTTACCGATGAGCGATTCTGCCTGTTTACCGATATCGCCATAAAGCGCGGCCAGTGATTCATCAACGCGGGTGAGCGACAGCGTAAAATCAATTTTTCGGGGTGTGCCGTCTGCAAAGAAAATACTCCCTGTTTCACTCACCCTGCTGATGACATACATGCCGTAAATCATGCCGGTGCCATCCAGCAACGGCCACGCCCGACCTTCCTCTGCCATCAGTCTGAGCGTGGTCATCGTCAGCTTTCCGCCGGTCAGTTCGGGATAAAGCACACCGGCAAGCGTGATGTTTTCCTCGCCAACACCGAGAAACTGAAAGGCATCCCGTTTACCGATACGGGAATTTGACGGCCAGCGATAATCTGATTCACGCTGCATGGTCTGGTGTGGCAGCGTCTGGCGCATAAAAACAAACATACCTAACGCGAGCATCATTTTTCGTCACCTCCTTAACCGTCATGCATCATGCTGGCACGAGCGCGCGCACGTTTATCCCGCTCGTATTTTTCGAGCGCATCCTGTAACTGGCGGTCAAGCTGTATCCCCGGCGCAGTACCACCCGTCAGGCTGATGTGATATTCGTTTTTACTCTGGTCCACATAAGAGCGGCCAGCCGGTGCCGTGACCGGCTGATAAGCCTGATAGCCTACATAAGAGCTGGTCGCCGGAATATACCCACCGGTGCCATACGTGGCGGCATGAGTCCTTGCGGCGGTCTGGTCAAGTGTATCTGACTCTTTGTTGATAACACCGAGTTTTTCCAGTACCCAGTCAATACCACTGCGCAGTTTGTTGAACGCATTAAGCGGCAGCATCAACGCGTTAGCCAGTGCCTGCCCGAATATGACACCCGTGTCACGGCAACGGTTCAGGGTGTCCTGTGTGGCTTTAACCGGGGCAATCAGATTTTTAAACCACTGCCACGCGGCCTGTAACTTTTCGCCCAGCCAGTCAAACACCGGCTTAAGTGGCGTGAACAGTTCCTCCACCGGCGCAAATGCCGCTTTCAGCCCTTCCACCACACCGCCAAAGAATGCGCTGACAGGCTCCCAGTATTTACGGATAAGCAACGCCCCGGCGACAATGGCGGCCACCACAGCCACAACCGGCCAGCTAATCGCCCCAATAGCGGTCATAACAGCACTGCCAACCGTCGTGAGGATTGTCCCCATTGCGCCTGCTGCCGCGATGATGGCATTGATGCCGGTGATAACCGGCCAGGCTACGAGGCCAATGGCACCGATGACACCAGTCAGCGCCAGTGCACCACCGACAATGATGCCGATGGTTGACGCCAGTGATTTGTTTTTCTGGATCCAGCCGTCGAGTTTTAACACATACTTTGTGGCCGTCTGCGTGAGCTTACGCAGTGCGCCTTCCTGCTGGTCAAACAGGTCAGTCCCCACCGCCTCATAAGCGGACTGAAACTCTTTAAAGTCACCGCCGAGATTGTCCTGCATGATATTTACCAGCTCGGCGGTCTTCCCGTCTGAGGCTTTAAACGCAGCGGTCAGTTTGTCCAGCTTTCCAGTTGAGGCGGCAGTCATCAGCACGGCGGCGGCTGAGCTGGCCTCCTCCCCGAAAATAGTTTTCATGTATTCAGCCTGCTGGGCAGTACCGAGCCGGTTTTTCTCAAAACTGGCCTGCATTTCTTTCAGAATGGTAAATACTGGTCGGGTATTCCCCTTGCTGTCTGAGGTTTTCACACCAAGCTCTTTCAGTGCACCCCATGCTTTTCCCGTCGGTGCCTGCAGGCGGCTTAACACGGCACGGCTTCCCGTCCCCGCCATTGAGCCTGTGATTTTTGCATCATGCAGCGCCCCGACCATTGCCGCGGTTTCTTCAATGCTGACACCGGCATTTTTTGCCACAGGTGCGGCATAGGTCAGCGCATCGCTCATGCCGTCAAAATCGGCGGCGGTTTTGTTCATCGTCATGGAGAGAACATCCCCGATATGAGCGACCTTATCGTTTGAAAGCTGAAAGGCGGATTTCATCCCCATCAGCAGGGCGGCGTTTTCTTCCATCGTGCGACGGTTCGCCAGCGCCATATTCAGCGTGACCGGCGTTGCCGCCTGAATGGCATCAACATCCCCACCGGCTTTCGCAATAATAATCTGCGCACCGGCTGCATCATCTGCCGAGGCTGCGGTATTGTCGCCGAGCTGGCGCGCCTGCTTGCGTAGTGCAGCCATTTCGGCGGAGTCTTTTGCCACACCGAGCACAGCCTGCAATTCTGAGTTTTTCTGCGCAAACTCATAACCGGGCATCAGCAACTTAACTCCGGCCATCGTTCCCGCAGCAGCAATCCCCACACCGGCAGCGCCCACTGAGGCCATATTTCCGGCCAGTTCCTTTCCGGCCTGATAACGCTGTTTGACTGCGTTAAGTTTTGCCTGTTGCGCACTGACACGCGCCAGCGCGTCGCGCTGACGGTTAAGCTGTGCGGTGGTTTCACTGATACGGTTTTTCAGTCCCTGCTCATCATGTGCAAGATTGCGGGTATTAATTCCCACAGCGGCCAGTTCCCGCTGCTGGCGTTTAATGGAATCTGTCAGGCGGTTATATTTCGCCTGTAAGTCCTCCGCCGCACGCTTTGCGGATTCCAGCACTTTCGCCTGAGCACGGGTCGGACGTTCAGTGTTTTTAAACTGTGTGGCAAGGGCTTCGGCTTCCTGCCGTGCCTTTTCAAGTGCATGACCAGTCACGGCAAGCTGTGCGCTGGTCTTGCGAAATCCCTCAATACGGGATGCGTGACCGTTCAGCTCGCGCAGTGATTTTTGTGTTTCCCGGATATCCCCCGACAGCGACTTACTCGCTGTGCGGATGGATTTAAACGGGCGGGATGCCTGGTCAACAGCCCTGAGCAATACCTGTAATTTTACATTGTTACTCATTCGTGTTTCCGCTTCGCCGGAGCGCCTTTTCGCGCCATGTGATGAGTTCGGTCAGGCTCATGGGATACAGTTCTGATGGCGGCCAGTGAAATATCACTGCCACATCCGCCATCAGGTCATCGACCGACAGATTTTTCGGGAACGTTACTGCACCGAGTTCGGCGACAAAAAACCGACCACCTTACCGGCCAGCGCCACAAGGTCAGGCAGTTCCAGCGCGGCGACTTCCTGCTCGGTCAGCATCGGTGCCGTCATGCGCGGCAGCACCTTAATCAGTGCATCGACTTCGGAGTTCGCGACCGCAGCCAGACTGACACCGCGCAGCGTCCCGGCGTTAGGTTTCATCAGCGTGACCTGTTCGATAACCTGCTCACCACGTTTGACCGGATTGTCCAGGGTAATGACGTTTTCTTTGTTCATGGTTTTCTCACTTCTGAATCGGGGTTAACCGGTCAGCCAGGCTGACCGGATGAGAATCACAGGCCGATATTGCGGCGGTGTTGCTCCAGCCGGTCGACGCCGTTCACCTTCTCAATCATGTTGATGGTGTCGATTTCGACCAGCTCCTTACCGTCCATCGTCAGCCGGAAATAGGTGCAGACCACGGAGATTTTCGACTCGGTGTCTTCTCCCTGTTTACCCTCGCCGGTGTCGATTTCTTTCTGACGTCCACGCATGACCACTTCGACGGCCACCGTTTCGCCGGTATCGTCGCGCTGGTAAGAGCCTGCAAAACGAATCGGCACGGCATCCACACCGGTTGCGGCGTAAAGCTCCCAGATAACCGAATCCGGGAAGCCCCCGAGCGACCACTCCATTGACAGCGCATCGTCATCAAGGCCGAGGTCTACCGGTGCGCTGCCGTTCATCCCCGCACCGCGATAGTTTTCGAGCTTACGGGTCAGTTTTGGCAGCGTGACGGACTTTGCAACGCCCTGATAGCTGTAGCCGTTCAGAAAGACGTTCATTAACTTGAGTTTGCGCGGCATTGCCATCGGTCATGCTCCTTAATTGCTGTTAACCGAGGTGACCAGATTTGCCAGGTATTTATCAGTAATACGCTGGCGCAGGGTCAGGTTTTCAAGAGGAGGCACCGGGGTATAGTCGTAGTCGATATACAGTTTTCCGGCCTTGAGGGTTTCCGCATCGTTGGATTCTTCACTGAACCAGCAGGTCGCATCCACGATATAGCCGTTTGTTTTCAGCTCACGGAATTTGGCATTGATGCCGTCAACGATGTCGCGAATCAGCGTTGCGGTGATGGGCTTGTCCACCGCCCACATGTGCGCCTCAGCCATCGTGTCGGCCAGCACCTGCGCGGTGCGGGTGTAGTTTTCAAAGAGGAACAGCGGGTCATCAGAGCAGGTACGGTTACCCCAGAACCGGAAACCGTCACGGCGAATCAGCGTTGTGACGCCTGACTCGTTAAGCAGGTCAGCATCGGTGCCGGACTCCTGCAAATCCCAGAATACAGATGCGCTGATGCCGGTAACACCGTTCACCCCGACATTGGACAGCGTTTTATGCCAGCCCTGCTCCTGGTCGATTTTAGCGCGCAGACCCAGCGCACGGGCGGTGGCATACGCGGTGGCGGTGGTACTGGTGACCGTATCCCATGCGAGGAAATCCGGCCAGATGACCATCAGCTCACGCTGGCTGAAATTCTGGCGGTAGGCTTTCACCTCGGAAATGGTCTTACAGCCCCATGCGCTGATATATCCGAAAGCGCGCAGCTTCTGACAGACTGATGCCAGTGCAACAGCCACCTCTTTGGTATCCAGCCCCGGCACACCAAGAATACGCGGTTTAACACCGGTTACCGACTCTGCCGCCAGCAGGGCTTTCAGTCCGGTATACTGACCATTTTCGTCGGTGGTGCCGATGATATTGGAAACGGTCTGCGCGAGCTTCGTTTCTTCGTCATCGCCGGTGCCGTCTTCCACGCGCACGACAACGGTGACCGGTTTTGACTGGTCAGCGATGGCCTGCAACGATGCCGCCAGCGTGCCTTTTTTACCGGCCTTTGCAATTGCACTCTGCACATTGGTAATCAGCACCGGTTTATTGAGGGGGAAGGTTTCCGCATCCGCATCGCTGGCCGTGCAGACCATGCCGACAATGGCAGTGGATACGGTGGAAATGACGCGGGTGCCGTCGTTAATCTCCAGCACCTGCACGCCGTGATGATAGTCACTCATCCGTTTAACTCCGTGGTTAATGGGTGCAACTATTTTCTGTTGTGCAGAGCATGAGACGCTATTTGACCTGGCTGGTCAGTGGATGAAACAACAGATAAAGAAAAGGCGGGCAATTCGCCCGCCTGTCCTGATTTGTACTCACTCATTTTCCGCCTGACAATTTACATAGCCCAAATGCTATCAAATCTGACTGTCTGCTTTGAGCGAGGAGCGGACGTTGACAACGGTTTATTCAGTTTATTGAATGAATACTATATCCATTTACCCAGTTCGACCTGACAAACAATGGCATTTTAAAAATTTATCACACAATGATTATTTTATATTTTCCTCAAGGTTGATGTGTTGATACCTTTTATCAATTCATAACGGGGAAAACCTACGGAACACTCATTTAATATGTTCGAATGAGTTGTTACGATGGTTTGAAATGAAGTCTCAATGGAATTCAATCTTTCAATGTATGGTTTAAAAGATTCCTTTGATAAAAAGGTTTCATTCATTTCTATAAAAAGTAGTGTCGGTGTGTATTTGGAACGCTCATTTAATGATGCGATTATAACATCCAATAGCACTCTAGTTTTTTCACTTCCAGATAAACACTCGAAAGGCAAATAAGAATCATTACCTTGTATCATGCAATAGATATCATGAATATCTCGCTCTTTTTCATCTTCACTATCATCATCCTGTTCCAGCTCTTCCTGAGTAGCAAATCTGATTGATTTAAGTATGCCTTTTTTGTTTCTGCATACATAATCAAAAAGACTCTCAAGTAGCACTGGCGATATATTTATGAACTCAGCAAAAAAGTTAGATGTTTTATTATATTTTTTCTTTGAGTAATTAAAATCAAAAAAATAGCATGCAAAAGGAAAAGGACTTGAGGTAATGTCAAGAGAATCAACTTTATAGGAAATCCTTCCGCTATTTACACTCACTTCAATTAAGTGTGGCTCTGGCGTGTGCAAATGAATTTCAATATTGAGCTTTTCACAATTAACCCAGCGCTCAAGTCTATTTATTGCACTGACACTTGATAACCACTCGCATATTGCTGTTTTCCCTGCGCCATTACTATCACTCTCAATAATTGTTATTTTTGCAAAGTCGATGCTTATTGAATCTTGAAATAAAGGACTATCAACTATTGATAGTTTTGATATCCAATGTAATTTATTGACGATCCTTCCCTGGTGATGTTTAATGAATTCCTCATGATATTTTTTCCAACTAATTAGTTGTGATGCGGTAAATCCTGCTCCATTATTTGTATCAACTAACCTTGCGTGTACCTTACATAGCCAAATTCCATTCTCAGGGCTTTTTAACTGTTCTTCTGTTAGCCCACCTTGCCCTCTGGGGCCATTTTTAGCTGCACTATAAATATGTGATGCCTCACCGATGCTGGATGTCTCATCCTCTTTTTCACCTGGGCCAATAGTTATTATTGAACATTGAGGATGGCTACATTGGTATCCTGCTCTCCCAGCAAGTACATTCTTTGTTCTTTCTGTGAATTCTACTCTCATAAAGCTCCTATAAACCTAAACGTTAATCTCCAGAACATTTTATGTTCACCTAGCGATGATGCAAGCATGGGAAAACATAGTTTATTCAATTGAACCAACTTAAAGGTAACTTGCGCTGCATACAAGTATGCATCCTGTTAACAATTTTACAGGCCTCATATACCAGAATTCCTTGAATACGGCATCATTTTAGGTCGATTGCCGTATGCCGTGCTTCAGACTACCACCCCTCGCAACATCATCCAATATCATACTTGTTACGTCCGCTATTGGCACAGAGCGGACTGTCAGATTAGTCTTTACTCTGTGCCATAGATATGTAAGCTCACACCAGAGCTCATACAACTTATTGCGGCATTTCCGGCCATTCAGGATTTGCAGGATCCACACGACTGACCAGAACGCTGTAACGCTCCCATGCATCCAGTCGGCTACGCTCCTCATCTGTTGCCATGTTCAGTCTGACCGCGCGCTCCAGCGGCAAAATCACGGATTCAGCATCTGCAAGAAGTCTGGCTTTCCGGTTTTCTGCCTGCTGCTGCAATTCCTCTGCCGTATAAATGCGTTTAATCACTTTGCCGTCCTTAAACATCCAGTTCCCTGAAATGTCCGCCCGTCGGTTAGCAGTAATATCCGCCACTTCAACCACACTTAATCCATCTGGTCTGATAGCTGTCACATCTTTTTCCATATAGCGGATAATATTATCCTTGTCGTACGCTATTTTTATCGTGTCATCAGCAAAATACTTTTGTTCTTCGTACCAGTTCTTACCATCTTCTGTAAAAAACCAGACAACATCAAAGTCCTTTGTCAATTGATATTGTTCAACCGTTTTTGGATTACCCGCGGTTATATTTATCAAATGCTGCATAAATTATACCTGTGCCACGTTATACCATGTCCCGTTAATGTATTTCTGCACCGGTCTGTAATATACGCCACCAATGTTATCGGCAGAGTTTGAGCCGGTATCCTGAACAATAATGCCAGAATATACACACCCGGACGGTGCCTGATGTGTCCATGTCATGCCATTGTTCGCAGGTTTGTATGTGGCAGCACCACCAAGCCGGATATCCCGGACATAGCGTGAATCAAAGTTGCCATAGTTAGATGGTGATACCTGACCGTTAACAGCAAAAGTGATGCTGTTATCTGTATTTCTCTGACTGTAAAAATGCCAGCCTGCATCATCACCTAATTCAGCCACCACAGGACGACTTGAGTTTCCCCACAAATTGAATGCGGCTTCCTTCGTGGATGTATTGCTGCTGCTGACCGTGAACTTTTTCCCGCTACCGGCACGTACTTTGGTACTTGAGACAATATCACCTGTAACACTCAGGCCATGCCCCATTGACACTCCGCCATTGGCGTTATTGATAGTCAGCGGTCTTAAGCCGTTCCATGTCCCAAATTTATCGCCAGAGGCCGTCAGCATTAAATATGTGCTGCCGCCATCATTCCTGATAAAGAATCCATAATTGCCATAAGCAACGCGCAGACCATTAGCACTGAGCGATGTAATTTCACCTCTTGAACGAAGACCATAAACAGAGCTGAGTGATAATTCTTCCCGAGCATCAGTATTACCTGTCGCCCAGCGAATTACCTCGCCCTGTACTGTTTCATGCCAGATAGTATCTCCTTCTCCACCACGAAACTTTCTGAGATATTTTTTGCCGCCTCTGGTGCCTGAACATAAGGCCGTAGACATATAGGCATTCTGGCTTCCGCCATCCTGATTAATCGTTCCGGTCATTGAGTCGCCCTGACGATTCCAGTCACGACGCCAGCCGGGGGAGTAGCCGTCCCCATGATTAATGTAAGTGAATTGCGCGCTGGTTGTACCGCCACCACTTGATGTTGTCGGCGTGGTCACTCGGATAGTGATTGCAGATTTAGTTCCCATGACCTCGACGACACAACCAGCCAGGTGGATATCACCACATCCGGTATCCGTAATGATTTTGTTATTTGCATATGACCAGGAGCCTTTGCACATCCAGTACGGATGATTAAATGCACCACGGGAATCCAGCCATTCAATAAACTGAGCGGTTGTCCAGTTTCCGGCTTCAGTGCTCAAAGCGCCGCTATAAGCACGACAGGCACCGATATTTTTCGTGAAGGTATCCTTTCCCGGAATATCCGCACCGTTCTGATCTTTCTGAAGACGTTTTTCAGCATTGTCATAGGCAGACTTCACTGCTTTTGGCGTTGCCGCGAGGGTTTCAGAATCACTGTTGGTGGCGCTACTGAGCTGGACAAGACCTTTTCGCACCGTGGTGGCATCCTGTGCAGTGTATTTCCCGTTAGCAAGGTCATACGCTGTCTTAACCGCCTTTGGTGTTGCCGCAAGCGTTTCAGAATCGCTGTTGGTGGCGCTACTGAGCTGGGCAAGACCTTTTCGCGCTGTAGTGGCGTCCTGTGCAGTGTATTTCCCGTTAGCAAGGTCATAGGCGGCCTTTACCGCTTTCGGCGTTGCGGCCAGTGTTTCAGACGTGCTGTTGGTCGCACTACTGAGCTGGACAAGGCCTTTTCGTGCTGTGGTAGCGTCCTGTGCGGTATATTTCCCGTTAGCAAGGTCATAGGCGGCCTTTACCGCTTTCGGCGTTGCGGCCAGTGTTTCAGACGTGCTGTTGGTCGCACTGCTTAACTGAGTAAAACCTTTTGCGGTCAGCGAGGCGTCCGGGTGACGTCGTGACTGTTCGTGCTCTGCAATTTTGTCATCAACGTAATCCTGTGTCGCCATCACCGTTGTGGTGTCAATGGTCAGCTCCACCGAGGCCACACTGCTGACGATGATGACCATGCGACAGGTCTGCGAACGCCCTGAGCCTTCGGCAAGAGCTGGCTTATAACTTTCGGCCATGTTCGCCACGGCAATTAACGTTCCCGCATCATCGTACAGGCCAAGCTCACGCATCCAGAAACCGCCCACCTCCGGCGGAATAACCAGCTCTGCGATAATATAATTACTGTTTCGTTTGTCCTGGCTGATTTTGTTCAGCGTATGTCGCCAGACTTCGTGAATAAGTCCGGTCTGTCCGGCATCCGGGACAGGCAATTTACCACCGCCATCCCCGACGGCCATCGTGGTAATGTTGACCTTCCGCCCTCCCGGTGCGGTTGCCGCTGCCAGCTTTGCTGCACCGGCAGTGGTGATAACGGTTCTGAATTTTGTGCTCATTATTCCTCACTTATCCGGGGTAAACCGTAATTACATCGCCGTCGTAAGCCACACCACCGGCGAACAGGTAGCCGGGAATGTCCCGGGTAATGTTCAGGCCGATAAGGTGGCGGCTTGCAGGTTTGGCATCAGCAATCAGCCGTTCCATTTCCTGATACATTGCCTCTGTGATGCCGCTTTCCAGTACACCAATATCAAGCCGGAAGGTGCCTGGCGGGTCACTGTTTTCCCACCACTCCGTCACGTTGATGAGATAGCCGAGCGGCTCCACCACACGCCGGATTGCACCTATCGTGCCCTTATGACAGTGGATGAAATACGCATCGCGGATAACGGCGCGTTTTGTCGCTTCCGGCCACTTTTCATCCCACCTGTCGACCGAAAACGCCCACGCCAGCCACGGCAGCAGATTTGCCGGGCAGGTGTCCGGGTTCCACAGCTCACGAATACTGACCGGCGTTTTTTCAATTTCCGCACAGGCTTTTGCGGCGGCGACCTCAAGCGGTGATGAGCCGGTCGGCAGCAGTCGCGAATCACTCATCCGAGCCTCCGGTCACGACGCGGTATTCGGTACAGAAAGACGCCTGCGTACTGTTGAGCACGATGTCGGCCAGTGGTGCAGCCAGTTCGACACGCTGCACACCTTCCACATGCAAAGCGGCATAAATGGCAGACAGACGGATGTCGCGCCCCAGCCGGTGCTGTGCCGTGATATACGCTTCCAGCTTTTTCACAGCGGCAGCGCGGATGGGTTCGCTTTCGGGACCAGGGTAAAGGTAAAGCGTGGCGTTTATCTGGTATTCAACGATGGCGGCAGACTGTACGGTCACGCGGTCGGCCACCGGTCTGACGTCCTCGCCATTCAGGGCGTTACGTACCACGGCCAGCAGGTCTTCGGATGCCACACCGTTATTTTCACGTGACAGCACAGAGATGGTGACGCAGGCCGGAGAAGGACTGGTGACAGAGATATCTGCGACACGCCCGTCGGCACTTCGACCATGATACTGATAGGCCCCCACCGACCCGGCGACGCTTAAACCTTCAAACGCCTGCTGAATACGCAGACGATAATCGGTGTCAGATTCCATCACGGCCGGTGTCGGCGGGAGGGTCGAATCATCTGCCGGGGTGATAATCAGGCGTGTGGTGTTGTAATTGGCACCAATCACATCAAGGTCATTACCGGCGGCACAGGCCAGCATCACCGCCCGTGCAGCCTCATTCACACGCTGACGCCAGATAAGCTCACGATAAGCATTTTCCTCCAGCAGTTTGACGAGAGGCTCCGATTCCAGCGTCAGGGTACGGGCGACCGCCTCCTGCTGGTCTTCCGGGTAAAGGGAAATCAGTGTCGCCTTGCGTTCGGCGAGAATGGTTTCAAAGTCCAGCTCCTCGACCACATCCGGTGCGGGTAGCTGGTTCAGGTCGATAATCGGCATGGTTTCAACTCACAGGGATGGTTAACGAAAGTGGCTGGCCGGTGTCGTTGTGCTGGCCGGTTAACGTGACCGTCATTCGCCCGTCAAAACTGCGCGCCGTGGTGACGGATGACAGGGTGACGCGGGGTTCCCATTTCAGCACTGCCATGTAACAGGCGACTTTAATCTGCAACTCAAGCGCCGGGGTCTGCGGCTGGTCAATCATTGATGCCAGCAACGAGCCGTAATCACGACGCATCACCCGTGAGCCAACCGGCGTGCGCAGGATATCGCCGATACTCTGGCTGATATGTTCAAGGTCAGTGACAGTCAGGCCATCACTGCGATTCATTCCGATATAACGTGCTGTCATAAAGGACTCCCGGTTATGCCGCCGCTGTCGCCGGGGTGTTTATGGGTATGCAGTACCTTACCGTTTGATGAGAGTTCACCGCCGGTGTGTTCAATGTTGCCGCGCATCGTCCCGCCCTTCTGCACTTCCAGCGTGCCGGTAATCAGCCTGTTGGTACAGACCACCTCCGGTGTGTCCAGGGTGACGCGGGTTGATGCTTTCACCGTGACCACCGGCACCGTGGCAGTAACAAAATCAGAAGCCGTCACGCTGGCCGTTTTAATTCCGCTTACCGTCAGTGAACTGGTTTCGGGTTCATACTCAATCACCGCCCCGTCAGGGAAACGGATATGCACGGCATCCGCCGACGCAGACGGCGCGGGGTTATCGCCGGAATAAATCCCCGGCAGAACGAACGCCGTGTCGAGTTCACCGCCCACGGCCAGAATCAGCACCTGCTCCCCCACGGAAGGTGCCCACCATGTGCGCGAACGCCCGGCGCGATGGGTCAGCCACTGAAGCCAGTCAGTGCACATGCCACCAGTCTGCACTCGGCAGCGACCGGCGTTAAGGTCGGTTTCGACGACAAGGCCGGTGCGGATCATGTTGCGCAGTGCGCGCGCGATTTCCTGAATATTTGCGAGAGTGTTCATAACGGGAAGGATGCCGCCGGGTCATACCGGCGGCAATGTGACGATGAGGTGTCGGGAATGGCACAACTAACGGTCGAGGTGAGCCAGGATAATCTCTTCAATCATCTGTACATCCTCACCGGTGAAGCCGAGCAGAGGGCGCGCCGGATAATCAATTTTCTTACCGTCTTTCCGGTTTTCTTCCGACAGACCGAACTGATGCACACTGGCGATTTTCGGTGACTTTCCGCCGTAAAACTCCATTGATGCCTGTTCCGGGCTGGCGCGGATATGCAAAAAACGACTGGTGATAAGTTTCGCAAACATTTTTCGCTTAACACGACCGGTCTTTTTTCTGGCGCTCTGCTGCTGGCGTGGCACGTAGGGTGTGCCGTCCGGGGCTTTCTGTGCCATCACCCGACGCTGCTGACTCTGACGCAGACGTTTCGCCAGTTCGGCACTCAGTCGCCGACGCCCTGACGGTGACAGCGACTCAATAAGTCCGGTCAGCCGGTCTTCAAAACGCTTAAACTCATTCATCCCACTTGCTCACCAGTTCGCCATTGATATAAAGCTCCATCGGGCGGTTGACCGGCTCCGGCGGCGGGGGTTCCGGGATATTCTTCACATGCAGTGCGCCGTCCACCTCACTGACCAGCGTGCGCTCGGTCAGCATCAGGCTGATACTGATATCAAAGCTGCTGTCATTGTTGATGTCTGCATAAAACGTGAAGCCCTTTTTCTGGCCTTCGTCGGTGGTCATGATGTCGGGCTGATTTTCCCGCAGCCACGCCAGCACCGGCACGATGAGCAGGTCAAAATCACCGGTAAAGTCGGTCACAATGACATTGAGCGTGTAACGTTTTTCGAATGACAGCGACGTCGCCAGCGTGGAGGCAATACTCCCGTTATCCACGAATATCCGCAGCATCTCGGGACTGGTTTTCAGCACCGTGACGGCATCAGTCAGCGCCCTGCGCAGGCTGTCGGGTTTGAGCATCGGTTTCGTCCTGACAGTGTTTAATCATTTTTACCTGGCTGGCACAGCGTGCCAGCGCGTTCTCAAGCTGCCGGATATCGGCACTTAAATCGCCGTTCGTCTGCGGGTCACTGCCCGGCATCGGGCAAAGACTCACTTTCGGGCAGGCGTTGGCGACAATCACTGGCGTCAGTGCAGGCCGGGCGCTGGTGCAACCGGCGCACAGCATCAGGCAGGTCAGCGCCGTACCAGCGGCGAAAATCTTCGTTTTCATTAAGTAACCTCGTGATGGTTTTCTCGCGCTGTGCTTCACGCTTCGCGGCGTTCTCCAGTTCCTGACGCAGTGCTACCTGCGCCAGCTCGTTTTTGTCTGCCCTGGTGAGGGCAACATGAAGCTGATTTTTCAGCATGGTGATGGTCGTCTGCTGCCCGCTGGCGACGTTGCTCGCCCTGTCCAGTGAGGTGCGCAGGCTGGCGTTTTCATGCTTCGTCAGAAACAGACCGGCCACCGCCAGTGATAACAACACAACCAGCACAATCATCAGCTTTGACATGGTGCCCGCCCCTCAAAACGCTGACGGCAGGCCGTACGTACCAACCGGAAGAACAGCGACGCCATGAGATAAATCAGCGCGGTAAAAATCCACCTGGCAGCAATCAGCGAGACAAACGTCGCCACCATCACCACCAGAGCCGCCGCCCGTCTGCGCCACGGCACCGGC
>ONZV01000786.1_pt1 | contig 18265 bp, 10 predicted proteins | sample 1671561 | NCBI WGS metagenome assembly ONZV01 (sample SAMN06348169, study PRJEB24527) | human gut metagenome | reverse complement strand
ATACAATTTCTTCTTTTATTTAAGATATTACTTCCATGAATCTGACGAATTAAATCTTTTAATGGAAAAAAATTTGTCTTTTCCTCATCCAACCACTCTGGTTTTTTTCCTAATTTTGGTTTCACAAGCTGTGGTTTTTCATATATATTCCGAAGCAATTTTTCATATTGTTCTTCATATTTTGTTGCATCTGAAAGATCTATATATATCCTCGTTTTTATATAGGCTGGTAAGTACTCATTTCCCTCATCATCTCTTTCAGCAATGATTGGAATAAATTTTTCCTGTTTCATTTTTCCATATATTTCACCAGAAATAATTACAGTCTCATCACCAACTCCTCCTGTTCGATTATTTGCTTTTTGTGCATATACCCTATCACAAATTATAAGTACCTTTGTAATGTCAGGATCATTAACACATCTTTCCATAAATGCATACTTATCTTGCCCTTCTTTTAGTTCCCATTTATCAAGCACAACATCCACTCCATGAGAAATTAAGCGTTGGGCAAGCTCTAGTACAAGTCTATCACTGCTCCAAGAATATGAAATAAACACCTTTGGCATTTTATCATCCTGCAATCCTAATCCCCTCCATACCTTATTTTGACTCTTAACATTTTCTTTTCATTTTACCACCCGACATAAAACGACACAATGAACTTACGTGAAATCGAAAGTTATTTTTTACAAAAAAACACCCTAATAGAATGGATTCTAATCAGATTCTCATCTGATCAATCATTCTATTAGAGTGCTTCTACTTTAAAATTTCTGTTATGGTCTGAGTTCATTTCCAAAGCCGCCAAATTCAAACACTTTGTTTTCTTTCAGACATTTTTTCACATCCTCGATCCTATATGGTTTGAAAATACACCGCTTGGGATTGATTCCCAGCTGTTCCAGCTCGACTTTGTCTTCTCCTGTCACAAAAAAGATTTCTGTATGGGGATGTTTTTCTGCGACTTTTTCTGCGAGTTCCGATCCGTTCATTCTGATCATCCTGACATCTGTAAAAAGTAAGTCATATTCTCTCTTTTTCACTGCTTCCCATGCATGTGTTCCATCGCTAAAAGTATCGATCTCCGCCTCCGGAAAAATTTTCTTCACCATTTCCATGATATTTGCACGTGCATATTCCATGTCATCCGCTATTAAAATTCTCATCCTTCTGTCCTCTCATATGTTCCAAAACCGGCATCCCGACCGGTGTCCTGATCTTCGATCCGGTCATGAAGCTGCTCGAACTTGATACGGATATCCCTTAACATCTGATGATGGTGTATCCTGTTCCCGATCGTGATGCCGGTCAGGACAAGCCCTGTCATGGCAATGATAATCAGGACTGTCTCAACCTTTACTTTTAACGGCTTTTTCTCAGTCGTAGATGGATTCTGCTTCCCAGCTGATGATGTTTCCGTTTTCTGCGTTGATCTCAAATTCATACTTTACCTCCGCATAGTAGGCTTCCCCCTCATAGAGAGAGATGCCGTCGTCATAGTCCGGATGGATGTAGATGTTTGCGGCATCGATGCCAGGGATCCTGTCCATGACGGTCTGTTTTGCTGTCTCGATGGAAACACCGCCCGGTGCTGTCTGTGATGTGCCGGTTGCGTTCTTGGAACCTGTCGTACCATTCTGTGATGCACGGTATCCCTTGTCTATCACTTCGGAGTCTGCCGAAAGGATGCGTCCGTCGGATGCGTCCAGCTCATAATCATACTCCACTCCGGCTGCGGTGAATTCCACCTCATATCTGGCCCGTCCGTCGTCCCAGTCCTGCTTTACCGTGATGTACTGAATCTGTTCTTCTGTGACCCCTGCATTCCCGGCTGCGATGTTCTTCGCTTCCTGTTCCGTGATGCCGCCGTTTACCATTGTGGCAGAACCTGCGGTTGCGTGTTGTGACACGCCTGCCTGTGATGTTCCGCTGCTGTCGTTGTTTCCTGTCTGTGCTGTATGATTTGTTGTGTTGCTGCCGTTTTGTGCTGTTCCTGTTCCACTGCTGTTATCCTGTGCATTATGATCTGCTGTGTTGCCGTTGTTCTGTGCCGCCGTGTCTGATGCAGTCCCTGTGCTGCCGGAACCCTGTACAGTTCCACCAGCTGCTCCTGTAGTTCCCTGTATGCCCTTGGTATCCTGCACATTTTGGGATGTACTGCCGCATCCGGTCACAGCTGACAGAAGTGCCACTGCTATAAGTCCTGCGGCAAGCATTCTTTTTTTATTTCTCACGTTTGTCCTCCCATTTCTTTCTCACACCTTGAAGATCTCGGTGTCTGCCTTTAACGTTTCTGCCGCTGCACCTGCCTGTTCCGTGGTCTCTGCCACCTCGGAGCACCGCATGGTGATGTTCTGGATGCGTTCTGCCATGTCGGAGGTCCCGCTTGCGCCCTCGTTTGCCGCATTTGCAACGCCCTCGATTGCATTCATCATGCCGTCCATGGAAGCTAAGAGTTCCTCGGATGTCGCACTGAAATCCGATACAAGACCGTCCACAAACTCGGAATCCCGGTTGTAGGCATCCGCAAGGCTCTCAAAGCTGTCATAGCTGGATTTCACATCAGTTGCGACGAAGTCTAACAGACGTCTGCTGTCCTTTGTGAGCTGGTTCACCGCTTTCACCACGCTGTCCGTGACCTCTTGGATGGTTGTCGCCGTCTCACCGGATTCCGTCGCAAGCTTCCGGATCTCGTCCGCCACGACTGCAAACCCTTTTCCCATCTCCCCGGCACGTGCCGCCTCGATGGAAGCATTTAAGGATAAAAGGTTGGTCTGGTTGGTGATCTCCATGATCGCCTGTGCCAGGACCTCGATCCGGGATACCACTTCCACATCCTGCAGTGCCTGGTCGAGGCTTTCCTTGATCTCGCCGTGCATGCGCTGTGCATTGGCACGGTTCTCCGTGGTCTCTTTCTTCGCATTGACGGCACGGGTATGGATGTCATTGACACGCTCCGCACCTTCCTGTGCGCTCTCCGCGATGTTTTTGATCGCCCGGTTGATCTCCTCTGACATGGTGTTCATCTCCGTTGCGGATGCAGCGGATTCCTCCATGCTCGCTGCAAGCTGCTGTGTCGTTGCGGAAATGCCTTCCATCTCGCCGTTGATCTCATCCACGTTTTTCCCGATGGAGGAGACATGGCCGCTCAGGGACTCTGCATTGTCCTTCACGCTCCCAAGGTGTCCCGCAAAGCTCTCCCGGATCTTGTGGAAAGCTGCCGCAAGGTTTCCGATGCTGTCTTTCCTGTCTAAATATTTCTGTTCCACATCCTGTGTGAAATCGCCCTGTGCGAGTGTGTCCGAATAGCTGCAGGCAAGATCAAGGCTCCTGATGTAATCAATGATGCCTGCAGCACCCACAACGATCGTGATGATAAGCCCGGCTGCCATAAAGGCTGCCATTTTTTTCACATCGGAAGCGATCATTGCCGCAAGCTGGCTCTGCGCCTGCGCCTGTCCTGCACCGTCCATGAGGCTTACTGCGTATGCTGCGAGCTGTTCCATGCAGTTTTTCGCATATAACACTGCCCCTGCACCGAGCAGTATCACAAAAAAGAATACGATCTTTGTTCCAAATTTTGTCTTTCCCATGATTTATCTCTCCTGTTCCTTATATGATATTTACTGTGCAAGGATGTCTTTTTTCTCCCAGTCTGCAACAAATTCCACGCACCTGTCTGCCGGGAGCGGCCTGCTGATCAGGTAGCCCTGTAAAAAGTTGCAGCCGAGCTTTTCCAGCTGTGCTGCCTGTTCCCTTGTCTCGATCCCCTCTGCCGTCACCCAGATGTGGTTCCTCTGGGCGAACACGAGGAGCGTCTGCACGATCGGCATGCCCATCTTCCTGCTCCCGATGCCCCAGACCAGCTCCTTGTCCAGCTTGATGCTCTGGAACTCGAAATCCATCAGCCGCACGAAATTGGATTCGCCCTTGCCGAAATCATCCATGACCAGGTTGAACTTCTTATCCTGCAGCCTGTGTGCGGTCTCCAGGAGCTTTCCGTTATCCGCCGACTTCCCGAGTTCCGTCATCTCCAGCCAGATCTTCCCGTGCTGGAGTCCGTACCGGTCCAGGCATCTGCTGATCTCCTCCCAGACAGTTTCCACCATGCAGGTCTGCGGCGACAGGTTCACGTTGATCCTCGTGATGCCGTGTTCCGCAAACCTCGTGAACCACCGGCAGCACTCCCGGATCATCCACAGGTCGATGTCATGCACCCAGCCGTGTTCCTCTGCCTCCTGCACAAGGCTCTCCGGGTCGAGGAAACCTCCCTTCCCGTCCCTTGCACGGAACAGCGCCTCAAGCCCGGTGATCCTGTGCTTTTCCACGTTGTAGATGGGCTGGAAATAAGCTTCCATCCCAAGACTGGAAATATCTTCCCAAGTATAAGCTCCTGTAATGCTCATGGTCTTTTACCTCTTACCTGTTTTTTTGTTCCATCTCCCAGCCCCCGCTGCCCAGATGACCTTTCCTTTTATCTCTTCCCTTCCTGCCGCACCGAGCATCCTGCTGTCTAAAGACACCGGGCGGTTGTCCCCGAGGAAGAAATAACTCCCTTCCGGCACGGTGTACGGATAATCCACGCTGTCTCCTGTTTCCGACAGGCCGAAGATGACATCCGTCTCCTGCACTTCTGCGCCGTTCCTTGTCAGGTGTCCCTCACGGTCCACCTCCATCACATCCCCCGGCAGCCCTGCGATGCGCTTGATCAGGTATTCCCCGGATGCATCCTTTAAGATGACGGCATCCCCATAGCCCACGCCGTCCGGGAGGATGCGCAGGAAGAACACGATATCCCCGGGATGGCAGGCAGGGCGCATGGAATTCCCATCCACGCGCATGATCCCGCACACCCTGAACACCATGAGCCAGACCACAAACAGGATGGCGGCGCGCTCTGTGCGCATCTTTCTTTTCCGTTTTTCCTCACGGATCTTCAGGAGTGCCATGTCAAGGCTATACTGTTCTCCCCCGTTCATGGCTGTTCCCGGAGACCGGTCTCTTCCAGTCCGTCTGCCTGTATCTGTCCCGGTCTCTGCGGCTTTCCATGCAGATCCCGGGTGTCTTCCTCCGGCGGACACTCTGCAAAGATGCAGTCCAGGCCGTTTTTCAAGGCTTCCCGACGGCTGCGGTACTGATGGTAGAGCGCCTGTTGCTTCTCCACTTTCTCCCTTGTCTTTGTCAGGATGACATCCATCTGCCGCCCTGCCTCTGCAAGGATCTCCTCCGCCTGCCGCCCTGCCTCTGCAAGGATCTCTCCTGCCTTCCTCTCTGCCTCTGTAAGGGTCTCCCCTGCTTTTCTGTCCGCCTCTGCAAAGGTCTCCCCTGCCTTTCTGTCCGCTTCTGCAAGGATCCTCTTTTCTGCTTCCCCAGCCTCTTTGAGCATGCGTTCCTTTTCGGTGCCGGCATGGTCAAGGATGGTCGCTGCAGTCTCCTTTGCACCGCCCAGGATCTCCTCCGCCTTTCCTTCTGCCTCCGCATAGAGCTTCTCCTGTGTGGGGATCTGTGCCCGCAGTCCTGCGTTCTCTGCCGCAAGCTGCATCTTTTCCAGATATAGTTCCCTCACTGCCTCCTCGTTCTTCTGTCCATAGTACTCCACCAGCTCCCTGATGTAGAGCACGACTTCCTCACGGTCATACCCTAAGACGGCTGTCCTTAACTTTTCTATTTCCTTAACAAAATTCCTGTCTTTCATGATCTGTCACTTCCTTATAATCCCTTTTTCAGGCACAACAGGGGCAGCCTGCGCTGCCCCTGTCATGTCATCCTGCAAGTTCTCTTGAAAGTCTTGACTCAAACACTGCAAGAGCTGCCATGCAGCCGGCTGTAATGACTGCGCCGGCTATATAGATCGGAGTATCTGCCACACAGTGCCTGCCTGTCACAGCCAGTAAGATGCCCGCTGATATATAGGCTGCACACATCACCACCTGGGCTGCGATACATTTTTTCTGCGTCTTCCGCAGTACTTTTCTTCTTTCAGGATCCATGGTCCTTATCCTCCTGTTCCTTGTATTTCTGCCATGAATGGGTCTGACAGGGATCTTTCCTGTTCTGCCCGCTCATGTCAGATATTTTGTAAGTAAGTATTTTGGAAAAATTACATATATCATTTTGGATTTGTTGTTTGTAAGTTTAGATAATAGGTCTTTCTTTTTTTATTGTCCGGGGATATGTGGATATCCCCGGGATTGTTTTTTTCGTTCTGGTATCTTTTGGGGTTACTGTCTTACTCTCCGTCAAGTTCCTCGCGGATCTTCCGGATACGCAGGACTGTGTATCCTGCAATCACAAGGATCAGGATGACTGGATACCAGTGGGATCCGCAGTCTGCGAAGCTGATGTGTCCATCTGCATCACTGCTGTCTGCCGGGATGCTGTCGTCTGCGTTTCCGCTTCCGTCTGCACCGGCTCCGGTATCTGTGCTGTCAGTGACGTCTGTCGTATTATCTGAACCTGTATCTGCACCGGTCTCTGTGCCTTCTGTCACATCCTCACCATCCGTTTGGTCTGACTCGTTGTTGTTTCTGTTGTTCTTGTTGTTTTTGTTTCCGCCGGACGCATTGTTTCCATCCGCTGCGGCGATATCTGTGGCATTGGTCTTGCCATCTGTGACACCTGTATTGGTTCCGTTCGCGTTTCCATTGCTGTTTCCACCGCTGATGCTTCCATTATTGCTTCCGTTTCCGCTGTTATTGCCGCTTCCGTTTCCGCCATTACCGTTTCCACCGCTGCCGGAGCCGCCGTTATTGTTTCCGTTATCTCCGCCATTGCTGCCGTCGTTGCCGTTATTGTTTCCGCCATTGTTGCCGCCGTTATTGCCGCCGTTTCCGCCGTTGTTGTCTGGTTTGCTGCCGTCACTGCCGGAGCTGCCGTTGTTTCCACTGTTGGAGTCTCCTCCATTTCCGCCGCTGCCTCCGGTTCCGTTGTCAGAGCCACCGCCATTTCCGCCGTTGCCTCCGGTTCCGCTGTTGGAGTCGCCTCCGTTTCCGCCTGTTCCACCAGTTCCGTTATTGGAGTCACCGCCATTTCCGCCGGTTCCTCCGGTTCCGTTGTTGGATTCTCCACCATTTCCACCGGTTCCACCATTGCCGTTGTTGGAGCCGCCGCCATTTCCACCATTGCCGCCGGTGTTGTCACCGCCGGTTCCACCGGTTTCGCCTGAGCTTCCTCCATTGCCGCCGGAACCGCCGTTACCCTTGTCTGAGTCGCCGCCGTTTCCGCCGCTGCCGCCGCTGCTTGTGCCGCCGTTGTTATTATTTTCTCCTGTGGAGCCGTTTCCGCCGTTACCTCCGTTTCCACCGTTTCCGATGTCGGATTTTCCGCCGTCTCCGCCATTTCCACCGGATGTTGTTCCACCGTTATTATCGGTCTTTCCCGGCTGTGTGGTCTCGGTTCCTGTACCGCCGTTTCCACCGTTTCCGCCTGGGTTCGTGTTATCTCCTGTTGCGTTTCCGCCGTTTCCTGCATCACCGCCTTTGACGGTTCCGCCAGGATTGATGGTGATGGTCTTATCGCCTGCGCTGATTCCGGTTCCACCGTTTCCACCATTGCCAGGGATACCGGTTGCGGAATCTCCGCCTTTACCGCCGTTTCCACCAGTCACCGTTCCACTGACCGTTGGAGTGATCTTGCCGTTACCATCGATACCGGCTCCACCATTTCCTCCGTCTTTGCCTTCTGTGCCGTCTGCACCGTTACCACCGGTCACGTTTGCATTGCTTCCAATGATCAGTCCGGCATCTGCCGTATCACCACTGGCTCCGATACCGGCTGCTCCATCCGGATGTGCGGCAGAACCGTCCCCACCCTTGATGGTACCGTTTACTATCTCAAGATTCGTTCCCGGATGTTCGTTGCTGTTAGCATCCTTGACAAATTCCAGTCCCGGTTTTGCTTCATTATCATCATCTGCCTTGTCACCTGTGATGGTATGTCCGCCAAGGTCGATCCTGATATCGCCCCATGTGTCCGGGATCTGTACCGTCTGGTCAATGTCCTTCTTTACGGTCACCTTGTAGTTGCCGTTATCATCCACTGTGACTTCCACGTTGGAGTTTTCCGCTTTTTCTGCGCTGTCTGTGGCATTGTTGCTGTTTGTATCGCCTGCGCCTTTCTCTTCGAACTGCTTCGCAATGTCCGCTGCGTCCACAAGGGAAGTCTTTCCGACTGTGGAGCCGAAATTGCTGTGGCTGATCTTGTATTCCGTTGCTTTTTTCAGGCCAGATGCAATGCCTTTTCCATTTTCATCTGTCTTGAATTTCAGTGTGTGTCCGACCGGATTTCCGGATGTGTCCAGTTCACGCACGCTGTACTCTGTTTTTGGCCGTCCTGTAAAGGTGAGCGTATGGGCTGTCTGTCCGATGACGGCCGGTTTGTCATCCGTCACTTCCACCGTGATGCTTGTCGCAGCCCCTGCGCCTGCCTGGAAGGTGAGCGCCGCTGCATAGATGCCCTTGCCTTTTGCGGTCAGTTCATCTAATTTGTCCTGGTCTACGGTCACGGTTGCCGTGATATCATCACCGTTTGCACCATATGCCTTCACATTGGCACGGTTCTTTGCATCAGACGCTGTCAGGTTTCCGACATCGTTCACATGGATGACGAAATCATCCGCTGCGATGCTGCTTCCGTCTGCCCCGTTCACCACGTTTGTGCGGTATACCGGGATGAGCGTCACTTTATCTGCCGTCTGGCTGCTGATGACCGTTGTCCCATTATAGACTTTTCCGGTGTTTGCCTTATCCACCCAGACAAAGAAGCTCTCGTTGTCCGCTTTTAACCCGTCTGTCACTCTCTGCATTTTTGCAAAGACTGCCGCAGCGATCGTTCCGCCGTCAATGACGGTGATGCGCTCCCCACTGGCAATCTGTGCACCGTTCTGGTCTTCAAAGATGAACTGGTGCTGTTTTTCCAGATCGACCGTCACCTTCCATGCCTGATAGATGCCGTGTGTGGTATGGGTATAGACGCCTGCCACACTGTCGTATTCGAGTGCCCTGTCTTCCAGTGCTTTTTCGATGTCGATCGGATAACCATTGACTGTGATGCCCTTTAAGCCGTAGCCGTCATCCGGTTTGATCTTGAGCACCAGCGGAGCGTTGTTCTTTACGATCCTTGTGTATGTGCCGGAATTTTCGTTCCATGCGCCATCATCATTTAAGAGTTTTCCGTTGTTTACCGTAACCTCCACGGTCTGTCCCTGCTCAAAGGTCACGTTCAGTGCCTGTGGCTGTTTTACTTTCTGTGTCGTATAGGTATAGGTCTTTGCACCGGTATTCCGGAGCGTTGCAGACACATCCATTCCCGCATGCTCCGGTGATTCTGACACGTCACTCCAGTAAGCTGTAGGAGCCAGTCCGTTTGCTGTCGTGTCTTTCAGTGTTACCTCCACCGTCTTATCATCTGCCACGATGACATGCTGGAACTGTGATGCGCCTGTCTCTTTTGTGACCTGTGTATTGTCTGTCACTTCTGCCGTTCCTCCTGTCACATGGAGATGTACGATGTGGGATGGCGTAAAGACTGCTTTTAACGTCACATCCGCTTTTGTCGGCGTGTATGTTATCTCATAGCTCTTTTCTGTCCAGTTGAATGTCGCTGTGGCAAACAGATTCTTATTCCCATCTGTCGTATCCGTCAGGGCTGTCAGGATGGAAAAACTCTCTCCCTTCTCCCCGGTCAGGTCTGAATAGTATCTGTCGTCAAAATCATCCGGCGTAAAAGTAAGTGTCAGTTCCTCATTCCTGTTTATCTGGATGCTTCCATCGGCAGCCAGCTCATAGGTGTTGCCGGATGCATCCACTGCCTTGAAGATTCCCTTTGCGCCGCCGGCTGTGAGCCCTTCCACATTTAAGGTCGTAAGCTGGCGTTTTGCCGCAGCATTGATGGTGATGTCGCCGGTCACCTGAGGGATCGTCACTGTGATGCTTCCATCTGTTTCCGCTGTGCATACCTGTGCAAACGGTAATGTCTCTGCTGCACCGGTATCACTTTTTTTCATTGTGACGGTAAAGTTGTCCTTATCGAGGTCAAAGTGTGTCTTAGGACTGATCTTTACCTTGTACTGCTGCAAGTATCCCGGGGCTGCCGGTTTTGCACCGCCGGAGATTTCTGCATTGTTCCCGGTCGTGACCGCCACATTGAATGTTCCGAGATAGTATCTCTGTACGCTGTCGGTCGCATTATAGGTTACTCCATCAATCACGATGCTCTCACCTACCGGGATCGTGACATAATCACGCGATGGATATCCACTGTTTGTCGTGCTGCCCTGGCTGACAGTCGCGCCATTTGCCGGTGCTGCCCCCACTTCATGTCCGAACACGTCTGCACTTGCACCGGAAGGGATCTTTACATCTGCTTTTTTGTCTGTCCTCCTCCGCTCCACGGTCACTTTATCCGAAGCGTTTCCTGTCCCTTTTGTCTTGACAGAGTCTGTATCGTCTAACCTGATCTCTGCTGTCTTGTCTGCAGGGACTTCTGCTTTTGTCACCAGTTCATTCCGGCACATGGCATCCGGGATGTAGACCAGGGTGATGGCATCAAAACTCTGATTGGTATATGTGTATGTCACATCCCCGATCTTTAAGGTGAGTGCGCCTGTCGTATTATGGTTCTTGAGATATGGTGTATCATCCCCTGTACCGTTTGGCACAACGACCGATGATGCGCCTGCCGGGGTTGTCACCTTGTAAGTATTATGGTCTACCGGACTGTAAACGTTCAGTGTTCCGTTATCCGATACATTAAGTGTTCCGTCTTTGAGAGTAACGGTTCCATCTGCTGCAATGTCAAGCGTTACATCCACCGCATCACCCGGTGCGGAGAACCATGTACCATCCTTGCTCTTTAACTGAACACTTTTTTTCATGGTTCCGCCTGTCACTGCTGTGACGGTATCTTTTACGATCTCGACTGTGTCTCCTGCCTGTGCCGTATCCAGTGCATCGGCAAGAGGGGCGTATTTCACGCCGTTTATCACAGCCTCAGCATCCATTGGTGCTACCAGTACGTTGGTCTCACCTTTTTTGGTGTTATCCGGCTGTCCCGGGTCGGCTCCGTCAGCGTAGCCGCCGAATTCGACGAAGAAACCACCCGATGTAATGTCCGTATCTCCAGGCACATTTCCTTCTATTATATCATTCAATGTTTTTATATCTGTATTTCTTACCATTACACAGGATTCCTGCCCTTGTACATCTGAAATTGTACCATTTAGCGCACCATAAGTAACTGATGCACGATTGGGTTCACCACTTCCCCATAACGATTCAATTTTCTCTCCTGTTTCTGGTCCTGCCGCCCAATAATAATCCTGACCATATTTTACAATCCCATTTGTTATCCTTCCAAATGGAGTATCATTGAGACTCGAACCATCTTTCATAATTAATCTTGTGCCAGCTGTCCACGTTTGCCCTTTTTGTAATGTTAAAATATATGATAATTCATCATTAGATGTAATTGTCGCTAAGTATCCTCTTTGACCGGCTAACTTATATGTTTTTGCTCTATCATACGCTGACGTCCATGATACTTTCTCATTAACATGCAAATAATAATGACCACTGACTGACCACTGTGTCAGTTTCATTTGATCAAGACCTGACTCAAATCCTTCATTATCATTTGCATTTACTGATACATATACATTCATATCACTCACATAATCAAATGTCATAGTCTGGATTTTTTTCTCTATTTCCTGACTGGATTTTTTATCCATAAAGATCCATGTTGCTGATCTTCCATAATCATCCCTTACGGTTGCATTATTTAAAATATCATCTGGCAGCTTACCGTTTGACAACGTAATTGTCATCAGGCTTATGTCATCACTGCCTGTATCAATCTTTGCGTTTGTATATTGGAATTTCTTATGCGTCTCATCTGTCCACACCGGTGTTCCCAGATTTACGGTATAGTTCCCCTGCACATTTGCATAAGATGCCACTCTATAATTTGCTGCATATGTCTCCACTGGTTCTTCCGCTGCGACTACTTTTACAGTCCTGCTGAAGTTTATTACTTCCTGTGTTGCATTTGCAGCTTTCGGAGTCTGCTCTTCTGTAATGTTTACAGTATCTGTATCCGCGGACTCTTCTTTTACAGTGTCTGTATTTCCATCATCCTGATTTTCTGATTCTTGTGCCTCTCCGACACCTGTGGATGTTCCCTGCAGCTGTCCTGCATTTCCGCTGTCTGCCGGGTCTTTTGCACTGTCCGCTTCATCCTTATCTGCCGGCTGATCTGGCTTGTCCTGATCTGCGGTATCTGTACCAGAAGTCTGGTCATCCCCTTCCGGTGTCTGATCTGTATTTTCTATCGTTTCCGTGGTATCTACTGTTTCTGTGCCAGACACCGTCTCAGTGCTTTCTATAATATCCGCACTCTCTGTGTTCTCCACACTTTCAGTTTCACTTACACTGCTTTCCTTTTCCGTCAGTGCGTATGAAATCTCATAATCTCCTGCCACATTGATATCAAAGTTTCCTGTATCAGTGACGGACAGGGTATATTTTTCACTGTCATACGTGATTCCTTCCGTCAGATCATAGTCTGATGCACCTTGCACCAGTGTCAGTTCCGGTGCTTCATAGGCCTTGCTCTGCTCTTTTGCACCTACGCCGTGGATCGATCCGATGAGCAGTGCGGCTGCCATCACAAATGTCAATGCACGGTTTGCTTTCGTCCTTCTCATAGGTTTCCTCCTTAATTTTTATTGCATAAAGAAAGCTCCACAACATAATGTAGATTATGTTGTGTGGAGGAATGGCTCTTCTGCCCGGTTTCACCGGGATTTTGGATAGATTTATAAATTTTCTGGTTTTTAGCAGTTATTTACGAATGTAGTATGGTTAAAAAAACATGATTTCCAGCTGTAAAACCATGAATTACTGAAAAAATCAGGCGTTTACAGAAGTCTGGTCTTATTTTTGTGCAAAAATGACAACAATATTCTAGAGAAGTACTATGATATTAGTGCTTCTTTTATAAAAGTGGGATTTTTTGTCGAATTTTAGCATCAGACTAATTGACATTTATCGGATTTTTTGATAAAAAAATAATACTCGGAAGTTATTGGTAATAATTACCATACTTTCATCTGAATGCATTCACAACATAATCTACATTATGTTGTGTCTTTTTATTTCTGTCGTTCAGACGACCAGATCCAGACGCTCTAATTTTTTGACATGGTCTTCCTCCGTGGTCGCTAAGTAGATCCTTGTGGTATTGATGCTGCTGTGTCCAAGGATATCTGCAAGCTGGCTGATGTTTTTATGTATGCTGTAGTAGACGCGTGCAAAGAAATGGCGGAGGTTATGTGGAAATGCTTTCTCCAGTGCAACGCCTGCTTTTTCGGCGTTTTTTTTCATTTCTGTCCAGATGTTGCTGCGGTCTACCGGGTTTCCGTTTTTTGTGATGAAGACTGCGCCGCTTCTGATGCCTTTCTTTTTGCAGTAGTCGAGCAGTTTCATTTTCAGTTTGTGTACGAGATAGATCTCGCGGTGTTTTCCTTTGCAGGATATGCTGATCTTTCCGGTGCCCACTGCCTCCACCGTGACCGATGCAAGTTCACTGATGCGCATGCCGGTGCTGCCGATGATCTCGATGATCATGGCAAGGCGGAGGTTGCCATTCTCTTTTGCAGTTGCGATGAGTTTTTCGTATTCGGCGCGCATCATCTCTTTTTCCTGCGCATAGATGTGGTTTGGCTGGGTCTTGAAAATCGTGATGAAACAGTCGTGCCAGCCTGTGTATCCGAAGAAGCCGTTTAAGGCGATGAGCATGCTGTTAGCGCTGGACGGCATGTATTTGGCTTCGAGATGTTTTTTGTAGCGGATCACGCATTCTTTGGTGATGTCTTTCTGTTCCTGTGTCTGCAGCCAGGCGGTGAAGGTGCGGATGTCGCGGATGTATTTGTCGATGGTATTCTGGGATTTTTCCTGTGTATAAATATGATCTTGATAGGATTGTATGGTATTTTTGTCGATTGTCCTCATGTTGTTTCCTCTCATGCTGTTCTGATTTTCTGCCCACGTATCTCCGGGGAAACCGGGGGATAGTTACAGTATACCGGGTGATTTTAATGAGGACAATCGGGATGGGGGAATTGGAAGAAATTGGCAGGAAGGGCTGGAGTGGAAAGAGCCAGCTCCTGACGGGCTGGCTCTGTGATGGGTGGGTTTGGGTCTGGGTTGTTTTGGTCTGGGGTTATCTGGATTTGGACTGGAGTTCGGCGATGGCGGTGTTGTATTCGGACTCGGTATATTTTTTTAAGATACTCTCTTTTGGGATTTTAAATTCGAGCATATTTTTTATTGCAGTGATGTTGGCCTGCTTAGTTGCTTTTTTTACAGCTTTTTTTGAATATTGTTCCATTACTTCGCACATTTTTTGAACGCCTCCTTCTTCATGTTTCAGATAGTGCACACGGTTGGTTAATTTTGGAAATTTGGCATTGTCTATCTCTTTTTGCAGAAAACAGTCCATGTATTCTGAAATAGTTGTTCCGTCTTTTACAGTGGTATTGACGAATACACGCTCCAATCCGTCATCTACTTTTTCCTGTGTTTCCCGGATCACACTGTCCACGTGATAGATCACCCTGCCACGTTACACTTTTTTCCATTTCCAAGGATACAGAGTGCATCCAGACGGACAGATCGCCCATACAGGTTTCTCTCACTGCTCTGTACGATAACGTCTTTTACGATGAGTTTCTCATCTTCTAAAATGATACGCAGCATCTCCTGACATACGCCAATATCATCTGCCAGTACTTCAAAAAACGTATCATCAATAGGTCTGAAATTTTTAACCTGTTCTATCTTTTCTTCTAATGTCTGTTGTTTTTTCCTGTTCTTTTGTGTTTTCCTGGTCTTTTGTTTTTTCCTGGTCATTTGACCTCCTGCTTTTATGGTATACAAACAGGTTTTCCGAATGATCTATGTTTATTATATAGAACCCCTCAAGATTCTTCAAGACTATTTGTATGGATTTTTTAGTTACTGTTCTAAATCCCCTGTCTGTCATTTTCTCCTGCTGAGTGGTCCACCGATGTGGTGATGGATTTTTTGGTTACGTTAGCATGTTTTGTAACTCTGATTTGATAAAAAAGATAGGTTTATTGTAAGGGGTTGGGAGGGGAAAGTCAAGGAATTTTCGGTTAAAAAGAGCCAGCCTATGACAGCTGGCTCATGAAAATTCAGGCAATAAAATAATCCTATTCCCCAGGCTCATATTCATAATTTTTTTCAAATTCTTCTGCTTGCATATCAAAATACTCATTCATCTGGATTTCTTGCAATAAATGATTATATCTTATAAGCTCCAATTCATCATCTGAATTTTCTATAAGTTCTTTCAATACATCTTTTGCAACTTCTTCTCCTGGTCCTCTTGATATTCTCAGAAGTATATTCCACAATTTTTCAATATCTCCATATTTATCAATAAACATATAAAAGATACTGTTAATAATGGCACTATAGCTTTCTTTATCTATTTTCTCTTCACTCTTAATTAGCTTTTCATATTCAAGCAATTGTTCATCATAGCTTTGTATTGCCATTTCACTTATAACAAAATGTTTCTTATTATATAAATTTATTGCATTAACAAATTTCTTTGTAAGTAGGTCACACGAAAAAGAATTGTCATAATCCTGATAAGCCCAATATTCTCCATCAAACTGTTCCGGCTCTTGTAAACCATCGCATCTCATCAATTTTCGAGCTATCTCTAATAGCTTTTTTATATACATAACAGCTAATCCATTTTTTTGTATTACATCAAATAGTGTTATAACTGCCTTTTGGGAATAAAAATATATTAAATCTTCTTGGTCAATCTTAGATTTTATCTTTTCAATCAAACTTTTTGCTTCAAAGTGACTTAATCTATAAATATTTTCCAGTTGCATTGTATCCGACATAATTTCAAATGCACTTCCCTCTATTTCTTCTCTTTTACTTTGCTGTCGAAATATTATAGTAGGATTATTTCCATATACTTTTTCAATCACTGTATCACTTTTTAATATCTTAACCAAATTAGCAATTTGCTGCCCTAATTGCTCCTTATTTCTATAGAAAATTACAGTTTTCAAATTTTCATGGTTGATAAATTCTCTTAATACATCACCATCTGTAACATCCAACGAATGACCAAAAATATATAATGTATTTTCTTCTTTTCTTCCAGCTTTTACATTCTCATCAATTTGTTGCAACCACTTTTTATATTCATTTCCAGCCTTTTTATATATTCTCTGATAATACTTTTTAAAAGCAATAAACTCTATTTCATCACTTCTTCTGTCCTCTGAAAGATATTCGTCAATTCCTAATACCATATTATTGCTTTCTGTATTTTTCTGAATACAATTCTCAATTTCTTCTTTCGATGCATCTGTTTTACCCGTAAAAAAATAAATATTATTAGTTGCTACACCATGTGCAAAAGAATACTCAATTTCTTTTCTGTTACAGGCATACAATTTTCTATATGTATCAGAATAATTAAAACTAAATACTTTACTAGGATGTACTTTTTCAATATCTGGGTTGTAATATTTAAGTTTTTTATTTCCAACATAATCCCAAATATATATCTCTAATGCACCTATTAACTTATTTAAGTCACATAACAACTTAGGAATATATTCTTTTATAGTCTCTTCTTTCAATCCTCCTGGAGCTATAATATTATATAATTTACTTCTATAATTTTTTTCCAGGTTCTCATTTTTACTATCCCCCATTGCAATACTTTCATAAGATTTTATCAATCCATCCATTGTTTGAATCATGGATGATATTTCACTTTCAAAGTCAATCCAATTTTCCTTATTTGCTAAATGTTTCTTATATACCTTTTGAAAATAATTAATCCATACATTATTTTCCGTAAAAGTATGCAATGCCACAACTCTATCTTCATATTCAGGATTCTCAAAAATCGTTTTCAAATAATCATCTTTTATATCATACAACCTTTTTGGTACACTATTTGCTGATAAATATGCATATTTAAATCTTGTAACAAATTCCAAAAACTGTGTATATTTAGTTGGTAATTCATGTTCCAAATCAAATCCATTCCCAATCATTAGTATCTTCATCTGAAATTTTCTCCTTTATTTTCTCTCCTAGTACAAATTGATTATATCATAGACGCTTTCTTATTGAAGTTCATTATCAAAATTTTGATTTTACCGGAACATATTTTTACTGCACATAGATGTGGTTTAATGAAAGAGCCAGCTCCTGACGGGCTGGCTCTGTGATGGGTTGTTTTTGGTTTTAGTTGTTTTGGTCTTGGGCTATCTGGATTCGGACTGGAGTTCGGCGATGGCGGTGTTGTATTCGGATTCGGTGTAATCTTCCAGAATGATTTCCTTCGTTGCCTGAAAGCGGATGATCATGTTTTTGATGGCAGCAATGTTTGCCTGGCGTTGACCGATTTCTTTTCCGATTTCTTTGCCGGCTTCCTCGCCCTGCTGATATGCTTTTTCTGCGACTTCTTCTGAATATTTTCTCATTATTTCACACACTGCGTTTACACCTCCCTCTTCATGTTTCAGATAATGCACACGGTTGGTTAATTTCGGAAATTTGGCATTGTCTATCTCTTTCTGCTGAAAACAGCCCATGTATTCCGAGATGCTTGTTTCGTCTTTTACAGTGGTATTGACGAATACACGCTCTAATCCGTCGTCTACTTTTTCCTGCGTTTCCCGGATCACGCTGTCCACGTGATAGATCACCCTGCCACGTTTGAAGATATCGAACTCGGAAATATACACAACGATCAGATCGATCGTCTCCTCAAATTTATCATCCGTCTGCGAGTCCCGCACCGTGATGACCGATGCATTGAACCGCACTCTTTTTAAATGGTGATCCTCGTTAGAACGCTGCACTTCCACGTTACACTTTTTTCCATTTCCAAGGATACAGAGTGCATCCAGACGGACAGATCGCCCATACAGGTTTCTCTCACTGCTCTGTACGATAACGTCTTTTACGATGAGTTTCTCATCTTCTAAAATGATACGCAGCATCTCCTGACATACGCCAATATCATCTGCCAGTACTTCAAAAAACGTATCATCAATAGGTCTGAAATTTTTAACCTGTTCTATCTTTTCCTCTAATGTCATTTTATCTCCTGTTTTTTCTTGGTATACAAACAGGCTTTCCGAATGATCTATGTTTATTATATAGAACCCCTCAAGATTCTTCAAGACTGT
>ONZV01000752.1_pt1 | contig 18908 bp, 17 predicted proteins | sample 1671561 | NCBI WGS metagenome assembly ONZV01 (sample SAMN06348169, study PRJEB24527) | human gut metagenome | reverse complement strand
CTAACAACAATCATGAATATTCACTCATTTGTATTCAAGAAAGATTACTTATTCCGCATATTCATACAGTATTTTATACGTCACTTCTTTTATTAGAATACAATTTAGATACTCCTAATCTGTTTCAATCTTAAAAATAGAACATAATAGAAAATATAAAAATACCCCGATACAAATTCGCTATTTTCTAGCCAACTTATATCAGGGTAAAACACTTTCTTTTTACCTGTTTTTTATTACGAAACGTTCCTGTTTCATTCTGTGACCACTTTTCAATGAAATAATCTGTGTTAATCCGTGTAATCTGTGATGAAAAGTCACTATCTTTGCGCATTACAAAGCTGAAAACAACAAAAATCACACTATATAATGGAAAAGAAATTCAAAAGAACCACCGTCACATCGGCACTTCCGTATGCGAACGGGCCTGTCCACATCGGTCACCTGGCGGGTGTATACGTACCGGCAGATATTTATGTGCGTTATCTGCGTCTGAAAAAAGAAGATGTATTATTCATCGGAGGTTCGGACGAACACGGAGTACCTATCACGATCCGTGCCAAAAAAGAAGGAATTACTCCGCAGGATGTAGTAGACCGTTACCATTCACTGATTAAAAAATCATTCGAAGAATTCGGTATCTCATTCGACGTGTATAGCCGCACCACTTCACCGACGCATCACCAACTGGCTTCGGATTTCTTCAAAACATTGTACAATAAAGGAGAATTCATCGAAAAAACGTCTGAACAATATTATGACGAGGAAGCAAAAACATTCCTTGCCGACCGTTATATCACTGGAGAATGTCCCCACTGCCATTCGGAAGGCGCTTACGGCGACCAATGCGAAAAGTGCGGAACCTCACTTTCTCCTACGGACCTTATCAATCCCAAAAGCGCCATCAGCGGCAGCAAACCGGTGATGAAAGAAACCAAGCACTGGTATCTTCCTCTCGACAAACACGAAGCATGGCTGCGCAAATGGATTCTGGAAGATCACAAAGAATGGCGTCCGAACGTATACGGTCAATGCAAAAGCTGGCTCGACATGGGTCTGCAACCACGTGCCGTGAGCCGTGACCTTGATTGGGGTATCCCTGTTCCCGTAGAAGGAGCAGAAGGAAAAGTGCTCTATGTATGGTTTGACGCTCCGATCGGCTACATCTCCAACACCAAAGAACTTCTTCCCGACAGCTGGGAAACATGGTGGAAAGATCCAGAAACGCGTCTGATTCACTTCATCGGAAAAGATAATATCGTATTCCATTGCATCGTATTCCCTGCCATGCTGAAAGCAGAAGGCAGCTATATCCTGCCGGACAACGTGCCGAGCAACGAATTCCTCAACCTCGAAGGAGACAAGATCTCTACTTCCCGCAATTGGGCCGTATGGTTGCACGAATATCTGGCTGATTTCCCCGGAAAGCAAGACGTACTCCGCTACGTACTGACCGCCAACGCACCGGAAACGAAAGACAACGACTTCACTTGGAAAGACTTCCAAGCACGCAATAACAACGAACTGGTAGCCGTATACGGCAACTTCGTAAACCGTGCAATGGTGCTGACTCAAAAATACTTCGACGGTCGCGTACCCGCACAGGGCAGCTTAACCGACTACGACAAGGAAACGCTGAAAGAATTCGCAGACGTGAAAGCAGAAGTAGAAAAACTGCTCGACGTATTCAAATTCCGCGACGCACAGAAAGAGGCCATGAACCTGGCACGTATCGGCAACAAATACCTGGCCGACACCGAACCGTGGAAACTGGCTAAGACAGATATGGAACGTGTAGGAACCATCCTCAACATTTCCCTGCAACTGGTTGCCAACCTTGCCATCGCCTTCGACCCATTCTTGCCGTTCAGCTCGGAAAAACTCCGCAAAATGCTGAATATGGACACTTTCGAATGGTCTGAACTGGGAAAAGATAACCTGCTTCCTGTAGGCCATCAGTTAAACAAACCGGAGTTATTGTTCGAGAAGATCGAAGACGCTACTATCGAAGCACAGGTACAAAAGCTGCTCGATACAAAGAAGGCAAACGAAGAAGCCAACTACAAAGCTAATCCTATCCGCCCGAACATCGAATTCGACGACTTCACGAAACTGGATATCCGTGTGGGTACCATTCTTGAATGTCAGAAAGTACCGAAAGCGGATAAATTGCTGCAATTCAAAATCGATGACGGACTGGAGACACGTACCATCGTATCAGGTATTGCCAAGCATTATCAACCGGAAGAGCTGGTAGGCAAACAAGTTTGCTTCATCGCTAATCTCGCTCCGCGCAAACTGAAAGGAATCGTCAGCGAAGGCATGATTCTTAGTGCCGAAAACAACGACGGCAGTCTGGCAGTTATCATGCCGGGACGTGAAGTGAAGCCGGGCAGCGAAGTAAAATAATAAAACTAGAATAGGGAATACATGAAAAGCTATCATCACGCATAGCCTTTTCATGTATTCTTTGCAAATAACATGAGCGAGAATCAGTCACTAAAAGAAAAGACAGCCAAAGGACTATTTTGGGGAGGATTCAGCAACGGCATACAGCAGTTGCTAAACCTACTTTTCGGAATATTCCTCGCGCGGTTGCTCACTCCGTCAGATTATGGAATGGTGGGAATGTTGGCCATCTTCTCCCTCATTGCCAGTTCGATACAGGAAAGTGGTTTCACAGCTGCCCTTGTTAATAAGAAAGAAGTGACGCACAATGATTACAATGCCGTATTCTGGTTCAACGCGGCCATCAGTCTGTTGCTGTACCTGCTGTTATTCCTCTGTGCACCGCTTATCGCTGACTTTTACGATACTCCCGAACTGACACCACTGGCACGTTATTCTTTTATCGGCTTCTTCATTGCCAGTCTGGGAATATCCCACAGTGCCTATCTCCTGCGTAATCTGATGGTCAAACAGCGGGCATTGTCTTCGGTTATCGGACTCACCGTGTCCGGAATCACCGGAGTCACTCTTGCCTACTTTGGTTTCTCTTATTGGGGAATTGCTACGCAAAGCATCGTTTACGTAACCATCAACACAGCCTGTTACTGGCATTTCACCCGTTGGCGACCGAGCTTGCAGTTCAACTTCACCCCGATTAAGGAAATGTTCGGATTCAGTGGGAAACTACTGGTTACCAATGTATTCAATCACATCAATAACAATCTGTTTTCCGTGATACTGGGTAAATTCTACAGCGAAAAAGAAGTAGGATATTACAACCAAGCCAATAAATGGTGCGGCATGGGCCAACTCTTCATCTCTGGCATGATAAACGGAGTAGCGCAACCGGTACTCACCAAAGTGTCCGACGACCTTGAACGGCAAAAACGGGTATTTCGCAAAATGCTGCGTTTCACCGCTTTTGTCTCGTTTCCCGCCATGTTGGGATTGGGAATCGTATCGGAAGAGCTGATTATCATCACCATCACCGACAAGTGGTATTCCAGCATATTAATCATGCAAATACTGTGTATCAGCGGAGCCTTTGCTCCCATCGCATACCTCTATCAGCAGCTCATCATCAGCAAAGGGAAATCCCGCATCTATATGTGGAACACCATAGCGCTCGGCATAATTCTACTGTCAGGCGTTCTGTTAGTCCACTCACACGGTATCTATGCCATGCTCGCCGTCTATGTATCCACCAATATACTGTGGCTACTGACATGGCACTACTTTGTATGGCAGGAAATAGGATTGAAGCTTCGCCATGCCCTGATGGACATACTTCCTTATGCTGCCATTGCGGCTACGGTTATGGTAATCACCTATTACACCACCCGCTCCATCGAGAATATTTATCTCCGCCTGGCAAGCAAGATAGTGCTTGCTGCAGCACTCTACGTAGCAACCATGTGGGGCAGCCGATCGGTTACTTTTAAAGAAAGCATTCAATATTTCATCAAAAAGAAGACACATGAACCCAAATGACCTTGCCACCCGATACCATCTTCTGAATAGTTCTTTCAAAAAGACGATGATTTATCACATAGGTATAGATGCCGGTTTCTTCACCGAATATACCTATATGCTTCACGCAATGCTTTATTGCCTGCAACACAAAATACAGTTCAAGCTTTACTCCGACGACGCCAACTTCGGATGGGAAAAAGGTTGGGAAGATTGTTTCGCCCCCTTCTGCGAGCAAGTGCACGAACCGTTTCATCACACTTATAACACCCATCGCCTCCCCTCCTGGCAGGCATTGATGAAAGACAAAAAGCTGCCTAAGACGAAGTTACTGAAATGGAAACTGAAAGTAACCTGTAAGAACATCATCGGAAAAACGATTGCCTTTTTCACATACGGCAAGCCGGTCTTGCTCAACTTTCAACTGACATTCAACCCCAATCAGCACTTCCATATTCCCGAACTGGGAATAGACGGCGACTATCTCCATACCTTCCAAAAACTGACGGAAATCACTTGGAAACTCAACGACACCACCGCACAGGAATGTCGCCAATGTGCCGCCGACCTGCAACTTCCACCCCAATACGCAGGATGCCAGATACGGGGAGGAGACAAGATCACCGAAACCAACCTGCTTCCACCGGAACATTACATACGGCTTATTAAAGAAAAGACCGCCCTACGCGACGTCTTTGTATTAACGGATGATTACCGCCTTTTCGAACAAGTACAAACCCTTGCCCCGGACATACACTGGTACACCCTTTGCAGCCCCGACGAAAAAGGATACGTCAACAGCGCTTTCACGCAGACCACCAAAGAGCTGAAACAAAGACAAATGGCACGTTTCCTTTCCTCGATACAGATATTGATGGACGCCTCCGTCTTTATAGGAAGCATCACCACCGGCCCCAGCCTGTTCCTATTGAAGAAATTCTATCCGGACATCAATCCGGCAGACTGTCTGCTCAAGGACTTTCCGCAAGCATCCGTCCTTCCCATACCGGGACGCGGACAAGTGGCCACCGAATTTATGCAAGGAAACTTAAAGTTATAGTAACTTAGCAATATAATTACTACTTTTGTAGCACAACGTGCATTAACCATTTCCGATGAACAAGAAATATACAGCCGAAGAGCTTGATTTATTACATGCCGAACTCTACGACATATTGGGAGAAACCATCCGGGTGTGTCAGAAGCACAACATTCCCTATTTTGTGATTGGCGGCACGGCAATCGGTGCACTCTACGACCAGGCGATTCTCCCCTGGGATGATGATATTGACATAGGCATGACGCGGGAGAACTACAACAAATTTCTGAAAGTAGCTCCCGGGGAACTGGGTCCTTCCTACTTCCTTTCATGGATAGAGACAGACCCTCATACCCCGTATTATTTTGCCAAAGTCAAGAAAAACGACACCCTTTTTGTAGAAGAAATGTTCAAGAATGTCCCGATGCATCCGGGCATTTTTGTCGATATATTCCCATTCGACAAGATTCCCGACAACAAGCTGCTGCGAAGAATACAATCCGAAGCACTCGGCTTCCTCAAATGCTGCCTGATGGGAAAAGAGATATGGATGTGGAAACACTTCGGTACATGTGAAATAGAGAACCCCACGAACCGGGGAGCCTTCTCCTGTTTCCTGAACAGGGTAGTCGACCTGCTTTTCTCTAAAAAAGCAATCTACCGCATGCTGGTGTCAGTTCAAAGCTGTTTCAACTCACGAAACACTCGTTACTATAACAACGTAATGGCCACTGCCGACCACGTAACCGTAGAAAGCATCCGCCACCTGCAACCCGTGAAATTCGGCCCTCTCACAGTGACCGCCCCCGACGACCTGGAAGGATTTTTGCGTTACAACTATCCAACCCTGCATCGATTTACAGAAGAAGAGCAGGAAAAAGTGAACAACCACTATCCTGCCGCCCTGTCATTCAGTACAACCCCAAAACAAGAACTATGAATATGAAATCCGCTTTAGTAGACGTCCCGGTACTTATCCTGTTCTTCAACCGCCCGCAACAGTTGTCGCAAGTGTTCGAGCAAGTGAAGAAAGCGCGTCCGTCCCGCCTCTTCCTCTATCAGGACGGAGCACGAAACGAACGTGACCTGCCCGGAATAGAAGCCTGCCGTGAAATCGTATCACAGATAGACTGGGAATGTGAAGTAGAACGGCTTTATCAGGAAAAGAATTTCGGCTGCGACCCTTCGGAGTACATTTCGCAGAAATGGGCCTTTTCGAAAGTCGACAAGTGCATCGTATTGGAAGACGACGATGTGCCCGCCGTCTCCTTTTTCCAATTCTGCAAGGAGATGCTGGATAAATACGAATATGACACCCGCATCAGCATGATTGCCGGATTTAACCCCGAAGAAATCACCCAAGATATGCCCTATGACTATTTCTTTACCACCACCTTCTCTATCTGGGGATGGGCAAGTTGGAAACGGGTAGTCGACCAATGGGATGAGTTCTACAACTTCCTGGACGACTCCTTCAATATGCAACAACTGGAACAGCTTATCAAGGAACGCAAATTCCGGAGCGACTTTATCTACATGTGCCAGCGTCACCGGGAACAGCAGAAAGCTTTTTATGAAACGATCTTCCACGCCTCCATACTGTTCAACTCCGGGCTAAGCATCGTGCCTACCCGCAACATGATTAATAACTTGGGAGCAACGGCAGATTCCACCCATTTCGCCGGCTCGATTCATACCCTGCCCAAAGGTTACCGCCGCATCTTCACGATGAAGCGCTATGAGGTGGATTTTCCACTGAAACATCCCCGCTACGTCATCGAAAACGTTGCCTACAAAGAGAGCGTTTACCGCATCATGGGCTGGGATCATCCGTGGATCAAGATCGGACGTTCGTTCGAAGAATTGTTCCTCAACCTGAAATACGGCAATTTCTCCATCATTACGAAAGCTGTCAAAAACCGAATCAACAAATGGCTGAAAAGAAACAAGCACCACTAAATAAGTTGCTTACTATTTATTTTTACCATACCCGCCTCACACGGGAAAGCTACGAGGAATGGAAAGAATATAAATTCCCCGGACACATCTTATACGGACTTCCTTTACTGGAGAATTACGGAATACACTCCGTGATGCACAAATGCAAATATTTCTCCGGCCGTCTGAAACTCATGCTTTACGCCACCAAAGAGATTCTCTTCTGCAAGGAGAAATACGACGTCCTCTACGCCACCTCTTTCCGGGGTATAGAGCCCGTCATCTTCCTCCGTGCACTGGGACTGTACCGCAAGCCCATCGTGATCTGGCATCATACGGCAGTCGTGACCAATCCCAAACCGTGGCGCGAACAAATCTCCCGCCTTTTCTACAAAGGTATAGACCAAATGTTCCTGTTCAGTCGGAAACTGATTCAGGACTCGCAGAAAACCCGGAAAGCACCGTCCCACAAACTGAAACTCATCCATTGGGGACCGGATCTTCCTTTCTACGACCACCTGCTTGCAGAAATGCCCGACCGGAAGCCCGAAGGATTTATCTCCACCGGTAAAGAAAACCGGGACGTAGACACCTTGCTCCAGGCATTTGCCGCAACGAACGAGAAACTGGATTTGTACATTGCCGTCTCATGCGGTAACATCAACTATAAAAAGATCATCGACCCGTATGCATTGCCCGACTCCATTCGCATCCATTATACCGACGGAGTGATTCCCTACGAACTGGGGAAACTGGTGGCACGCAAAAGTTGCATCGTGATCTGCTGCCTGGACTTCCCCTATACCGTAGGACTGACCACGCTCGTGGAAGCATTCGCCCTCGGCATCCCCGTCATCTGTTCGCGCAACCCCAACTTCGAAATAGACATCGACAAGGAAGGAATAGGCATCACCGTAGAATATAACGACGTACAAGGCTGGATAGACGCTATCCGCTACATCGCCGACCACCCCGAAGAGGCACGGCGCATGGGAGAGAATGCCCGCAAACTGGCGGAAGAACGTTTCAACCTCGAAATCTTTTCACGCGAAATAGCAGAAAGCTTGCTGGAAATATCAAACATTTCCTCTAAAAACCGTACATTTGCATAAACTTTTGCCCATGAGAGTCCTGATTATAAATACATCTGAACGAATAGGAGGAGCAGCCATCGCAGCAAGCCGGTTGATGGAGTCACTGAAAAACAACGGCATCAAAGCCAAAATGCTGGTACGTGACAAACAGACCGACCAAATCAGTGTTGTCCGCTTAAAAAGTAACTGGTTGCAAGTGTGGAAGTTCATGTGGGAACGGATTGTGATCTGGAGTGCCAACCGTTTCCGGCGTTACCATTTGTTTGACGTAGACATCGCCAACACAGGTACAGACATCACCTCACTCCCGGAATTCCGCCAAGCCGACGTGATCCATCTGCATTGGATCAACCAGGGAATGCTCTCACTGAACGATATACGAAAGATACTGACCTCCGGCAAACCCGTAGTCTGGACCATGCACGATATGTGGCCATGCACCGGCATCTGCCATTACGCACGGGAGTGCAACAACTATCAGCAGGAATGTCACGACTGTCCGTACATCTACAAAGGCGGGGGACGAAAGGATTTATCCTATCGCACGTTCCGCAAAAAACAGAAGTTATACAGCTACGCTCCCATTCATTTCGTCACGTGCAGCCATTGGCTGAAGGAACAAGCCCAGACCAGTGCATTATTTGAAGGGAAAAGCGTGACCAATATTCCGAACGCTATTAATACCAACTTGTTCAAACCCATGAACAAGAAGGAAGCGCGTGCCAAATTCATGTTGCCGGAAGGTAAGAAACTAGTTTTGTTCGGCTCATTAAAGATCACCGATAAACGAAAAGGGGTCGACTATCTGATTGGGGCATGCAAACTGTTAGCAGAAAAGCATCCGGAATGGAAAGACTCACTGGGTGTAGTCGTATTCGGCAACCAGTCGCAGCAGTTACAGGAACAACTTCCTTTCCATGTATACCCGCTCCCTTATATCAAAAATGAGCATGAAGTAGTGAATATCTACAATGCCGTAGACCTCTTCGCCATCCCGTCTCTGGAAGAGAATCTTCCCAATATGATTATGGAAGCAATGGCCTGTGGAGTGCCTTGTGTCGGTTTTAATGTGGGAGGTATCCCCGAAATGATCGATCATCTGCACAACGGCTACGTGGCACAATACAAATCCTCGGAAGATTTTGCCAACGGCATACATTGGATATTGACGGAACCGGAATACAACGAACTCTCTGCACAGGCCTGCCGCAAGGTTCTGGGTAATTATTCGGAGAGTATCGTTGCAAAGAAATATACAGATGTCTACAATAAAATAACGGGGAAATATGCATAGTGTCCATCCTACTCCCAAATTCTCTATCATTACGGTGACATACAATGCTGAAAAGGTATTGGAAGACACGATTCAAAGTGTAATCTCACAAACCTATCATCATATAGAATACATTATCGTGGATGGAGCTTCCAAGGATGGAACCCTCTCTATTATCAACCGCTACCGGTCACGCATACACACCGTCGTCAGCGAACCCGACAAAGGACTGTATGACGCCATGAATAAGGGCATCGCCCTTGCCAGCGGTGATTATCTCTGTTTCCTGAATGCAGGCGACTGTTTTCATGAGGATGATACGCTGCAACAAATGGTGCACACCATCAACGGCAATGAACTGCCCGATATACTTTACGGAGAAACCGCTATCGTAGACAAGGACAGGCATTTCCTGCGGATGCGCAGATTGTCCGCCCCTGAAACGCTCACCTGGAAAAGTTTCAAACAGGGAATGTTAGTCTGCCACCAGGCATTCTTCCCCCGCCACACGCTCGTAGGGCCATACAATCTGCAATATCGCTTTTCTGCAGATTTCGACTGGTGCATCCGCATCATGAAGAAAGCACGTACTTTGCACAATACCCACCTGACAATCATCGACTATCTGGAGGAGGGAATGACTACCCGGAATCAGAAAGCATCCCTCAAAGAAAGATTTCGGATCATGGCAAAGCATTACGGGCTGATTGGAACCGTGGCGCATCATGCATGGTTCGTGATCCGTGCAGTTACTCACCAGTAGGCGAAGGCATATAAAGCATCACCTGGTCTAATATCACTCCTTCGTCCAATGCCTTGATTACCAATTTGTGGGACTTCTTTCCGGATACCGGAAGTCGAACCGTTCGGATGGCTTGATTGCGCAGCACGTTCTCTTTCCATTCTTCACTCCGTCCTTTCGTTTCATAAGAGATCACTTCAGGCGCTGCATCGTCCAACGATATTGAGAAACGTAATTGATCTCCTCCCACAGGATGATTAGGCAACAAGCGGATGTCAACCTCTACCGAGTCTGTTTTCCAGTTGTCAAAAGAGAACATCAGTACATCTCCCTTGTCAATGCCTGTCGCTTTGCTTTCATATCCCAGGCCCTCACAAATAGCAGAAGTTCCTTTCCGCGCATTCAAGGTCTTACTATTCGGGATATTCTTCCCATCCAAGCCGTTCCATTTATAGATAGCTACACGCTCTTTCATCATCGGAGAAGTAGCCGTTTTTCTTTCCACGCGATTGAATACGGGGAGTTTTCGGGGTTGGAAATCCATCATGCGGTTCCACTTTCCATCTTCCAGTGAGTTATACTGTTTTGTCAATACTACAATGCTGTCATAGGCAAGATCACTTTTCTCCCAGTCCGCTTTTCCGTGGCGGGCTAATTGGGCATATAGCAATTTCTGGTTCATCTGTGTAGCAGCTTGCACCGGGTATTTCACCAATTCAAAATAGGCACTTTGTCTGCCGGATGGGATTTTCGAAGCTGCCCGTTCCACTGTCTCCGACAATTTATCATAAGCCTGCAAACGTCCGTTGATTTCTTTTTCACTCCATGGGAGATCTTTGACAACACGATAAACAGGATCTTTCTCCTCTTCCCTCGTATTTCCCATAAATTCAGGTTTACGAATATGGGCCAGACGATAGTGTTCCTGCATCACAGGTAATACTGCCTTTGCGCACGAAGCTCCCAATTCCCGTTCCAGCCAGTGTTTCAGATGAGAGGTCACTCCTTCCGAGGCCACAGCTTCTATATTCCAGGCCATATCCATAAACAACTCTATCTGATACTCGGCAGGCTTGATATCTCCGACGTTCAGTATCCACATCTTCTGTATGCCTCGATCGTAAGCCAGCTTCATTTGTTGGAAAATCAGATACGGGCTCATCGTACTCAACCAGAGATGGTCATGCGGACGTCCCCAATAAGAAACATGATAATAGACTCCATTCCCTCCTTTACGTGCGCATTCTTCGGCCGTAGGAAAATGGCGGATATAGCCATAGTTATCGTCACACCACATCAATGTTACATCATCGGGCACCTGTAATCCGGCATGATAAATGTCGAGTACCTCTTTATAAGGGATAAAAACCTGCGGGACTTTAGTTACATCCTTATCAACATATTTTTCAATCAACCCGCGTTGATCTGCAAACACACGATCTATTACGGCCTTCTGTTCTTCCACCGTCTTCGCTCCCTGCATCTTGCCATCGTGTACACCACGCATACCCAACGTATAGAGTATTTCCTGATCTGCCACCTCTTTTACACGGTCTTCCCAGAATTTGTAAACAGCCGGAGCATTATTCACATAATCATAAGCCCCTTCTCCTCTTCGTTTCCACTCGCCGGCAGCGCTGCAAGCCATCGGTTCGCAATGGGAAGCACCGATGAAGATTCCATATTTCTTGGCAGCTTCCCGATTGCCTTTGGTCAGGAAGAAAGGAAGTGTACATTCGTGCATTGCAGGCCAATAGGTGTTGGCACGCAGACGAAGTAAGAGTTCAAAAATACGCTCGTTGGTACGCGGGCCTATCTCACCTTTCACTTTTGAAGGTTCATAGGTCCGACTGCTCCATGGCATCAAGCCCCAGTCTTCATCATTAATAAATATACCCCGATATTCCACCGAAGGAGCCTGAAGACTTTGGAATTTGGAAGATAGCTTAAAAAGTTTCTTCTTTTCCGGAGTTACGTCCGCCCACCATTCCCAGGGAGAGACACCTAACAAACGGGATATTTCGAGTATTCCATAAGCCGTACCATGTTTGTCACTGCCGGCTACGATCAATTTACCCTCCGGAGAAACAGATAATAGAAAAGCCTGCTTCTTGCCTTTTAGCGCAGAAACATCCATGCCGGTCCGGCTGATAAGCTCACTCTGCCCCACCGTTCCTATCACAATTTCACCTGTTTTCTCATTCGCTTGGGTAGTCGACGACAATACTGTCTGAATATCACGCCCCAGCATTTCCAATGCGGTTCGTACAACCAGTTCTTCAGAAGGGCTGCAAGCGATGACAACTGTTTGACCGGAAGTCAAAACAAAATCCTTACTACGAATCGGTAAAGCAACTATCAAAAAGATGAAAAAAGAAAACAGAAGTTTATGTCTCATAGGTTCTATTATTTATAGAAGACAAAATTACAGGTTTGCAGAAAATGTACTATAGAATAGTGTACAATTTCATAGAATTCTGTCCGACCTATTTAAAATGTAGCAGGCAACGCAAGCAACTGATACATCAGCGTTCGTGCCATGCGTATCTGTCCTTTCGTGCTGGGATGCAAACGGTCATATCCCGCATCGTAGAAATAAATCAGTTGTTCTTCCACCATCGGATTCAATCCGGTTACCGCATTAAAATCAATCACGGGAACTCCCCACACATTGCCGGCTTCTTTAACAGCCTGCACGTAGGCATCCACATATTCGCCACAACTGTTCTGGTAGTTTTCATCCGGTTGCACATTCGTTTCTCCAAAATTGGCCAGTGAACGGTGCAACGGGGTCAGCAACACAATCTGCTTGTCCGGGAAGAGTTGTTTCAGTCTATTGATTCCTATGTTGATACGTCCCTTATACGTGCTTCCATCCATTATAGGAGTGCGTTTCTTACGGGTTTCCAGCTTTTGGGTTTGCCCACGGGCTGCCATCACTTGTTCTTCTGTTTCCGTAAACCATTCTCCAATAGGTACACCGTCATTAAAATCATTCGTACCCATCAAAATCACGATAGCATCTACTTCTCCACCGTGTTCTTTCTTCAGTTGCTCGGCTTGCCGGGGCACATCATTCCATTGCCTGCCACTGATACCATATACATAAGGAGTGATTCCCAGCCATTCCTGCAGAAAATCCCAGTATTTCTTTATCTTGTCACCATAACAGTTGGGATCTGTAATAGAGTCTCCCAAATATCCCACTCTTTTTCCTTGCCACGGGTGCCGGATGCATCCATTATTCGTTTCAACAGAGTTTGCCACTTTAGAAGATTGATTCTGTCCGCACAGAAAAGAGGAACAGAAAAACAGGATGGTACATGTGAGTAATAATTTGCTTTTCATCGGTATCATACATTAAATGAGAGATTTGTATTTAATATTCGACAAAAATAACTCAAAAAAATGTAGTTTCAATCAATTTGGCCGATCAATCTCATCCATGCAACCGGATATATAAACATATTCCTATTTGACTATTCTTGCTAAAATACAGGTTTACAGTCTTTTTTCAATCAAGTTATCATTGAGTTTTGCAGCTAAAACCCTATCTTTGTCACAAACTAAAAGAAATAATTGGATGTTTAACTCATTTTCATTCCATAAGGATTCCGTTCTGTAAATAATCTGTAAGCCTTCCTCTCATTACAGATTATCCCTTATGTTTTCTGACATACTCTTGTCAGAGTTATTTTCTATATCTAAATTTTCAAACTATTTGTATGGTCAAATGGTTGCAAGCATCATTATATGCCTCCATTCGCCGTACAACTAAAATATTAAAACAATGAGTAACGATTTTAAATCAATCCACGAATTCGATTTTACACTGATATGTAATTACTTCAAGGCATTAAAACGTCAAGGTCCCGGAAGTCCTGAAGTCACACAAAAAGCCGTAAGCTTCATCAACGAACTGTCCGACAAGGCACGAATAGCCGACATTGGCTGTGGCACAGGCGGTCAGACAATGGCATTAGCCAACTATACGAAAGGACAAATTACAGGTATCGACCTTTTCCCCGACTTTATCGAGCTATTCAACAAAAATGCAATAGAAGCCCATTGTGAAGACAGAGTAAAGGGTATCGTCGGTTCCATGGACGCTCTGCCATTTCAAGAGGAAGAACTCGATCTGATCTGGTCCGAAGGCGCTATCTATAACATAGGATTCGAACGCGGCATGAACGAATGGAACAAATTCCTGAAAAAGAACGGATTTATCGCTGTAACGGAAGCCTCCTGGTTCACCCCGGAACGTCCCTCCGAAATAGAAGACTTCTGGATGGCCAATTACCCGGAAATCGATACGATTCCAAGAAAGATAATGCAAATGGAAAAAGCAGGATATATCCCGACAGCCCATTTCATTTTACCGGAAAATTGCTGGCTTGAGCATTTTTACGCTCCCCAGTTCCCTGTTCAGGAAGCTTTTTTGAAGGAATATGCAGGAAATGACGCAGCCGCAGACCTCATCACCGGGCAACGGTATGAAGAGAGCCTATATAATAAGTATAAAGAATACTACGGCTACGTATTCTATATAGGACAAAAAAAAGATTGATTATCTGCCGGAGAAGTTAGCAAGATAGGACAACTCTCCGGCATTTATTATCCTTTACTTTGCAGAAAACATGGAGACGAAAGATATCAATAAACAGGAATATCAGTTACGGATCAATAAAGTGACCGACTATATTCACAATCACATAGACCAGCCGTTATCATTACAGAAAATGGCAGGTATCGCCTGCTTTTCTCCTTTCCACTTCCATCGCGTATTTACAATCCTGACGGGCGAAACGCCTACGGATTATATCAAACGCACCCGGATTGAAAAAGCAGCCCTATTATTAAAACGAAACAAGGAACTTTCCGCCACCGAAATCGCCCGTCTTTGCGGCTTTAGCAGCCTTTCACTTTTAAGTCGCAATTTCAGGTTGCATTTCAGTATGACGATCCGGGAGTTCCGTTCATTAAAATAAAACCCTAAAGAATATGGAAAAAGAAAATAAGATTCTGATTTTTCGAACTTCTATCACCCAAAGGCGTGACATCAAGCGCATAGGAGAGCTTTTGGCAGAGTTCCCCCAAATAGACAAATGGAATGTGGACTTTGAGGACTGGGAGAAAATATTAAGAATCGAGTGCAGGGATATCTCTGCACTCGAAATATCGGAAGTACTCCGGAACAATCATATTTTTGCCACCGAACTGGAATAAAACCGGGAAAAGAAAACCTCTCAAACTCCCAACAACTGTTTCAATTCAGCCACTCCTTCAGAAGCTCCCTTCTGAATTACATGTATCGAACGGGAAGTATGCGTATCTACCGGTTTCGGATCAATCAGATACACCTCTGCTCCTCTCGGTACATAATGAAGCAGCCCCGCCGCAGGATATACGTTAAGCGACGTACCGATAATGACGAAAATATCCGCTTTCTCCACATATTGGATGGCGGTTTCAATTTCCGGCACAGCTTCTCCAAACCATACGATAAAAGGTCGCAATTGAGTGCCGTCGCCGGCCTTGTCTCCCATCTTCACTTCATATTCTTCCGGTTTCAGTTCTTTTATGTAGTGGGGATTATGAGGATCTCTGCTGGAACACACTTTCGTCAGTTCGCCATGCAGATGAATGATGTGGCTACTCCCGGCACGTTCGTGCAAGTTATCAATATTCTGTGTCACCACCGTCACATGGAAGTTTTTCTCCAGTTCCGCCAACAGTTCATGCCCACGGTTCGGTTTCACCTCCAACAACTGTTTCCGACGCTCATTATAGAAATTAATCACCAAAGCCGGGTCACGCTGATAACCTTCAGGAGTGGCCACCTGCTCCACAGGATACCTATCCCACAAACCGCCTGCATCGCGAAATGTACTAATCCCACTCTCGGCACTCATACCCGCACCCGTCAAAACTACCAAATTCTTCATTACTATTCCTCCTTCTTTTTTAATAGCCACACAAATGTAATCAGAATCATCGAATAAAAGAACACTTTCTCACGCTTAATATAATCCAATTTATGCAGAACTTTAAGATGAAAGATGCAGATAGTTAGCATCATTTATGGCAATAGCTGTCAGACGATTAATTGCCTGCATAAACAAATCTAAATTATAAGAATAAGCCGATTAAATCCTACGAACAAAAAAACTAATTCTTTAAAGAAAAGCGATTATCTTTCACAGATATAAGAATTTTTAAATAGCAAATGCTAAATCATTCAAATAAAACACGTACTTTTGCGATTCATAAATTTGCAATTGATTGAAAGCTAAAACCATGAAGGTGATACATTTCAATCGCCAACAAAAAACATTATATGGATAAATTCAGTTACTCTATTGGCCTCGGAATTGGTCAAAACTTATCAAGCATGGGAATCGGAAACCTTGCGGTAGATGATTTCGCACAAGCAATCAAAGACGTATTGGAAGGCAATCAGACGGCTATCAGCCACAATGAAGCCCGCGAAATAGTAAACAAGTATTTCGAAGAACTGGAAACTAAAATGGGTGCCGTTGCTATCGAGCAAGGACAAGCTTTCCTCGAAGAAAACAAAAAAGGACCGGGCGTAGTTGTTCTTCCCAGCGGACTACAATATGAAATCATCAAAGAAGGTACAGGCAAAAAGCCGAAAGCTACCGACCAGGTAAGATGCCACTATGAAGGAACATTGATTGACGGTACACTGTTCGACAGCTCTATCCAACGCGGAGAACCGGCTGTATTCGGTGTCAACCAAGTAATCCCGGGATGGGTGGAAGCTTTGCAACTGATGCCGGAAGGTTCTAAATGGAAACTGTATATTCCGTCAGAACTTGGTTATGGCGCAAGAGGTGCCGGAGAAATGATCCCTCCTCATAGCACACTCATTTTTGAAGTAGAATTACTCGAAGTATTATAAATAAAAAATTTCAAAGCAAAATGAAAAAAATTAGTATTTTTATGGCAATCGCCGCTGCTGCAAGCCTTGCTTCTTGTACAGCTCAAGCTCCTAAAGCAAATCTGAAATCAGACATCGACTCACTGTCTTATTCTATCGGTATGGCGCAGACTCAAGGTCTGAAAGGCTATCTGACAGGTCGTCTGGACGTTGATACTGCTTATATGGCAGACTTCATCAAAGGTTTGAATGAAGGTGCAAACAAGACTAGCAAAAAAGACATCGCTTACATGGCAGGTCTGCAAATCGGTCAGCAAATCAGCAACCAGATGATGAAAGGTATCAACCAGGAATTGTTTGGCACTGACTCTACTAAAACTATCAGCAAAGAAAACTTCATGGCAGGTTTCATCGCAGGTACTTTAGAAAAAGGTGGCGTAATGACTATGGAAGCAGCTCAAGAATATACTCGTACAGCTATGGAAACTATCAAAGCAAAAGCTTTGGCAGAAAAATATGCTGACTACAAAGCTGAAAACGAAAAATTCCTCGCTGAAAACAAGACTAAAGACGGCGTAAAAACAACTGCAAGCGGTCTGCAATACAAAGTAATCACTGAAGGCAAAGGTGAAATTCCTGCTGACACTTGCAAAGTGAAAGTGAACTACAAAGGTACTTTGATCGACGGAACAGAATTCGACAGCTCTTACAAACGTAACGAACCGTCTACTTTCCGTGCCAACCAAGTAATCAAAGGTTGGACAGAAGCATTGACTATGATGCCTGTAGGTTCTAAATGGGAACTTTACATCCCGCAAGAACTTGCTTACGGTGCTAGAGAATCTGGCAATCAAATCAAACCGTTCTCTACTTTGATTTTCGAAGTTGAACTGTTGGGCATCGAAAAAGATAAGAAATAAGAAAGTTCTTTTCTAAATAGAAAAAGGAAAGAGGTGCAAAACGTTTGTACCTCTTTTTTTTGCTTTTTCCTATTTTTTTTCTCCGAAAAGAAGAATAATTAAAATAAATCTCTATATTTGCTTACTATTTGATAACAACAGGAAATTACAATTTATTATTATGGAAAGAATAGACAACCTCGACAGGCAGATCCTAGAGATTATCTCCCAGAATGCCCGCATCCCTTTTAAAGACGTAGCAGCCGAATGTGGAGTGTCACGCGCAGCTATCCATCAGCGTGTGCAAAGACTGATTGACCTAGGTGTCATTGTAGGCTCTGGTTACCATGTGAACCCGAAATCATTGGGATACAGAACTTGTACCTACGTGGGTATCAAACTGGAAAAAGGCTCCATGTACAAATCTGTCGTAGCGGAACTACAAAAGATTCCCGAAATTGTGGAATGTCATTTCACTACAGGTCCGTACACAATGCTGACAAAGCTTTATGCATGCGACAACGAACATCTGATGGATTTGCTGAATAACAAAATGCAAGAAATACCGGGTGTGGTAGCTACCGAGACATTGATTTCTCTGGAACAGAGTATCAAGAAAGAAATCCCCATCCGCGTTGAAAAATAATTGTGATGGAATTTCTAAATGAATATCACCTTGCGGGGTTATTCATCGGAATATGTACCTTTTTGATTATCGGCCTTTTTCACCCTGTCGTGGTAAAGGCCGAATACTATTGGGGTACAAAATGCTGGTGGATATTCCTGGTACTCGGCATAGCCGGTGTGGTCGCCTCATTAAGCATCGATAATGTGATTTTATCTTCTTTGCTTGGCGTGTTTGCATTTTCTTCCTTCTGGACGATTAAAGAGGTCTTCGAACAGGAAGAACGGGTACAAAAAGGATGGTTCCCCAAGAACCCGAAGCGCAAATATAAGTTCTAAAAATAAAGTATCGTAGTTTTTTATCAAAAGGATTTGCATAATTCGAGGGAAAATACTACTTTTGTCACCGCATCCAACAAAGGATACATCGGACTTGTAGCTCAGTTGGTTAGAGCAACAGACTCATAATCTGGAGGTCCC
>ONZV01000720.1_pt1 | contig 19654 bp, 20 predicted proteins | sample 1671561 | NCBI WGS metagenome assembly ONZV01 (sample SAMN06348169, study PRJEB24527) | human gut metagenome | reverse complement strand
CAGGATCAAACTCTTTATAAATGATATTTATCACTTAAAAGTGTTAAATCTTGTTTCGCTCAGCACGCAATCGCTTGCGTCCTGTGTGAATTACTTTGTTTGGAATTGTTTAACGTGTTTTTCCAACACGAAAATAGGTTCCGTTACAAGTTTTTCGATATTGTTCAATTTTCAAGGTCCTGTAGCGCCTCAGCCAAGCGGCTGACAGCTTATTTATTTTACCACCGAAGTACCAGATTGTCAAGCACTTTTTTGAAGATTTTTTGAAATTCTTAGGAGAACCAATTGACCTTCGTACTTTTCCTGTCACTTTTTTGGAGGTGTTTGTGCCAGACGTTCGCCTGACAGTAATGTATTTTAGCACAGACCCCCTCAAAAAGCAAGTCCTTTTTTCACTTTTTTTGAATTATTTTGCGGTTCGTCCTTTTGCGCAGTTTTTTCTCTCAGATTTGGCCGCTCTGTTCATCATTCGTCCAACAGCCTGTCCCGCATCACCTTTAATATCTTGCGCTCCCGCCGGGAGATCTGTACCTGCGTGGTATGGAGCAGTTTTGCCGTATCGCTTTGGGTCTTGCCCCCATAAAAGCGAAGCTGGATAATAAGCCTGTCCTCTTCGGGCAGGCTCTTCAATACCTCCGCCAGACCTATCTTATCCGCAAGTTCTTCCTCCGGCGACTCTACCGGAATATCCATCTGACGGTCGCTCTCTTCCCGGTTCTCCGGAGTCAGACTCAACGCAGGCTGCGCCGCCTGGATAGCCAGTGTGATATTCTCCACGCTTTCTCCCAGCTCCTCTGCCAGCTGCGACAGAGTAGGCTCTGCTCCGCAAAGCTTGCTGTGATGCTCCCGGGCCGCATTGATGCGCAGGCTCAGCTCTTTGAGTGACCGGCTCACCTTTACGGTGCCGCCGTCCCGGAACAGTTTTTTGATTTCTCCCAGAATGACCGGCACGGCGTAGGTGGAAAAACAGACGCCGCGCGACTCATCAAACCCGTCATACGCTTTTACCAGCCCCATACACCCGGCGCTGTAGAGGTCGTCGTATTCAATGCCTCTCCCCCGGAACCGTCCGGCACAGGAATGCACCAGTCCCAGATTCTGCTCGATGAATGTGCTCCGCCGGGTCTTGTCCGTTACCATTGCGACGCCCTCTTTCTCTTTATTATGTAGAGCGCTCATCCAGACGCTTGGTCAGCACCACTCGCGTCCCCTTTCCGGGCTGAGAGGACACCTTGACCTTATCCATAAAGCTCTGCATCACCGCAAAGCCCAGACCGGAACGCTCTTCCGGGTTGCCGGTGGTGAAGAGAGGCTCCATGGCCTTTTCGACGTCCGGGATGCCGATTCCCTTATCCGTCACCGTTATCTTCACCAGCCGCTCCGGGTAGACGGCGATGCTCAGGGTCACGGGACCGATGGCATCCGGGTAGGCATGGACGATGCAGTTGGTCACTGCCTCGGACACCGCCGTCTTGATGTCGGCCAGCTGCGGTACGGTGGGGTCATACCGAGCCAGAAAGGCCGCCGCTGCGCCCCGGGCAAAAGCCTCGTTTACACTGAGCGAATCAAATTGGATCTTTGCGCTGTTTTCCGCTTTCATTTATATCCCTCCTGATACTTCCCCGCCCGGCTCGGTGCAGGGGATGCTTGCAAGCTGTAAGACCCGCCGGAGCTGTTCCGGCGCGTGCTGGATGCGCAGACTGCCGCCCAGCGTCCGGGCGCAGCGCTGCCGCCCCAATATCAGCCCGATGCCCGACGAATCCATGAACCCCACTCCGCCGAGGTCCATCACCAGAATGCGCGGGCTGCGGGTGAGCAGGGCGTCGTCCAGCTGGATGCGAAGCCCCTGCGCCGCATCGTGGTCGATCTCGCCGGCCAGATAGGCGTAGAGCACATCGTCCGCCGCGCTGAAGGTCACTGTCGCCATATCCTCATCTCCTTTTTTTGGGCATAAAGAAAAGACCTGTACACCTTTTCAGTGTACAGGTCTTTCGGGTTATTTTTTAGAGAACGGTGTCGCTCAGCGGTTCTCCAGCAGCTTTTCCGCCTCGAGGGCGATGGCCTCACTGCCGCAGACCAGCAGGCCGCGGCGGCTGTTGGCTTTCGCCTGCTCCACGGCCTCGGCCAGCGTCGGGCAGAACACCGCGTCGAAGTGATACCGTGCCTTTTCGGTCAGGCGCTCTGCCAGCGCCGCTTCCGTTCCCGCCGGGGCGACAAGGAAGACTTTGTCGAAGGGGTTTTCGCCCATGCCGGGCATAGTGCTCTTGTCCTTCTTCTGCTCTTCTGAAGTCAGTCCGGTCTCCAGTGCGGCAAGGAACGACTCCGCGCCTTCCTCCTCAGTCAGTCCGATAACGGCGCTCATATGGCGTACTTTCGCCATATTGAGGACGCGCAGAAGGGCTGCAGCCTGCTGCGGAGTACGGCAGGCGTCGAGGATGATGAGGGGCTTCTGGGACAGGACGCGGATGCTGCTGCGGTTTTCCACAGCGGCAAGGCCCGCCAGAATGGCCTCATCAGGGATCTCAAAGCCCTTGCGCCAGAGGGCCAATGCCAGCTCGACCGCGACGGCAGCATTGCCCGCCGCGTGACGGCCCAGGAAGGCCAGCGGGGCGGTGTATCCGCCGTAGTCCACCTTGCTGGTGAACTTTTCCGCCTCGAGGAAGGTGATGTCCTCGGCGTCGGGGACGACGAGCTCACACTCGGCCTTGGCCGCCGCCACCACCAGCTCACTCAGAACAGCCTTCGGCTGCTCCGGCGCGGTGACGCAGACGGCGTCTTTCCGCATGACGCCTGCGGCCAGTGCGGCCAGACGCTCCACTGAGCGGCTCACGCCGTCCGGGCCGATGGCCGTGACGGCGCAGACCGGCATCTGGGGCAGGGCCGATGCCAGACCGGCATCCGGCAGCTCCACCACAGCCAGCTTGCAGCCTGCCGCACCAAAGCAGCGGGCCGCAGCCGCCAGCTCTGCCGCCTCACGGGGCAGAGGCTTTGCGGCACTGAGAGCCTCGGCAGCCTGACAAAGCAGCACCGGGTCCACCGACACGCCGCCGATGGCGATGCGGGCCGACAGCGGCTCACAGCCGGCGCGGTAGAAGCCGACGTGGAACGCCGCCTCCCGCAGGATAGCCGCCAGCAGACCGGCAGCAGCGGTCTTGCCCGCCGTGCCGGCCACACCGACGAACTGCACCTTCTGGACATCCGCCGTCAGGGCAGCGCGCAGCTCCTCCGCCGGGGCAAAGCCCTCGGGCAGAGAAGAAAAATATTCGTTTGCCTGTTCGATGGTCATTGCGTCAATCCTCGTTTCGATGTTTGTAGAGCAGCCAGCACATCCTGCACAGGGCCAGACAGAACAACCCCACCAGAATACCGGCCATCGCGCCCGAAAGATCCAGCCAGACGTCGGTGAGCTGGCTGCTCCGGCCATCGCTGAACATCTGGATGGTCTCGTCCGTCAGAGCCGTGAGCAGACCGCCCAGGATCGGCCACGAGATGTGAACGAAAAAGTGCCGGGTGTAGACCCGCAGGCAGAGAGTGAGCAGGAAGCCTTCCAGCGCATACTCGCAGAAATGTGCCAGCTTGCGCACGATGTGGTCTGTCAGATGGTTCGCCACGCCGGGCATTCCCAGACGGGTGAACACCTTTTTCATCAGGAGCAATACTCGTCCGCTTGCCGATTCCGAGACGTCACCGATCTGCATGGAGTTGGAAAAGATGAAGACGATGCAGGCAATGAGCGCAAAGGTAAAGATGACTCGTGCCGCAATGAGCCAGGGAGAAGTTTTTTGCATATCAGGACCCGTTTTCCGCATCAGCCCAGGGCCTTGATGCTCTGCTCAATGTTGGCAAGCTTATCCTGACTCTTGGTGTGCTTATTGCGGATGTCCTCCACCAGAGCGGCGGGAGCGCGCTCGACGAACTTGGGGTTGTTGAGCTGGTTCTCGAACATGGCCAGTTCCTTCTCGGCCTTGGCCTTTTCCTTGTTCAGACGAGCCAGCTCCTTGTCGCGGTCGATGAGCTCCATCATGGGGATGAAGCCGCGGGCGGCGTGGGTGGACACCTGCACCATGCCGTCGGTGCTGCCCTCATACTTTTCGGTGAAGGTCACATCGGTGGCGAAGGCGAACTTTGCCAGATAGACCTCGGCGCTCTGGAAGGGAGCCGGGTCAGCCGTCTCGATGATCATGCTGGTCTTCTTGGCGGGGTGGACGTTCATCTCGGTGCGCATGGTGCGTACAGCCTTGATGTAGTCCATCACCTTCTCGAAAGCTTCCTCTTCGTCGGCCCAGTTGTGAGCTTCATCGAAGGTGGGCCAGCTCTGGGTCATGATGGTCTCGGCAGAGCCGGGCAGAGCCTGATACAGCTCCTCGGTGATGAAGGGCATGAAGGGGTGAAGCAGCTTGAGGGCCTTGTCCAGCACATACACCAGCACGCGGCGGGCAGTGTCGGCCTGCTCGGCGTCGCCGGAGTTCAGGCGGGGCTTTGCGATCTCGATGAACCAGTCGCAGTAGACGTCCCAGATGAAGCTGTTGATCTTGGCAGCGGCCAGACCCATCTCGTAGTGGTCGAGGTTGTCGCTCATGGCGCCAGCCACCTGATTCAGCTTGGTCAGCACCCACTTATCGCTCATGTCCAGCTTCTCCTCGCTGGGCAGGCCGGGCTGGAAGTCCTCGGGCAGGTTCATCAGCACGAAACGGGTAGCGTTCCACAGCTTGTTTGCAAAGTTGCGGGCAGCCTCCACCTTCTTTTCGCTGTAGCGCATGTCATTGCCCGGGGTAGAGCCGTCCACCAACATGAAGCGCAGTGCGTCAGCGCCGTACTGGGCGATGACTTCCAGCGGGTCGATGCCGTTGCCCAAGGATTTGGACATCTTGCGGCCCTGGCTGTCGCGGACGATGCCGTGGATGCAGACGGTGTCGAAGGGAGCCTTGCCGGTGTAAGCCAGACCGGAGAAGATCATGCGGCTGACCCAGAAGCCGATGATGTCGTAGCCGGTGACGAGGGTGTTGGTGGGATAGAAATACTTGAGGTCTTCGCTCTCCTCATTGGGCCAGCCCAGAGTGCTGAAGGGCCACAGAGCGGAAGAGAACCAGGTGTCGAGGGTATCGGGGTCCTGGGTGAGCTTAGTGCCGCCGCACTTGGGGCAGGTGCAGGGTGCGCTCTTGGCGACCACAGTCTCACCGCAGTCGTCGCAGTACCAGGCCGGGATCTGGTGGCCCCACCACAGCTGGCGGCTGATGCACCAGTCGCGGGTGTTCTTCATCCAGTTCATATAGTTTTTGGTGAAGCGCTCCGGCACGAACTTGATGTCGCCCTTCTCCACGCTCTCGATGGCGGGCTTGGCCAGCGGCTCCATCTTGACGAACCACTGCTTGGACACCATGGGCTCGATAGTGGAGTGGCAGCGGTAGCAGGTGCCGACTTCGTGCTTCAGAGGCTCGATCTCCTTCAGGAAGCCGCCCTCCTTCAGGTCAGCAAGGATGGCCTTGCGGGCCTCGAGGGTGGTCATGCCGGCATACTTGCCGCAGTCCAGCACATGAGGCTCGTTGACGGTGTTCTTGCCTGCAGCAAACAGAGCGTCGGCAGCAGCCTTGTCGGCGGCGCCGGTCATGCGACCGTCGTAGGTGAAGACGCGGACGATGGGCAGGTCATGGCGCAGGCCGACCTCAAAGTCGTTGGGGTCGTGGGCCGGGGTGATCTTCACGACACCGGTACCCTTGGTCATGTCGGCGTGCTCGTCGCAGACGATGGGGATCTCCTTGTTCAGCAGGGGCAGGATGACATGGCAGCCGTGCAGATGAGCATAGCGGGGGTCATCGCCGTTGATGGCAACAGCGGTATCACCCAGCATGGTCTCGGGACGGGTAGTAGCCAGTTCCAGCATCTCGCCGGTCTCCTTGACCGGGTAGAGCAGGTGCCAGAAGCTGCCGTCCTTTTCCTCATACTCCACCTCGGCGTCGGAAATGGAGGTGTTGCAGTGGGGGCACCAGTTGACCATGCGGTTGCCGCGGTAGATGAGGCCCTTGTCGTACAGGCGGACAAAGACTTCCTTGACAGCCTCAGAGCAGCCCTCGTCCATGGTGAAGCGCTCACGCTCCCAGTCGCAGCTGCTGCCCAGCTTCTTGAGCTGGCTGACGATGCGGTTGCCGTACTTGGTCTTCCAGGCCCAGGCGCGCTCCAGGAAGCCGTCGCGGCCCACCATTTCCTTGGTCAGGCCCTCAGCACGCATGGCCTCCACGACCTTGGCCTCCGTAGCGATGGAAGCGTGGTCTGTGCCAGGCACCCACAGGGCGGCATAGCCCTGCATCCGCTTGGTGCGGATGAGGATGTCCTGCATGGTGTTATCCACGGCGTGGCCCATGTGGAGCTGGCCGGTGACGTTCGGAGGGGGCATCACGATGGTGTAGGGTTTCTTGTCGGGGTCGGCCTTGGTGTGGAAGTAGCCGCCATCCAGCCAGAACTGGTAGATGCGGTCTTCCACCTGGCTCGGATCATACTGTTTTGCGAGTTCTTTCATAGAGAATCCTCCCAGATGATTGATTGGTGGGACGAAAAAAGCCGCCCCACGGAGCGTTCCATGGGACGGCTGTAATATAACCGCGGTACCACCCAAATTGCACACGGCTTTCTGCCGCATGCCCCTTGATGCCCCGATAACGTGGGGCAGACCCGGAGGCGACTACTCTTGTTTCCCCGCCTCTGCTCAAAAGCGACAGCACGCCGCACCGCCATACCGGGTTTTCAGCAGCCCCCGGCTCTCTGGATGGCAAAAACAGCGCACACTCTTTTTCCTTGCATTTATAAAAAGAATATAGCGTTTTTTGTGCGTTTTGTCAATCTCTTTTTGCTCTGGATAAAATTTTTCACAGCCATCCATAGATTCCTCTGCCCCCCCCCGAATTTTCAGGGCCAGGTGGTAAAGTGCGGGCGACAGGCGGAACAGCGCCACCTTTGCCTTTTCGGTGCGGTATCCCGGCACCCGGAGCAGCCGGTCGATGATCCGGTCGGCCTGCTCTCTCACCTGTCTGAGCGCCTGACGCTCCTCCTCCGAGCCGCCCTTTGCAAAAACGATGCGGCCCAGTGCGCCGTTGCAGGAGGCGAACGCGAGACTGCACACCTCGTGTTCCAGCGCAAAATCTGCCCGCTCCAGCATTCCCGCAGCGCCTTCCACCCGCCTCCGGACAGACTCCGTGTGCATGATGCTGCCGTCCTGCTGGACGTAGTAATACATCGCCTCTTTTACAATGGCCACCCTCTCACACTGCCAGTAGAACAGGTGGGCCGTGTACTCGTCCTCGTGGAGTTTTCCCACTGGGAAGCGGACAGTGTCAAAGAGCTTTTTCTGGTAAAGACGGTTCCATGCAGTGATATAGTACCAGTTCTGTGGTCCTGCCAGACGTTCCATCACCTGTATCCCGCTCAGAACTTCATTCTTCGTGATGGGAGAAGTGCGGGGGATGGGCTTTCCGTCCGGTGTCACATATGTAAAGCTGCATACCGCCATCTGCGCTCCCTGCTCTGCCGCTGCACGGTAGAGCCGCTCGTACATCTCCGGGGCCACGTAATCGTCGGAGTCCAGAAAACCGATCCACTCGCCCCGTGCTGCCTCCACACCTGCATTCCGGGCCGCGCTCAGACCGCCGTTCTTCTGCCGGATGGGCCGGACGCGGCTGTCCCTCCGGGCGTATTCCTGCATGATGTCCCAGCTGTTGTCCGGGGATCCGTCGTCCACCACGATGATCTCAAGCTCCTGCCACGTCTGGGCCAGCAGGCTGTCCAGACACTTCGGCAGATACTTTTCGACGTTATAGACCGGAACGATGACCGAGATCAGGGGCTTTTTTGCATCCATCTTATTCTTTTCTCCTTTTCAGGACAGCCGTGACACGTCCCTTGAGCCGATCGAACTCCGGCGTGTTCCGGTAGAGCACCACCATGACAGCCCCGAACAGCAGCGTATACAGCACACCGTCCAGCAGGAACCAGCCGATGTTTTTCGCCGGGCAGAAGCTTACCCATCCGTAGGACACAGCGGCCAGCACTGCGACGACAGCGGCGCGTTCGGCGTAGCGGACAAAGTAGTCTTTCAGCTTGCCCTGCCAGTCTTCCCGGATGCCGTAGCGCATCAGGATGTAAGGCTCCATCCAGAGGCAGGTCGTCACGGTACTGATGATCGTTCCGCCCAGAATGCCGGCCACGCCGAACTTCTTCACCAGCAGCAGGGACGCCGCCAGATTGATGGCCGACTCGAACAGCGGCTTGTACCGGTCGTACCAGAACAGGCCCTTGGCCTCACGGAAGAGCATGTTGACCCTCCGCTGACCCGAAACGTAAAACTCCGTCACGAGGACGGCGACCGTCGCCGTGGAGAAGCAGTATTCCGCGCCGAAGCAGAGGGTGATAAAGGCGTTGAACAGCGCGAACGCTCCCGCCGTCCAGTAGGCGTAGATAACAAAGAAGATCAGATCCAGTTCCCGGTAGATGCTGTACACCCGCGTCTCATCCTCGATGGCTCCCAGATTGCCCAGACTTCCGGCAAAGGCATTCGAGAATTTGTTCAACAGGTTGTCGATGCCGGACAAGATGAGCTTATAATTGGAGTAGATACCCACCGACAGCAGTCCCACGAAGCTGGACATCAGCAGGCTGTCCGTGTTCCGGACGATGATCGTTCCCAGCTTGTGGAAGCTCATTGCACCGATGTTCCGCAGGATGCCGTGAAATTTTTCTTTTTCCGGCAGCTCCCTGCATTCTTTCAGGTAGGGAAATTCCTTATCCACCTTGACCGATACGATGATGTTCGGGATAAACTGCATCACGAACTGCACCGCCAGATAAAGGATAAAGTTTCCAGTCAGCACGATGAGGACGATCTGGAGCAGCGTCTTGACCGCGTCGCAGAGCTGCGCCCAGAGGTTGCGGACATAGGCTTTCTGGTAGGCCAGATAGATGGAGTTTTTATAGCTCAGCAGATAGGAGCAGACCGAGTTTGCCACATACATCAGATAGATGAGCCGCAGATGCTCGATGCCGCTGCTGTCCTTGATGAAAAAGCCCAGAAACGGCATCAGTGCAAGGCCCACGAGCAGCACCACGACCGCCACGATACGGTAGAGGAGCCGATAAAGGTTCATCAGCTGCGCCAGCCGATGCTCGTCATTCTTCGCAGCCGGCTCATACAGGCTGTATATCATCGCCGTGCCGATGCCAAGCTCTGCAAAGTTCAGGATGCCCAGCACATCGGTGAACAGTCCGTTGACACCCAGATATGCCGCCGACAGGTAGTGGATGAACACCATCCGGCTGATGAACAGCAGCACCTGATTCATGAGCTGTCCACCCACATTGACGACCATATTGATAAGGGTATACCGTGTCCGCATTTTTCCTTATGCCCCTTTCTTTTCGGGCCTGGCCTGCTGCATCGTCATGGCACACAGAAGGCCGAGATTTTTCGATTCATTGCTCTTTATTATACTATCATCTCATTGCGGCGCTTTCAACGATTTATCTATATTTCAGCCTTCCGCGTCCAGAAGCTCCGTTTTCAGCCGGGCAATGAGCCGCTCCATCAGGGCCACACGGTTGAAGGGGGTCATGAGATAGAAGCCGTCGGCGTAGGGCAGAGCCTCCCGGGCCATCTGCATCGATACCTCAAGGCCCAGCGCCTCGCCCTGCTCCCGGTCGAGGCCCGCGAAGCGCTGGATGATGTCCTCCTCCACATGGATGCCGTTGATCTCGTTCTCCATGAAGATTGCGTTCCGCTGGCTGACCACGGGCATGATGCCGGCCAGAATTTTAGCCCGTTCGCCCAGTGTCTGGCGGGCCTTGCGGAGATTTTCCACCGCCTGTGCCGACAGCACCGGCTGGGTCAAAAAGCCCGACATCCCGTTTTCCAACTTTTCCACGGCCCGGCGCAGCTCTACCTCAAAGTTCCGGGCGTTGAGATTCAGCGCACCAAAGACGGTCATGGCCGAGGGCATCTCCCGGCCCTCCCCGGCCAGCGAGACGATGTACTGGGCCAGCTTGCGGGAGTTGAACTGGTAGACATTCTTCACCTCGTCCCGCTCTGCGGTGGGGATGGGGTCGCCGGTGATGGCCAGCACCTCCCGCACACCCTCAGCATAAAGGCCCAGCAGAAGGGCCTTGGTGGCGTTGAGGTTGCGGTCGCGGCAGGTCATGTGGGGCAGAGCACACATTCCCAGTTCCTGGTGTACCCGGCAGGCCACGAGAGAAGAATCCATCCGGGCCTGCGCAATGGGGCAGTCGGCGATGGTCAGCAGGTCAGCGCCTGCGGCCTGCAGCCGCCGTGCGCCGTCCAGATAGCCGCTCAGGTCGGCCACCCGGGGCGAATCCAGTTCAATGGCGATGACCTTCTCACCTGCGTTCAGTTTCCGCAGGAAAGTGTCGTCTTTTTCCACCGCCGGTGCAGTCCCGGTGGAAAGTTTCGCTGCCGGAGCGGCTTTGGTCTGCTGGGGCAGGGCATCCAGCTCTGCACGCAGGGCCGCGATGTGGGCGGGCGTCGTACCGCAGCAGCCGCCCAAAATACGGACGCCCGCAGCGGCGATCTGCCCCATCTCCCGGGCAAAATACTCAGGCTTGCCCTGATACAGCACCCGCGCCCGGGTGACCACCGGATAGCCCGCGTTGGGCATCACCGACAGGGGCAGCAGCGTCTCGCCAAGGCCCTGCACCAGTTTCTTCATCGCGCCGGGGGCCGAGACGCAGTTCAGGCCCGCGGCGTCCACCACGCCGCTCTGCTCCATCCGGCGCAGCAGGTCGCGGAACAGCAGGCCCTCGCGGGTGTAGCCGTCCGGCAGCACCGCGAAGGACACCATGACAAAGGCGTCCGGCACGGCCACACGCAGTGCCTTTACGGCCTCCACAATGCCCACATCGGAGCTGAGCGTCTCGAACAGAAAGTTCTTTGCACCCAGTGCGGCGAACTGCTGCGCCACAAGGCCGTAGGCGCTGCTGGCCGGGGCAGCTTCAGTGTCCGGGGCCGGGCCGAGGTCAGCAAAGACGGCGGCATCCTTCTCCGCAGCGGCATCACAGGCCAGCTTCCAGCCCGCCTCGGCCAGTTCTTCCCAGCCCGGCATCTGGGCCGCCGCCATCCGGGGCAGACCGAAGGTGTTGGTCTTGATGGCCTGTGCGCCTGCGGCCAGATATTCCGCATGGACCTTCTTCACGCCCTCGGGGTCGGTGAGGTTGGCCATTTCGCAGTCCGCGCCCGGTGCCGCTTTATAATAGGTACCCATGCCGCCGTCGAACAAAAGCGGCTTGCGGGCAAGATACTCTCGGATGTCCGTCATAGAAAGGTTCTCCTTTTTTATTTTCCTTGATTTTATAAAGAAATTCAGGTATAATTTTTGTATGAAAGTGAGGTGCTTTTGGATGCCCAAGATTCGTTCCAGCGCAGACCTGCGCAACAACTACAATGAGATCTCCACCTTCTGCCACGACTACGCCGAGCCGGTGTTCATCACCAAAAATGGCAAAGGCGACCTTGCCGTGATGAGCATCGAGACCTACGAGGCCCTGACAGCCCGGTTCGATTTGTATGCGAAATTGCAGGAAGGTCTGGATGACGTGGCGGCGGGAAGAACGCGCCCCTGGGAAGATGTCCGCAAAGAGCTGTCGAAGCAGTGGGGGCTTGAATGAACTACAAGATTCATGTCTCTCACGCCGCCGAGCACGACCTGCACTCTGCCGCAAACTACATTGCTCACCAACTGCAAAATCCGCTGGCCGCTCGCCGGATGCTAGCGAATGCACTTGCAAGCATCGACTCGCTCGAAACATTTCCCGGACGCTTTCCAGTGATCGACGAGCCGCTTCTTGCCTATCATCAGCTCCATTTTGTCCCTGTGCAGAATTATCTTCTGTTCTATAGGATCGATTCTTCCACCCAGACCGTCCACATCCTCCGCTTCCTGTATGGTCACAGCGACTGGCAGGCTATCCTCCGGGCGGATGTTCTTCCAACCTGAGCATTCTCCCCGGCCCTTTGCCGGGGAGAATTTTTATGCAGTCATCTTCAGTTTAATGAAGTTTGCGCACTTGTCAAGCATTTTTGCCCCGAAGCAGCCCATTTTGCTTGCGCCGAAGCCGGTTTTGTGCTATTCTATGCATATTTACAATGGTTGGGAGGAATGTATCATGCGCCACGCCGGCACACAGGAAATCGAAACTCCGCGGCTGCTTCTGCGCCGCCTTATGCCGTCGGATGCCCCGATGATGTACGCAAACTGGGCCAACGACCCGGAGGTCACCCGCTGGCTGCGCTGGACGCCGCACAAGGATGTGGCCGAGACGCAGGAGCTTCTGAGCGCATGGGCGATGCTCTATCCCAACGAAGACTACTACCAGTGGGCCATCGTGGAAAAGGCCACCGGACAGGTGTTCGGCTCCATCAGCATCTACAACAGCCTGCTGGGAGAACCGGCACAGCGAAATGAATGGCCGGGATTTGACCTCTCCGAGGGCATCTGGGAGCCGGGCTACTGCATTGGCAGAGCATGGTGGGGCAAAGGCTGCACCACCGAAGCTCTGAGCGCTCTGGTAGAATACTGGTTCAAGAATACAGACAGTAATTGGCTTGCCTGCTCCCACGCCGTGGAGAACCCCGCCAGCGGCAAAGTCATGATGAAAGCAGGCTTTGTCTACGACCACGAGGCCGTCTACCACAAATTCGACGGTACAGCGATCCCCTGCAAGTGCTATACCCTGACGCGAGAATACTACGAATTGCTATATTCTTCAAACAAATGACAGAAAGGAATCATTTTGAGCGAACTTTACGATATTTTAGTCGAAACTCCCCCGACGAAGGTCATCCTTCTCGCCCTCGACCAGGGCCTGTGGGACTGCGAGCGCAGCCTTGCCGAGCTGGCTGCGCTGTGTGAGGCCAACCACATGGAGGCCGTGGCCGAAGTCACCCAGAAGCGCCAGACCCCTGAGACCGGCATCGTGCTGGGCAGCGGCAAGCTGGAAGAAGCCGCTGCTGCCGCAGCAGAGCTGGGGGCCGAGTGCGCCGTCTTCGACGGTGAGCTGACCGGCAGCCAGATCCGCAACATCTCCACGGCCCTCGGCGGCCTCGAGGTCATCGACCGCACCATGCTCATCCTCGAGATCTTCCGCAGCCGTGCCGTGACCAACGAAGGCAAGCTGCAGACCGAGCTGGCCCTCCTGCGCTACCGTCTGCCCCGCCTGCAGGGCATGGGCGAAAGCCTGAGCCGTCAGGGCGGCGGCGGTGGCGGCGGCGGTGGCGCCCGCCGTGGTGCCGGTGAAACGAAGCTCGAGCTTGACCGCCGCCACGTTCACGCCCGCATCGACGCACTGGCTGAGAAACTGGCCGAGATGGAAAAGCGCCGGGGCGAGAGCCGGAAAGCCCGCGCCAAGACCGGAATGCCGGTGGTCAGCCTCGTGGGCTACACCAATGTGGGCAAATCCAGCCTGATGAACGCCCTCTGCGGCCCCAGCGTCGCCGAAGCCGATATGCTCTTTGCCACCCTCGACCCCACCAGTCGGAAGCTCGTCCTGCCCAGCGGCATGGCCGTGCTGCTGGTGGACACCGTTGGCTTCGTCTCCCGTCTGCCCCACAATCTGGTGGAAGCATTCAAATCCACGCTGGAAGAGGCCGCATGGTCGGACGTCATCGTCCGGGTGGCCGACGCCGGCGATGAGCAGCGGGAGGAGCAGCTGGCCGTCACCGACGAAGTGTTGGACGGCCTCGACTGCGCCGACATCCCCCGCCTGACCGTCTACAACAAGTGCGACAAGCCCGGCGCGCTGAGCTTCGACCCCGACATCCTGCTCACCAGCGCCAAGACCGGCTACGGCCTCGACAAGCTGCTGGCCAAGCTGGACGAGACCCTCAGCGACCGCGTCCACACCATCCGCGTTCTCCTGCCTTACGATAAGCTGGGCCTCGCCGCCCCCATGCGGGAGCGCGGCAGCGTCCAGCTCGAGGAGTACCGCGAAGACGGCCTCTACCTCGAAGGCATCGTCAAGACCGAAGACCTCCACTGCTTCGAGGGCTATCTGGTCTGAGGACCCGCATACGAAAAGAACCGGACTCCGCGGAGTCCGGTTCTTTTGTCTTTCACGGCATCAGCCTACGGCAGGAGGCGCTTCCTCTGCGCCCATCAGCTGGTCGTACCGGCCGGTGAACACCCGTTCCGGCAGGGCCGCCGTCAGGGCGAGGGCGGCGGTGAACCGCTCCTCATCGGTCAGCTCTTCCTCCACCGGTGGGAAGTGCGCGAGCACTTCGTCCAGCTGCTTTTTGACCTCCCTGGCCACGAAGATGCCCCGGTCGGTGAGGTAGATCTTGCCGTAATACTCCTTGACGATCATCCCCCGCTCCATCAGCAGGTTCAGCACCCGTACCACCGAGGGCTTGGTCACGCCCAGCTTCTCGGCGATGCTGCGGGAGCTGATGTCCAGATGGGTCTGCGAGACCTCATAGATGGCCAGCAGGTAGCGCAGGTGTGCGGACGTCAGTTCCATCTCGTATCACTCTCTTTTCGTTATATCACACTAACTCTTGGTTTACAAAAGGGGCTCGGGCCAAAGCCTTGACCCGCGCCCCCTTCTCCTACGCGATTGCTCAGTGGCAGCCACCGCCGCAGCTGCTGCAGTTTCCACTGCAACCGCTGTCACAGCCGCCGCTGCATCCACTGCAGCCGCCATGTTTATGAGAGTGCCAGGTGATCCAGCCTACACCGCCAAACACGATGGCTCCGACGATGATCGTCGGCAGATTGAAATTAGCAGCCAGGAACTCCATCATAACAATGCACTCCTTTCAGCGCGTTTTGAGAAGTTTTTACTTGATCTTGGAAACGTCGATCTTGACCTCGTTGTCGTTCACATACTTGTTGGGACGGACCATCAGGTAGATGAAGGCCACCAGGATGACAGCAGCCACGATGGTGAAGAAGTTGAAGCTCAGCTCGCCGGTGATGATGCCGCCCAGCTGGTACACGACCAGAGCGGAGCAGTAAGCCAGTGCGCACATATAGCCGATGGCGAATGCCGTCCACTTGCCGTTGTTCATCTCACGCTTGATAGCGCCCATAGCAGCGAAGCAGGGAGCGCACAGCAGGTTGAAGATCATGAATGCGTAAGCGCTCAGAGCGGTGTAATCTGCCGCAACGAGGTTCCAGATCTCATCACCGTTCTCAGACAGCTCCTCGCCGCCGAAGTGATACAGGACGCCGAAGGTACCGACGACGTTCTCCTTTGCGATCAGGCCGGAGACAGAAGCGACGGTAGCCTTCCAGTTGCCGAAGCCCAGAGGAGCGAAGATCCAAGCGACTTTGGTTGCGATAGCAGCCAGAACGGAGTTGTCCTGATCCTCCACCATGCCAAAGGCGCCGTTCTCGAAGCCGAAGCCCTGCAGGAACCACAGGACGACGGTAGCAGCCAGAATGACGGAACCAGCACGCTTGATGAAGGACCAGCCGCGCTCCCAGGTAGCACGGAAGACGTTGCCCCAGGCAGGGATGTGGTATGCGGGCAGCTCCATAACAAAGGGAGCGGGGTCACCTGCGAAGAGCTTGGTCTTCTTCAGGATGATACCAGAGCAGATGATGGCAGCCATGCCGATGAAGTAAGCTGAGACCGCCACCAGAGAAGAACCGCCGAACAGAGCACCTGCGATCAGGCCGATGATGGGCATCTTTGCGCCGCAGGGGATGAAGCAGGTGGTCATGATGGTCATACGGCGGTCGCGCTCGTTCTCGATGGTACGAGAAGCCATGACGCCCGGGACGCCGCAGCCAGTGCCGACCAGCACGGGAATGAAGCTCTTACCGGACAGGCCGAACTTACGGAAGATACGGTCCATGATGAAGGCGACACGGGACATATAGCCGATGTCCTCCAGGATGGACAGCAGGAAGAACAGGACGAGCATCTGGGGAACGAAGCCCAGGACTGCGCCGACACCGGCGACGATGCCGTCCATGATCAGGCCGTACAGCCAGCCCGCCACGCCGATGCCCTCGAGGAAGCCGCCCAGAGCATCAGGAACGATCTCACCGAACAGGACGTCGTTGGTCCAGTCGGTAGCGAAGGTACCGATAGCCAGGCCGCCGTCAGCGATGGAAGTACCCATGGACAGGGAGTACATCAGGAACATGACCACTGCGAAGATGGGCAGGGCCAGAACACGGTTGGTGACGATCTGGTCGACCTTATCGGAAACGGTCAGGTGCTCGACGCGGGCCTTCTTCTTGACAGCCTTATCGACGACACCATTGATGTAGGCGTAACGCTGGTTGGTGATGATGCTCTCAGCGTCATCGTCCATCTCAGCCTCGCAGTCCTTGATATGCTGGTCGATGTGAGCCATCAGGTCGGAGGGCAGCTTCAGTTCCTCCTGGACCTTCCCGTCACGCTCAAACAGCTTGACGGCATACCAGCGCAGGAAGCGGTCATCGACCTTGCCCTGAATGGACTCCTCGATGTGCGCGATGGCGTGCTCGACGCTGCCGGTGAAGACGTGGGGCAGCTCGCCGGCCTTGCCTGCCTTTGCAGCCGCCATAGCAGCCTTTGCAGCAGCCTCGGTACCTTCGCCCTTCAGTGCGCTGATTTCAACAGCCTGACAGCCCAGCTCGGCGCTCAGCTTCTTCAGGTCGATCTTATCGCCGTTCTTGCGGACGAGGTCGATCATGTTGACAGCCATGACCACGGGGATGCCCAGCTCGATGAGCTGAGTGGTCAGGTACAGGTTACGCTCGATGTTGGTGCCATCAATGATGTTCAGGATGGCATCGGGCTTCTCCTTGACCAGGTAAGTACGGGAGACGACTTCTTCCAGAGTGTACGGAGACAGGGAGTAGATACCGGGCAGGTCCTGGATGATGACATCCTTCTCGCCCTTCAGCTTGCCTTCCTTCTTTTCGACGGTAACGCCGGGCCAGTTGCCGACGTACTGATTCGAGCCGGTCAGATTGTTGAACAGGGTAGTCTTACCGCAGTTCGGGTTGCCGGCCAGTGCAATTTTGATACTCATTGCAGCTCCTTTCCTCTCGTTGCGATCAAACGACTTCGATCATTTCAGCGTCGGCCTTGCGCACGCTCAACTCGTAGTTGCGCACGGTCAGCTCCATCGGGTCGCCCAGAGGGGCCACCTTGCGGACGTAGATCTCTACACCCTTGGTGATGCCCATGTCCATGATGCGGCGCTTCACCGGGCCTTCGCCGTGCAGGCGCGCCACGGTGGCAGTCTCGCCGACCTTAACGTCTTTCAGAGTCTTCATAAAAAATCCTCCTCTGCTTGTCTTTCTATTCAGAGACTATCCAGTTTCGGAGCGTCTCCCAAACAGCGGTCTCGCCGCTGCTCAGCCGATCATAATGCGGTTTGCCATCGTCTTGTCGAGGGCCAGACGGCTCTCCTTGACCTGAACGATGAGGTTGCCTGCGATCTCATTGACGATCGTCACCTGACTGTCCACCACAAAACCCAGCTCCGCCAGATGCAGACGCACTTCGTCCTTGCCGGTGATCTTCCGGATGGTGACGGTGTCGCCTGCTTTTGCCATAGTCAAAGGCATCATAATTGTTCCACTCCCATTCGTGCTCCCCATTCTGCAGGGAGCTTTTCGGTTCGCTTTTTTCGTCCTCGGGGATGGTCGCACCAGCCAGACGCCGCAACGCGCTCGCTCATGCCCGCGTCCCCCTCCGAAAAGCTACGGCAGTTAGTCAGTCGCAACTATCAGCACAGATAGTTTATACTTACTAACCCGCATTGTCAACCATTTTCCGACTCAAAAAAGTTAGTTTGTATGAACAAACAAATTTTCTTCCCTTATTTCAAGAAGATTTTTACAGTTTCTATATGCTAACTTTGTTTGCACATATTTACGACTTTTCTCTTTTACACTCCCCGCAAATGACACAGCCGCCCGGTGCAGGGGGTATTCTGCAACGAGCGGCCGCGTGTCAAAAGGAGGATTCTTCCCGCCAGTGCGTGGTTTCGCTCTGGCGGGCACCAGGATAAAAAGAGAGTATTTGGAAGAGAATGTCAAAATTCAGGGGCGTCAGGCTGCGACAGCCAGACGCTGGATGGACGTTCCGCTGCGGAACAGACGGAGATATACTGCCGTACACTTGTTCAGCTGAGCAAAATGCCGCTGGGCGGCACTGGGATCACCATAGGCTTTCCAGCAGCCGCAGCAGGTGAAGTTGCGGCCCGCATTTTCGATAAAGCCCACCACATCGTGGAGCGGATAGCCCAGAAATACGCCGATCTCATGGGGGAAATCAGCCTCGCAGCAGAGCCGGCGGGACAGCTGCCGCAAAAGCGGCGCGTAGTCGTCCGACTGCTCAGACAGAGTGTAGCCTTCCTTGCACAGGAAATCCCGCACCTGCGGCTGGGCCAGCACAGCGCGGAGCTTGCTCTCGCGGTAGACATACACCAGATACCGATGGGTCCGCACACAGCCCTTGAGGACGCGGACACAGAGGCCCTTTTCGCCCAGCTGTTCGTTCCAGCTGCGGACGCGGCGGGCAAGGTCGGCGCAGTCGCTCGTCTCGTAGCGGAAAAGTCCCGCAGGCTTTAAGCTGGCCAGCACCGGGGCGCACTGTTCGATCATGACTGTCTCAAAGTTGCGTTCCATGTCTTCGGCCTCCCTGCCCGTTTTCCACTATTGTCTCCTGCCGTGTGGTGCTTATGCAGGAAATATAGTTAGAAAGAGCTAACCAAAACTTCAAAAAGAATGCGGCAGCTTGCCCATCTCGAGCTTCTTCCGCTTCTTGGTTAGTCATTTCTAACGTGGCATTATCTTACCATAGGTCCGGCTCTGTGTCAACACCTTTTTGCAAAAATATTTGCTCCATTTTCTCCGCCGTGCTATACTGAGCCAAAGCTGATATAGCAATTCAACTTTTTAATGCAACCGCAACAGCGTTGAATTGCATATCGCAAATATGCTGTTTGGATGTTGCACTAATTTCTTGACTTGCGATAAAAAGGAATGGTATCCCCATGCATCTTATCTCACCCGAAGAGCTGACCTCGGCCATCGCCGACCGTCTGGCCCGACAATCTGCCGTCCTCGTCGCACTGGATGGCCGCTGCGGCAGCGGCAAAACGACGCTGGCCGAACAGCTGGCAGAGCGTTTTCCTCAAAGCATCACCGTCCACACCGACGACTTCTATCTCCCGCCATCCCGGCGTGTCACGGGCTGGGAGAAGATTCCCTGCGCCAACATGGACATCCAGCGCCTGCGGGATGAGGTCGTCGCTCCCGCCCGGGCAGGGCAGGCATTCTCCTACCAGGCCTACTCCTGCCGCGAAGATGCCTATCTGCCGCCGCGTCCCCTCGGCTCTGCGCCGCTGGTCATCGTGGAGGGAAGCTACAGCCATCATCCCAGCCTTGCACCCTATTATGATATAAGAATATTCGTCACCTGCTCTCCCGATGAGCAGGCCCGGCGGCTCCGCAAACGGGAGGGGAAGCGGTATTCGAATTTTGTGGAGCGGTGGATCCCGCTGGAAGAGGGGTATTTTGCAAATTACTCCATTGAGGAGAACGCGGAGATGATGGTCGTTACGGATTGACGGCATCGCGCGCCGGTGCGCGGGGTCAGAGTGTTTTTACATTAAGGCTAATGTTCTCTTTTGATGTCAAAAGAGAACCAGAAAACC
>ONZV01000705.1_pt1 | contig 20027 bp, 24 predicted proteins | sample 1671561 | NCBI WGS metagenome assembly ONZV01 (sample SAMN06348169, study PRJEB24527) | human gut metagenome | reverse complement strand
GCCTGACGATCGGCGTGGCGCGGCGGGAATGTTGTAGATCGCCTGCACCCGGAGACACCTACACTGAGCTCTTTTCGGACATGGGTTCGACTCCCATCGCCTCCACCACTTAAAAACCACCTAGGAACGAAAGTTTTTAGGTGGTTTTCTTCCATTAAAAACCCACCGAATAACCCACTCGCTCAAAAGCTGATGCAGGAGGATGCCATGCTTGACAACGAACAGCAAAGAGAGCGCATTCACGAAAGACTTAAAGCTATTGTCGAGAAAGTCCAAAGCATCCAGAGAAACGGTCAGAGCGGATGCGTCAAACAATTTGATTCTGTTTTGCAAGAGCTGCAAACTCTTCTGCCTGAGTTGGAACAATATTTAAAAGATATAGACGAGCAATAAAAAAGAGCCGCAGCTCCTTGTAACGGGAACTGCGGCTCTTGTCATGTACAGATCACTTACCCTGCGCCTTCAGGCGGTCATAGGTCTTGTCTGCTTCCAGCGCAGCGGGCGTGAAAGAGTTATTCTTCCACCACGCCACAAGGGCGGTGACAGTGGTAATGCCCGCCGTGACCAGCTGCTCCACGGTGGCACTCTCGATGGGCAGCACGGGCTTGCCCAGAGCGCTCAACACCTGATTGGTCAGAGCCAGCAGCAGGCAGGCGGTACGGGCGATGGTGCCCGCAGAGATGGTCGGTTCGTTGTAAGTATGTGCTTTCATGTCTGATTCCTTTCTCTTTCGTGTTCGTGATCTTCCAGATCTGCGATGCGGTGGTTTGCCACCTTCATCTGCTCTTCCAAAATGGGAACGCGGCGGGCAAAGTTGTTGTGCTCCCGCACCTCGCGGGTCAGCTCTTCCAGCTTGGTGTCAGTCACCGCCTGACTCTTGCCGTTTGCAATCAGCACGCCGATCAGGGTCACCGCACCGGCAAGAATGGCTGAGATGATACTCTCCATCGGTATCACCCCCTCACAGCGTCCATCTGCTCTTATTCTGCCGGGTATCCACGTGCACCCAGCCGGTGGCTCTGCCCGCCTTGACGGGGTAGCGTCCCACACCGCCCCAGTCCGGCATCAGGCTTTCGGCGTAGGCAGCTACGTCCTCCACGCTGGTGCCCGCCACCTGAATGTCCGCAGCGCGGCCCAGCAGGTGCTGACTGCTCTTTGCCCCGCCCACAGCTGCATTGTGCGCTGCCGTACGGTAGCCGCTGGTAATCGTCACCGCCTTGCCGAAATGCTCCCGGATGCACTGCAGCACCATGGTCAGCGCTTCGTCCACGAGGATGGTATCGGTGCCGTCCCGGCAGCGGAACTCCCGCACCTTAAAGTCCGGTGCAAGGCGGCGTTCTCCGTCCTTTGCAAGGCTATACTGTCTGATCATCTCGCTTCACATCCTTTCCTTACAGCCGCTTCAGCAGCGCAGCGATGGGCTCCGTATAAAACCGCTCGTAGCCTGCCTTGTTGGGGTGTGTGCCATCGCCGGTGTACTTGCCGCTCAGCCCGCTGATGCCGTGACCACCCATGGGCGGGGTGCTCTCCGCAATGTCCACGTAGGGCACACCCCATTTCTGCAGCGCTGCAAGGATGGCGGGCTTATAGGTCTTGTACCAATCTTCGCTGCTGCCGAACAGCCCGCCGTGCGGGAACACATAGGCCACGCGCTTGTCGCTGTGGTTCTTTGCCAGATAGTCCAGCATCTTCTCCAGTGCGCCGGTCATGGTCGTTTCGTCGTAGGTGGCGGCAAAACCATCGGTCAGGGTGCCCACAGGGGCCTTGTTCCACGCATCATTCACGCCGCCCTCCAGCAGGATATAGTCTGCCTTCGCCAGCGCCGTGGAGCTTGTCACCACCGTGCTGATGCAGGTGCGGATACCGCCCTTCACGGCATCCTCAATGTTCGGAGCTAGCGTTGCACCGTCCACAGCCTCGTTTACAAGGGTCATTCCGTACTTTTGTGCTACTGCCTTTCCAAACCCGCCTGCGCTCCCGGTACCGTAAGCAATGCTGTCGCCTGCAACGTACAAAGTTTTTCCGGTCAGCGTGCCGACCGGCATACCGTTAATGTCGTAAACCATATCATGTCTCCTCGATAAACTTCTGTACCTTGGAATCGCTTAGCAAGCCTTTGTACACCATGCACTGGGAGATGGTGCAGTCCAGAAAGCGGGTGTGCTCGCCCGTTGTGGTATAGCCTGCACCAAAGATAAGCGTTTCTGGTACGTCCTTGACCATTTCGAAGGTCTTTTTCCATTCGCTCAAGGTACAATGGGTGCTGCCAACACGATACTGGGCACCATTCATCTGGATGGCATAGCGCGTTTTCGTCTTGGCGTGAGCCAGCGTATCGCACAGGCGTGCATCGTCAAAGGAGTATTTATAATAGGCGAAATCGAGCGTGCCGGTGTTCGGGTTCAGGTAGGCGTTAAAGCCCGGCATACTATTAAAGTTGCCCGTCTCAGTCTGACAGTTGACCATGTTCGGCCACGTGCTTGCGTCTGCAGTATCGGCTACCTTCGCCTCAAACAGGATCGTGTATATGGGCGTTTCCGTGGAGGCGTGTTCCAGCAGCTGCAGCCCGGTGTCCAGACAGGTCTTTGCAGCGGAGGAGATCACGGTCTCCTGGGGCAGCGTATACAGTAATTCTGCGGTTTCTGCTTCGTGGACAGTCACATTACAGCTGGCACTTTTCCCGCCTGCAGTCGCTGTCACCACGCAAGTGCCAGCTTTTATGCCCGTTACCTTTCCTTTCACAACGGTTGCGAACCCGCTCGGTAATACCGTCCATACTATTGTCCGAGTCGTTGCATTTGCGGGCAATACGGTTGCAGTCAGGTCCTTTTCTTCGCCCTCCGCCAATTCCAATGCTGCAGTATTCAGGCTCACACTCTTTACCGGGATTTCTTCGGCACTTCCGCCCCACTCCGTTCGCAATGCGTTAAGCTGTGCTTGCATTTCATGATCTTTGTAGACTGCACCTGAAAAAAGCGCCAGGATCAGATTCTTGGCGCTCTCGGTAAAGCCTTCGCCAGCAGGACCGGTGTCACCCTTTGGGCCTGCCTCACCCGCCGGCCCCTGAGCACCGGCATCACCCTTATCGCCTTTGGGCAGCACAAGGTTCAGTTTACCGTTTTCAATGTTCGCACTTGCGGTGCTGCCGCTGGTCACAGAGCCAATGGTCAGATCTGTGGTACCACCGCCGGTGCTGCTTCCACTGCTGCCGGGGTCTCCTTTGTCGCCTTTTTCACCCTTGGGTAATGTCAGGTTCAGCACAGGTGCTTCCGCGGTGCCGGTAATGGTTGCCGCCGCATCCGTACCGGTCGTCACAGTACCGATAGTCAGGTTCGGCGTTGCACCGGTCTGTCCCTGTGCACCATCTGCACCTTTAGGACCTGTGTCACCTTTGTCGCCCTGCGGGCCGGTGTCACCTTTGGGACCGGTCTCGCCCCGGGGCAGAATAAGGTTCAGCTTGGGGTTCTCTGCTGTGCCGCTGATGCTGGCCGATGCGTTACTGCCGGTCATTACCGTGCCAATGGTCAGCGCCGGCGTGACGCCGGGTTTGCCCGGATCACCCTGCGGACCGGCATCGCCTTTGTCGCCCTTGGGACCCTGCGGACCTGTTTCTCCGGGGTCACCTTTGTCACCCTTGGCACCGGGAGCGCCATCTGTACCGGCAGGGCCTGCCGGACCAGTCTCACCGACAGCGCCCTGAGGACCAGCCGGACCGGCTTCGCCGGTATCGCCTTTGTCTCCCTTCGGCCCCTGTGCACCTGCTGCACCGGGGTCACCCTTGGGCAGCACGAGGTTCAGTCGGCCGTTTTCAATGGTGGCGCTGGCGGTCGTGCCGCCGGTCACCGTGCCGATGCGCAGGCTATCACCGGATTCCTCGGCAAGATCCCGGATTCCTTCTTCCATATGGTTCAGCTGCTCGGCGGTCAGCACCTCACCATCCCGGAAATTCTGTACTTGGTATGTCATACGGTTCTCCCTTCCAAGCGTGCTCTGCCAAGCAAAGCTTTGCCCAATATAGCGGTCTCGTCCGGCTCCGCTGCGGTCCACAGCTCTTCCAGCGCTTCATAGGCGGCGGCAGCGTCGGCATTGCCTTCCGACAGCGGAGCCAGCAGTGCAAGCAGTACCTGTTTTTCCGTGCCGGAAAGGCCGCTGCTGTGCGCGTTCAGGAAAGCCTGCCATGCCGGGGTGCCCGGTTCCGGCATGGTACCATCTTCGGTGCCGCTGTTTGCACTGACGCAGTAAGCCAGATCGCCGCTGGTCAATGTGCGGTTTCCGTCCGTGCCCTCAAATGTGATGCAGCCGCTGCCGGGCAGCGCAGTCACGAGAGCCGGCACTTCCACCATTCCATCTTCCACCAGTGATGCGGGCGGGTCTGTGCCGCCCGGCACGTGCCAGAATGCCCGGATGGTCAGCCCTGCCCACTCACCGGATGCGGTGACCGTGAGACGGTATACGCCCCGGTTCTTGGCATAGCCCAGCCGCAGCGGCTGCTCATATCCTGCTGTCTTTACAGCTCCGGCAGGGGAGAGGAATATCTGTTTTTCGACCATGGATCCTCCTTCCTTATGTAACATTGATCGTACAGGTATAAACAGCGCCGCCGATGTGCGTCACGGTGATTGTTGCACTGCCCGGGCTCTTTGCGCGCACGATCAATGCCGTGCCGCTTGTAGACGCCCTGATGCTGTCCCCTGTGGATTCCATTTTGAAGTCTTTCCTCGTGTTGGCATCCGCCGGTGTCAGGACAATCTCGCCTTTCAACTCACTGCCTGCTGCGATGGTAAGCGGGCCCGCCCAGTTCACCCCAATCCCTGTCGCGGGAATGCATTCGAAATCTTCCGTAAGGTTGACGCAGCGGAACGCGACAAGTTTCGCCTCAAGACCGGGGCAAAGCCCCGTGTTCGCAATAGTCACCGTGATAGGTTCGTGCGGTTTCAGATTGCCTCCCTTGTAGATCCACTTCGTTACATGACCGTCTGTTCCTGTACCGACCCAGATTACGTCGTTAAAGCCGTATATACCGGTCACTTTTATACCAACTGCTTGCGGATATTTTCCCGCATATTCCGGCCATGCGTGCTTTCCCAGATCAATAGTCACTTCCAGGTATGTGCATCGTACAAGCCGCACCAGGTACTGGCGGTTATTCACATAGCAGGTAATACTTCCTTTGGTGCGGTTTTCATTGGAATAAATGTTCGGGAACATCTCCTCCAGCAGCTTTGTCGGGAGCGCTTTATTATACACCTTGCACTGGTATACCTTCCCGCGCATCTTGTAGCACTCGCTCTCTATGGGCTTTGCCATATTTTCGCCAATGTGCAGAGTGCCGTTAAAAATTGCTGTGGCGTCATTTCCCGTTACCTCACCATACTTCTGCATATAGAAGTCATAGAACTTGAGTACGCCGTTTTTTCGTATGATCAGCAAATTATAAACGTTATCTGGATAAGCGCTGTAGCTGTCCATATCGATTGATGGGCACTGAGTGTATTCCCAGTAATTTCGCACTGTAATAAAACCACCAACCGGCTTTGTGTCTGCGCTCATACCTTCTGCAAGTATAAGTCCAACATCAAATCCCGGGCAGTTACCTTTATCATCCGAGTAATTCATAGAGCTGAACACCGGAATAAAACTGTAATTCAACAAGCCAAGTTCGCCAAAGTTCTCCAGCTGAAAACTTGCAATGACAGTAAAGTCCTTATTTGTTGCAAACAGTTGTACCCCGGTGTCGATGCCGAAAGTACCGTCAAATATCACTGCTTTCTCCATGGCATCATAGTGCGGGTCTGTCGAAATATCATAGATCGGCTCATTTGGAGTCGTGTCTTCTTCTCCGGCATTGATATCATGTGCCTTCAGTAAAAGATGTCCTCCGTCCAGAACAACCTGATCGTTGTCAATGCTTACCTGTGCAGGGTCATATCGCGTGAACCTCGCTTCTGGAAACCGTTCCCGGCTTCGGTTCGTGATTAGATTCGCCTTTGAAAAATCGCACGCCCACACACTCAGTATTTCGTCGATAATAAAATCTCCGCTCACAGAGCAGCAGTTGAAATAGGGGTAGATGCCATCGTTGTTTTCAAACCGGAGCCCCGCGTTAAAGTTGCAAAACAGGAAATGTGTATGGAGATCTCGAGGTTGGCCTGTCCGCATGGTATTTCCGGTAAAGATCACCGGCACATTAAATTCGCCTTGCAAATGAATAAAGCCTTGGCGGGGCACATAGGTGATTCCCATCGTGTTATTTTGAAATATGATGGGGTCGTTGTCATCATTAGGGTAAGTACCATCGGGTCCTTTGTAATAGTTTCTGTAAATACAATTCGCAGAGTTGATCGCTCGCGCTTTGAGTTTATAATCCAGATGGTACTTTTCCTCCATCTTACGACAATTTTCTTCAGTCTGACCGGCTCCCTGTCCGGTAATGCTGTTACCGATACACGGGTTCCATGCTGCACCTTCAATGCTGGATTCCACACAGTCCACAAAAACATTGTTTTCGCATACAAACGACCACTTTCGAGGAGTAGCCTCGGGTACTGCGCCGCCCAAAAGTGCAGCACAGCCTTGTCCAAGCATATCATCCGGCAGCGGGATATTGTCAAACCATTCTTGCGGCAGATACCCAAGTCCGCAGCCAATGAATTGGTTGTTGCATACACGTCCCTTGACTTTAGGAAACTCCTGTTGCACGGCATACATACAGACACCGCCAAAGGCATTCAGATAAAACGTATTGTCCGTGATCTCGGCATAGCCATTCTTATCGTAGCTATTCCAGTGGATACAGGCGGCTCCCTTGACTTGCGTGAAAAAGTTATGCCTGATGTACAAATTGTGCACACTGTTCGGTAAGATTGCAGCTCCCGAAACATCGCTCGGCCTGCCGTTATTCACACACGGGTTATACCAGATATCCCGGAATATGCAATCTTCAATCCAGATGTTTTCGCTCCATATCTTATTTCCGGCAGCATCCACACGCTCCCGCAACCGGATACCAAACGTCCATATTGTCTGGTCACCGTTGTTGTTGATACCGTCCCAGATGCAATTTTCAAACCGGATATTCTTGCATCCCTTCACCTCGAATGCTTGCCCTTTCCAGAAGATCACGTTCTTTACCGTCACGTTCTCCACGTTTTCCATAACGATGGAAAGATATTTGTATCTTCTGTTTCCACCATCGATCACGCAGTTGCTGTGCGTAAATGCTCCGTTCAGTGCATCAGTGTCATCCGTGATGCCGTCTCCGGCAGCACCATACTGCTGCGGCGTGACAGACCCGGTGGACGGTGTGGTCTCTTCCAGACCGGCAAGCCAGTCCTCGATGTGGTTCAGGTGTGCAGCAGTCAGCACCTGACCGTCCCGGAAGCGCTGCACCTGATAATCTGACGGGCTGGACAGGCTCTGCACGGCAGCGGCCTGCTGTATGGCGGTTTCTGCCGAAAAGGCGACTGCCGGTGCAGCAGCGGCGCTTGTGGATTCCGGGATCAGGTTGCCCAGCATGGCAGAGCCGAGAACTGCCTGCCCCAGAAGGGCGGTATTGGATGCGTCCAGCACGCCTTTGCGGAAGGGGTCACAGGTGGCGGTCATGCTGACGGTGGCCTTTCCGTTTTCATCTGGGGTGAGGGATACCTCGAACTGCCCGGCCCATGTCTCTTTGTCACGGGTGAAGTAAAAGCGCACCCACTGTCCCTGCAGCAGCGTTTCCAGTTTGTCGCGGATGCCGGGCCATTGCGCTTTGGGGCGGCCGCAGACGAACTCCATGGTGATCTTCCGCTTTTTGTAGTGCACGCTACCATCCACGGCCCGTGTCAGATCCAGCAGAAAATCTGCCCCGGGAACCTCCACAAGGTTCGTGTCGGGCTCTTCAGGGCCGATCTTGGGCGAATCCTTTTTCAGCCACAGGCCATACGTGGAACGCAGAGAAATGGTAGTGGATGCATCCAGAAAGATGCGCACATCGTTCAGATTCGGATTCTGGGCGGCAATGGCTTCCATTGCGGCATAGTCCCTCACGTGTAAGTCACCTCCGTGCCATCATCGTGCGATTCGACAGCGTGCGCTGCTGCCTGCGCGGCCGGTTCCGGCTCCGGCGGGCTGTAGATCAGCTTTTCTCCGTCCCACAGGTAATCCGTGTAGGATCCCTTGGAAATACCGGAAAGGTCATCCAGCAGGATCTCGTCCGGCGGCAGCGGGTTCGGGAGGATGCTTTCGTGGCACCAGCCGCCCGCATACAGCCGCCCGTCTGAACAGACCTTGCATTTGAATTTAAAGTGTTCCATGGTGTCTCCTATCACATAAAGCCGTACAGTTCCAGCGGGCGGCAGACCGCGTTGTTTACGCTGGAGCCATCGTTGAATGGGGTCTCCAGATCAAAGAACCAGCCGCCCAAAATGGTCATGCCCTTATAGCCGGATGTGCGCTCTATACCATCTCCGAACATGATCCCGTTGGAAAGCGCTGTCACAGATCTCCAATGCGGTGTGTTCCACGGGTACATGATGGTGTACGTTGTCCCATTGACGGGGATGACCGCAGTCATTTTTCCGGCAGTACCGCCACCGGCAAGCCATGTTCCGCCCTTGTAGCTGTCGTAAACCAGAAGCACGGCAGAGTACGAGGAAAGGTCAATGTTGGTGATCTGGGACGAAAAGCCACCCACCGGATTGCCGCTGGAATTGGTGCTATACTGCCAGCGGTAGATCAGGTTGTTCCTGATACCGTGGAAGTAAATGCCGCCGCTGCGGATAGAGCAGCTGCCTGCACCGTCCGTGATGGAGATGGCGTTGGACTGGATATTGACCATGCTGCTGCCATCCATGACCCGGATACCATCGTTCAGGATCTGTACCCGTTTGCCGGGCAGAGAATCGTGCCGGACGATGAGACCGTTCTGCGGGGTGAACTCCAGAAAGTTCGTGGCAGTTTTGGCAGCTTCGGCTGCATCTTGCTTTGCCTGATTTGCGGCGGTGTCATCGGTATACTTAGACGCTTTCACCCAGTCAGCAGCCTGATAGCTGCCGGACTGGCGGGCGGTCTGGCAGCGCAGGATATCACCGCCATCGCCCTGCATCCAGATGTCGCCTACATCATAGGGCGGGGCGGGTGTTACGCCAAAGCAGCGCACCTTGCCGTCTGCGGTGGCTTGCGCCGCAGCAGCGTCTGCCAGAGCCTTGGCAACGCCCGTGTCCCGGATGACGGTCCAGCTGTAGGTGCTTCCATCCAGCACCCAGCGGTAGCCCAGACCGGTGAGCTTGTCGTAATACAGATCGCCGATGTGCTGCTTTTTGGCGGTGTCGGTCGTCCAGTTTTTTGCAGGCTCGTTTGCAGCGGTGGGCGTGCCGGCATAGAACCAGCTGGTGATGTTATCATCAATCTGGTTCTGCAGATCTCCCATCTTCACGACAGCATTCGAAAGCCCCTTGGAGATATCCGATAGCTTACTGTCTGTGCTGCTTTTGTAGGCAAACAAGCGCTTCAGCATATCCTGATGGTATTTCTCGGAAGCATAGGCGCTTTCCTGCAGCAGATTGGTCGTGCCCATGTTCGCCACCTGACGGTCGGTCAGGGTGCGGCGGGTCATGCCGAAGGTAAACTCTTTCTGCGCAGGTTTTGCCAGCAGCTCTACCAGCTTTGTGCACAGCATTACGGCATCCACACTGTGCGGGGTGCTGACGATGTGGGAGTACATGGAAAAATCAAGCCGGTCGGTGTCGTAGCCTGCATCCACAAGATCCACTGCCCGGATGATGTAGCTGGTCTTCATGGCGTAGTTCTGCTGCAATGCCTGAACACCGGCGGCAAAGGTATCGTTGGCACTGTCTGTGTCCAGCTCTACAATGCGGGTGATGACGCCGAACTTCTGCACGGCCGTGTCGTTCTGGATCCAGCCCTCCTGCAGGTTATAGGAGTAGCCCGATGCAGGCAGATACTGCGCAATGGTGGAGGCATCTGTTTCCATGATACCCCAGCGCTCTTCGTGCTTATCCTGAGAGGTGTCCCGCCACCACATGAGCTTGTAGTACCACTTGGAGGTATCTACCGTGTGCTTGTTGCCGATAGGGTAGATGCGGGTATAAAGGTCGGTGGCGTCGGTGGTTTCGCTCAGGTTGAGCAGGTTGCGTCCATACTCGATTTTCTGGGCGGTCTGCCGCTTGGCTTCCACCGCCTGATCGCAGTAGTTCAGCACGTTCAGACCGGTGGCAGCATCAAAGCTGCAATAGAAGTACCCGCCGAACACCTTGAGCACCAGCTTGTCCAGAATGTCCCACACCTTGCCGTAGTCCTCGCCAACGCCGTACTGGTCGGCATCGCCGAACTGCACCACAAGGTTGCCCAGTGCCGCCGTCACGGTGCCAAGCTGGAAGCATTTCATCTTGCTTTTTACCTGATCGTTATGTGCGTCGATCAGGTGCTGCAAAAACTGGCGCAGCGTGCCCTTGTAGTTGAAGGGGGTGATGGAGGAATCGTTGAAATAGCTCAGCGCGCCCTCGCAGTACACCACCCGCCGGTTGTAAAAATCGGCCTCGTGCTTCAGCACTCGTCCGCGCCAGATTTCTTTGCCATCCCGCCGCACCTGCACCACCGTGCTCAGCTTTTGCAGCATATCGTACTGTGCATGATCCCGCGTCATGGTAAAAACAAGGCTGCCGCCCTTGCTGACCTCGCGGGTCAGCTTGGGGGACAGCACAAGCGCCTGCGGATCGTTGGGGCGATAGAGCAGCAGCTTTTCGTCCGGGTTGCCGTAGGGGTATGCATAGATCTCGTACATATCAGTTCCCTCGTTCGCTCAGCACTGCCAGATCGCCGAGATTGTTGTTCACGCTGGGGGTGATGATGCGGCCTACCTGTTCGCCGTCCAGCGCAATCACGCTGTTTCCGGCTTCCGGCAGATATTTCGCCACCACGCCGTAGAGCCGCTCCATCTGCGCCTGCATCTTGGCCTGATAGGCCAGCATGGCGTTGTTGTCCGGGTTCATGACGTAGGGATCGGTGCGGTAATCGTAGCCAGCAAAAGCACGCTCGTTGCCGTACCAATAGGCATCCTGAATGTCCTTGTAGGAGTGCGCCTTCTGCGTGCTGGTGGTCTTTTTGCTCTTGCCAAACTTTGCAAACAGCGCAACGCCCAGCGCCACAACACCCGCCACAATGGCCACGATGGCGGCGACTTCCGGGTTTGCCATGATTAGTGCGCCAACCTGTCCAAGCGCTCCGCCGATGCTCTCTACGATCGTGCCAAGGCTGCCCATGCTCCCGGCAAGTCCGGCAATATTCGTGCCCGCGTTGGAAACAAACGTACCGATGCTGGTACCCATGGTGCCCAGCACGCTCATGATCTTGCTGCCGACGTCGGAGATATCCACGTTCAGACCGTTCAGGATATCCTGCACCCCGCCGTCCTTGCCCAGTGCATTGCCCAGACCCTTGGCAATACCGTCCGCGATGCTGCTGCCGATATCCCACGCCTTCTGCGAAATGTCGCTGATCTTATCGCCCAGTACCTTGTTCAGCCGCTGGATGAGGTTCTGCCCGAAGTCGTCAATGAGCTTCTGGCTTTCCGGTGCAAGGCCGTTGTACAGGGTGGACAGCACCCACTGCCCGATGGACTTCCAGTCCTTGCTTTTTACGGCAGAGACCAGCGTGCTGAAGGTGCCCAGCACGCCCTTGTCGGCCTCCTTCTTCCAGCCTTGCACAAGGCCGGAGAAATTTTTGGAGGAGGCTTCCTCCATTGTTTTTGCCACCTGCTCGGTGCCGTCGGCGGCGATGGTCTTTACCTCCTTCACCGTGCGCAGCGCACCGTCGATGATGGCGGTGTAGGTCTTGGTGATGGTCTGCTTCTGGCTCTCGGTGCCGTCGGTCAGGGTCTCGGTCACGGTCTGGGTGGTGGCACGGATGCCATCCACCAGCGCCTCATTGGTAGAGGTGATAGAGGAGGCAAGCTCCCGCACCGTTTCCATGGTCTGCTGCACGGTCTTTTTGCCGTTTGCGCCGATGGTGGTAACAGTCTTGATATCCTTCAGCACGCCGTTCACCAGCTGGCGGCTGGTCTCGGTGATGGTTTGTTTCTGCTGCTTCTGGCCGTTGGAGAGCACCTCGTTGGTGGTCTGGGTGGTGCGGGTGACCTTGCCCAGCACCTCGGTGACAGTGTCGGCGTAGGAGCTGACCACAGAAGCCGCTGTGGCGGTCTTGGATGCCGCCGCAGCGGCTGCATCCCCGGACTTGGTATAGGCCGGGATTGCGATCTCCGCCATAGTCTGGGCGCTGCTGCCAAGGCTTGTGTTGGAACTTGCCCAGCTGGCAGCCCAATTATCCTGCTTGCCGCTGGCGGTCTCGGCCAAAGAAATACCGGCAGTGACAGCGGTGGCGGCATTGCTCACCACATTGCCCTTGCCGGTCAGGCCCTTGATAAAGCCCTGTATCAGTTTTTTGCCCCACTTCACAGCCTGCGAGGGCAGGCTCTTGATCCAGCTCAGTGCGCTGGAAAAGCCGCCCTTGAAGGCGGTCAGCATACTGGAGCCCATGCTCTTTACGCCGTTCGCCACGCTGGTGAGGATGTTCTTGCCGATGTTCAGCCAGTTGATGGCAGAGATCACCGACAGCACCGCTTGCAGGATCTTCTTCCAGTTGGCCAGCAGGGAAGGCACAGCCTGTATGATGCCCGCGATCAGCTGCACGATGATGGAGATACCCTGCGCAAGGATCTTGGGCATATTGTCGTTGATGATGCCTGCAATATTGATGATGATATCCGGCACGTAGGCGATCAGCTGCGGCAGACCGGCGATCAGGCCGTTGAGCAGCTGGGTGATGCAGTTAAGACCTGCATCCACAAACTGCCCCGCGTTGGCGCGCAGTTCCTCGGTAAAGGAGAGCAGCTGCGGCAGGGCAGTGGAAAGAAACGCCGGGATGCCCTGCGCAAATCCCGCTGCCAGACTGCTGACCAGCTCTGTGCCGGTCTGGATCACCTCCGGTACAAGGCCGTACACCAGCTGTGGGATGCCCGCCAGCACGTTGCCGATCATGGGCAGCAGGTTACCCTGCAAAAAGGTGCGGGCGGTATCTGCCAGCGCCTGCATGGGCGCGGTCAGGTCTGCGCCGGTGCTCCAGTCGCCCAGTACGTTCTGCGCTGCCGCCTTCATGGCTGCGAAGCTGCCGGTGAGGGTGGTGGCGGCTTCCTTTGCCGTGGTGCCGGTGATGTCCATATCGGTCTGGATGACGTGGATGGCGCTGTACATATCGGCCAGATTACCCAGCTCGTAATGCACACCGGAAAGCTTCTCTGCATCGGTCAGCAGCCGCTGCATCTCTGCCTGCGTGCCGCCGTAGCCGAGCTTGAGGTTGTCCAGCATGGTATAGTTCTGCTTCGCAAAGCCCTGATAGGCGTTCTGGATGGATGCCATGTCAGTGCCCATTTTGTTGGCGTTGTCGGCCATGTCCACCATAGCCATGTTAGCCAGCTGCGCGGCGGCGTTGGTGTCCTTGCTCACGCTGGACAGCAGGCTGGCGGCAAAGCTGGTGGTCTGCTCCATGTAGTCGTTTGCGGACAGACCCACGGTGCGGTACGCCTGTGCGGCGTTGTCGAAAACCGTCTGCTGAGACTGCATCAGAGCAGCATATTCGCCCTTGACGGCATCCACCGATTTACCCACGGACTGGGCGTACTCCTCAATGGTTCTGCCGCCTGCACCGAACAGCGTTTCAATGCCGCCGATAGACTGCTGCAATGCGCCGCCAAGGCTCAAAGAGTCCGAGAGCATCTTGCCGATGCCCGCGGCGGCGATCACCTTTTTCAGCGTGCCCACCAGCTTTGTGCCCAGCAGTGTGCCGGCGCTTTCACCGGCAGAGGCAGCCTCGCCGCCCATAACACGGGAGATGCTGCCCTGAATGCCCTCGGCAGAGGGCACAATCTGGACATAAGCCTTTGCCAGCTCAATGCCGTTTGCCATCTGGTTCACCTCCTTCTGCGGCGCGCATTGCCGCTTCAAATTCCTCGGGGCTGTCAAAATATTGCAGCGGACTGTCCTCGGGTTCGGCTTCCGTCTCGCCCAGCAGGGTGTTCAGGATGGATGTGGGCGGTTTCTCGTCCGCATTCGCAAGCTGTCCGATGCGCCAGCAGATGACCTGCAGGGTGTCCAGTTCAGCCGCCTGCAGGGTCTGTGCAAGGGTCAGCTTCTGCCCATGCAGCACCATCATGCTGCGGCTGTCCGGCGGCAGACCGGCGGCCAGAGTGGCCGCCAGCCGCACCGGCAGGGCACGCCAGTTCAGCAGGTTGTAATACTGGACAAAATCGCAGATCAGTGCGTCCTCGTCCGTTGCGATCAGTTCGGCGAGGATGCAGAGTTTTTTCCGGCGTTGATGGACTGGAACAGCTCCATGATGGCACTCTCAACGGCAGACGCAGGCACGCGGCCGTCCTCGGTACGCAGATGGTCGTATAGGCGCTTTTTGCCGTCCTTGCCCAGCAGCTTCACGACCAGCCGGGACATGGCCAGTGGGTTGCCCTCGTCCAGATCAGACAGTGCGTCCAGCACCTCCATGTTGTCCAGTGCGCTCTCTTCCAGTTCAATGGAAAAGCCGGATTCGGTCTTTGCAGTGATCATGATGTTCCTCCTTACTTACCGGCGCTCTGCATATACTCGTAGTGGGTCTTGCCATCCGTGTCGGCAATCGCGGTGATGGTGGTCTGGTAACCAACGGCAGTGCCGTCTGCATAGGTGATATCACCCACAGAGGTCACAGTGCCGCAGGGGATGACTACGCGCTTTTTCACATTGTTCTTCAGCACCATCTCCACGACGTAGGCATAGAAGGGCAGATCGTCGGCGCTGGCCTTAACGGTGATACCGGTCTCCAGCGTGCCGGTGACGTTGTCGGCGCCGTATACGGTCTTCAGCACTTCCACGTTCAACGCCTCGATCAGCGTGCACTGGAAGGTATCCGGGCGCTCGGTCATCAGGCTCAGCACGGTATCGCCGCCCCATGCAGCGGTGTTTTCGTTAGAGGGGGAGTTTGCGTTGGTCAGGCCGTCCTTGGAGATATAACCCAGAGACTTGAACTCCGGGTCCAGATCGCTCTTGGCGTCCGTGGGCAGAGCCGTGCCCAGCGGTGCGCACCAGATGGCGCCGCCGACCTTGGGCTTTGCTGCGGTCACATTTTTTGCATTCATAGAAAACGCTCCTTTCGTCAGTAATGCACCACCTCAAAAACTGCCTGATACCGGGGCAGCTTGCGGGTGGTGTCCGGGAAATTGTAGTCGGTGTTCAGCGTGCAGGAGACGATCTCCGGCAGAGTGTCTGCGTCCAGCATGGTCTGCACCACACGGTGGCTCAGCTGCGCAGCGGCATAGTCGCTGCTGCCGTAGGACTGCACCGCCAGCGTAGCGGTAAAGATGCCGTCCTCGTAGCTGGAGCCGGTCTTTTCCAGCACACAAAAATTGCCGGAGGGTTTCTCCGGCACGGACAGATAACAGGGAAAAGCGTTTTCACGCAGATAGTTCTGGATAATTTCTTCGATCATATCACTTCAGCGCCTTCAGAATAGAGTTGGTGTCGGCGTTTTCCTTGCGGGCGGCAGGGCTTTCGGCGCTCACCTTAGCCACCACGCGGGTGCTGGCTTTGTAGTAGCTGGCCTTGTAGCCCTCGCCAAGGCGGTTCTGCGCCGCAAAGGCAATGCCGGTCAGGGCGTTCTCCATCTCCGGGCTTTGCAGCAGCTGCCGCACGCCCTTGCGGTTCAGCTTGATGGTCACCTTACTCATAGCGTTCCACCTGCACTTTCTTGTTCCAGTCCAGCGGCACAAGAGGCTCGATGTACTGCTGCACGCCGCCGAAAGTATGCCATTTCTTTCCCCAGAACTCTACGGTGCGGTCATCCCAGTTGTGGGTATCGCCCTTTGGGATGCACAGTTCATACACCAGATGGCGGCCGTTCCGCTGCAACTCTGTGCTTACAGCTGCGGCACCCACCGGCGTGACCAAAACGTTCTCTACCGTGACAGGAGTCTCGGTGTAGATAGGGTCATGGAAACCGTCCTCACCGGTCTGGGTGCGGTCATACAGAATGACCGGAATCCCTCGAATCAGACTTGCCATACAGCTCAATCACCCCTTTTCGCTGCCGGCGCAGCCCCAGCCTTGCAAGCTCGGATCTTTTGATGAACAGACCGCCGCCGGGTACCAGAAAAGAGCCGGAAGCGGAGTATCCACCTGCCGCTTGTGTGACCTGCGTCATGGGTTCCTGATCGGTACTAGTCATCAGAGTGCGGGCTACCACGTCCACGGTCACACTTTTAGCAACCAGCGCAAGTGCCGGATCCGTGGATACCATTGCGGCCAGATCTGCGCCCACCTTGCAGGCTTCCACATCCAGACTGGCAGATACGATTTCCAACAGGGGAGAGGCTCGTGCCTGCTCAGCAGCGGTCATAGGTCGCCACAAAGCCGTCAGATCCTCCAGTGTTGCATAACTCATTCGGCGCCCTCAGCTTTCTTTTTGGAAACCGTTTTTTCCGGCTTTTCAGCATTGACAGCCTTGATAGGTTTCCAGTCGCCGCCGGAGATGCGGCAGGGCGTTTCCAGCGTTGCGCCGGTCTTGGTGTTGCGGTACAGCATGATGTGTCCTCCTTATGCGTTCGCTTTGATGTAGGAAAAGGCGGCGGGATCCAGAATGCCCCAGCCGATGTAGGCCTCGCCGCGCAGGTAGACCTGATTGTGTCCCTTCAGGTCGCCCAGCGTAGTGTCGTTGTCAGGGTTGCCGTACTGGATCACCTCGATGGGGATTTCCTTGGCGTAGCCCCACTTGAAACAGTTGGCAAAATCGCCTACCAGCGCACGGTCAAGGCTGGTATTTGCCGACAGGTTAGAGGTTGCCTCCACGCGAAGGCCGTTCACCTCACCGGGATTTGCACCCCATGCCAGCTGCGGGTACAGCTTAACGCCGTCTGCGGTGGTCTGTGCAGCCAGAGAACTCTTGAAGCTGGGGGCCAGCACCATGCCGGTCACATCCCGCTCTGAGCCCTGTACCAGCGCGATGGCAGCTTCCACATTAGCATCCGGCTTATCACCGGAGGCAATGGTCACAGTCTGGGTGACCTTGCTGTCGAAATGGTTGGTGCCGATCACGTTGGAAGCCGTGCCGGTGCGGGGGTTGATGCCGTGGAAGGCCATCAAATCCAGACCTTTTGCCACCTTCTTGGCAAAGCCGTCGGCGAACGCGCTCAGCACATCCATGCGGGCATCCTCGGAGGCGTACAGGAATTCATCGGACACGCGGGCACCATACTCGATCTTCAGGGGGACGATGGTGATGGGGTCTACGGTAGCGCCACCCTTGGTTTTTGCACCGTTTTCGGCCACAATGTCCACTTCCTTGTCCAGCGTGAAGGTGAACTCCTTCATGCCGTTGAAGGGGATGGGCGTAGCGCCGCACAGCTTTGCCAGCGCGGATGCGCCGGTGGTCTTCTGGATAAAGCCGGGGACCAGCTCCTCCGGGAACAGGGAACCTTTGCTCAGAATGTCTGCCATGATATTTCTCCTTTTACACTTTGTTCGTCAGATCGTTGGTGAAGGCGCGCAGGGCATCACGCTTGCTGCCGCCGCTGGGGTCAGGGTCGCCGCGCAGGGGTGCAGGTTTTTCCTTGGGCTTGAGCAGTTTTGCAAAGCTCTGCGCATCCTTGCGCAGTTCGGCCTCGGTGTTGCCGGTCAGCCGGGATGCCAGCTCAAACGGGATGCCGACCTCATGGGCGATACGGGTCTTGAGCGCGTCCGTTTCATAGGTCTTTACACGGGTGTTCAGCTCTGCGACCTCTCCGGTAAGGGTCTCGTTCTGCGTTTTGAGGTTGTTGTAGTCGGCGTAAGGGGCAAGGCGGTCAGCCACTGCCGCATCGAACGCCTCCTGCGTGGTGATAGGGGTGAATTCTTCTGCCATGGGAAAAACTCCTTTCTTTTTATGGCAATAAAAACAGGCCCGTGTGGCCTGTTAATAGCTGGTGCGCTGGCGGCGCTTCACCTTGCCTTCGGTACATTGCCAGTGAGCAAGGATCACGCTGTCCAGAAGTTCGATATGCCCGCCCTCGGTCAGGCTGCGGTATCCAAAGCCGCCGTTTGTGCCGATGGCACGTTTTTCACAGTTGGCAGCAGCCTGCACAAGCCCGGGCTGCCCGGCATGGCACAGGGTCTTGGCGAACAGCGCCTGCTCAAAGGCGGCATTGGCGGTGATGACCTGTTTGACCGTGGGCAGGATAGGGGCTTTAAGGTGTGCGGCCTTCATAGCATCTGCCAGAAGCTGCTGCCCGCTTGCGCCGTCCACCGCTACTGCGGCAAGGTCGGCTTTGGATAAAAACGCCAGAAGCCACCCACTGCCTGCCCGGGTGGGGCGGCAGTCGATGGCTTCCACGAAGATATTGTTTTCTTTGGTGCGGCACGCAACCGCCAGTGCGCAGCTGGTGCCGTCGGTGCTGAACTTGATGCCGGCATAAAGTTTGCCGGTAAGTTTGGGCAATGTATCAGTTTTGAGCTCCTCCCATTCGGTGCGGCTGATGGCAGATTTCAGGTTGTACCGCAGCCACAGCCCCAGACGCTGGATGTTGAAGTCAACGGGGTCATCTCCAATCTCGTCCGCAACACTGCGCTGGGTAAAGATGGTGCCGAGGCTGGGATTTGTCCGGTACCACGCCTCCACATCGTGGGGGTCTGTCTGCTGCTCTACGCTCCACTCTGCCCAGCCGGTATTTTGGGTGTCGCCCCGCAGCGCTGCGTTGCGCAGTTTCAGGAACACCGTGCCGGAGGATACCGGCGTAGGCGGCGTGCCGCAAAACAATGTCTGCGGGTTCGGGCTGTCGGTGACCACATATTTCAGCGCACTGGCCTGATCATCGGTATACTCCTGCGCTTCGTCAATGACCAGCAGATCAAAGCCCTCGCCCAGACCGCCCTTGGAAGAACGTGTGCGGAACTCGATGCGCCCCTCGCCGTCTTCCAACTGGATATGCTCCCGTCCCACCGCCTGAATGGACTTGTAGGGGATCTTGGCTTTGTCCAGCAGATGGCACAGCCGCTCCCACGCAGCACGGCTGGTAGTGGTGCGGTGGGCTGTGTGGAGGATGCTTTCACCCTGCTGCAAGCCATACAGTTCCCGGATGGCAGCGATCTCATTTTTACCATTGCGGCGGGGAACAGAGTAGCCGAACTTAGTGTGCACCCATAACCCCTCTGCATTGCGAGCGAGGATATCATACAAAAGCAACTCCTGCCACTGCTGGGCAGTGCGTCCGGTGGTGTTGTAAAGGTCGATGGCCGGCTGGCCCAGGGTCTGGGTATAGGGCAGCACCACGGCGGCAGTGGGTGTCTGACGGCCAAGTCTGTCCGTGGCAGGCGGCTTGCGTGTCCGTGGCATGGTGGGCAGGGTCCCTCCTTTGCATGAAAATAGTGGCACCGTTTGCAGGGCTCGGACCTGCGGCCTGTGGTTTTGGAGACCACCGCTCTGCCAACTGAGCTAAAACGGCATGAAAAAACCACTGTTGTGCCTTTTGGAGGGCATACAGTGGTTAAAATGGGGGATTTTAGTGAATGAAGGTTTACTTTTTGGGGTGCTCCTCGTGTTCTATCTGCTTCATCATCTTCTGCATCTCTCGGTGCTCTCTGATAGCCTGAAAAATGCCGATCCCACAGAGAATGCCGTACAGCAACAGAAAGGCCAGACCGAACAGCATGATGATTGTCTTTACAGTCAGATAAGTTTCCAGCATACGCATCTCCTGAAAATGGGCAAAAGAAACCCACGGTGCGTGTGCATCGTGGTTTTTGTTTAAACGCTATTGTCCGAGGAAGTGGAATCAGCAGACCACAGAATTTTTTCAATTTCCGAAGAGGAAATCGTTTCTCGTACATACCCGTCATCGGCGTCGGAGGCTTCAATGTAGAATGAATTACCACCGTCAAAACTGTCAAGAATCGTAGCAGTACGTTTGTCTTTCAGGATAACAACATCCAATTCCGAAATTTTCATCTACTTATTGCCCC
>ONZV01000661.1_pt1 | contig 20792 bp, 20 predicted proteins | sample 1671561 | NCBI WGS metagenome assembly ONZV01 (sample SAMN06348169, study PRJEB24527) | human gut metagenome | reverse complement strand
CCGTCCTGGGGGAGTACATTGTTCTAAGCTGACTTCCACGGCAGGGAGTGGCGATAACAGCAAAAAAGGTCAAGATTCATGTCCCCCATTGAAAAATCCAGCAAATTAGAGAATGTCTGTTACGACATCCGTGGTCCGGTGCTGAAAGAAGCAAAACGCCTGGAAGAAGAAGGTAACAAGGTACTGAAACTGAACATCGGCAACCCAGCCCCGTTCGGTTTTGACGCGCCAGATGAAATCCTCGTTGACGTGATACGCAACCTGCCTACCGCTCAAGGGTATTGCGATTCCAAAGGTCTTTACTCCGCGCGTAAAGCCATCATGCAGCACTACCAGGCTCGTGGCATGCGTGATGTTACCGTGGAAGATATTTACATCGGCAATGGTGTATCGGAGCTTATCGTTCAGGCAATGCAGGCATTGCTGAACAGCGGGGACGAAATGTTGGTTCCTGCACCTGATTACCCACTATGGACCGCGGCGGTTTCGCTCTCCAGCGGTAAAGCGGTGCATTATCTTTGCGATGAATCCTCTGACTGGTTCCCGGACCTTGATGATATTCGCGCTAAAATTACGCCTCGTACGCGTGGGATCGTTATTATCAACCCAAATAACCCAACCGGCGCGGTATATTCCAAAGAGCTTTTAATGGAGATAGTGGAGATTGCACGTCAGCATAATCTCATTATCTTCGCCGATGAAATTTATGACAAAATTCTCTACGACGACGCTGAGCATCACTCAATTGCGCCGCTGGCACCTGATCTGCTGACCATTACCTTTAACGGCCTGTCGAAAACATACCGCGTTGCAGGCTTCCGTCAGGGGTGGATGGTGTTGAACGGGCCGAAAAAACACGCCAAAGGCTACATCGAAGGTCTGGAAATGCTGGCTTCAATGCGCCTGTGTGCTAACGTTCCTGCGCAACACGCCATTCAGACCGCGCTAGGTGGTTATCAGAGCATCAGTGAATTTATTACCCCTGGCGGTCGTCTTTATGAGCAGCGTAACCGCGCGTGGGAACTGATCAACGATATTCCGGGCGTTTCCTGCGTGAAACCTCGTGGTGCGCTGTATATGTTCCCGAAAATCGACGCCAAACGCTTTAACATTCACGACGATCAGAAAATGGTGCTGGATTTCCTGTTGCAGGAAAAAGTTCTGTTGGTGCAAGGGACGGCATTCAACTGGCCGTGGCCGGATCACTTCCGCATTGTCACGCTACCGCGTGTCGATGATATCGAGCTGTCTTTGAGTAAGTTCGCGCGTTTCCTTTCTGGTTATCATCAGCTGTAATCTTAATTTCACTGCCGGAGATTGCATCCGGCAGCGTTATCCCGCCACAATGACCTGATGATGTCATCATACGTAAGGTCACTATGAAACAGAGCCATTTTTTTGCCCATCTCTCCCGCCTGAAACTCATTAACCGCTGGCCGCTGATGCGCAACGTGCGGACTGAAAATGTGTCCGAACACAGTTTGCAGGTAGCGATGGTCGCCCATGCGCTGGCAGCTATCAAAAATCGGAAATTTGGCGGTAATGTCAACGCCGAACGTATCGCTTTACTGGCGATGTACCACGATGCCTCAGAAGTGCTCACCGGCGATCTCCCTACTCCGGTGAAATACTTCAATTCGCAAATCGCTCAGGAGTACAAGGCGATTGAAAAAATCGCTCAGCAAAAACTGGTCGATATGGTTCCGGAAGAGCTGCGGGATATCTTTGCGCCGTTAATTGACGAGTATGCATATAGCGATGAAGAAAAATCGCTGGTGAAACAGGCAGATGCACTGTGTGCATATCTGAAATGTCTGGAAGAACTCGCGGCGGGAAATAATGAATTCTTGCTGGCAAAAACGCGACTGGAAGCGACGCTTGAAGCGCGCCGCAGCCAGGAGATGGACTACTTCATGGAAGTCTTTGTTCCCAGCTTCCATCTTTCGCTCGATGAGATTAGCCAGGATTCACCGCTGTAAGCAGCCGGAGTCTGCGTCGCATCAGGCAATAAGCGCCGGATGCGACATCAGGCTCTTGTCAAAACGGAAACAGCATCGGGATCATCACCACACAAACCGCCATCACGATAATGGTGAACGGTACCCCCAACTTCACAAAGTCACTGAAGCTGTAATTTCCCGGACCTAAAACCAGTGTGTTAACAGGTGAAGAAACCGGTGTCATAAAGGCGGCGGATGCTGCCATCGCCACGACCATCGCGAATGGATAAGGCGACACCCCCATCGTTTTGGCAGCAGCCAGCGCAATCGGAGCCATCAACACCGCCGTCGCGGTATTAGAGATAAATAGCCCAATAACCGCCGACAAGACAAACAAACACCCCAGCATCATATGTGGCCCGTAACCACCGCCAATGTCCATCAGCCCTTTCACCGCCAGCGCGACACCTCCCGTTTTCTGTAATGCCACAGCAAACGGCATCATCCCAACGATCAAAATAATGCTCGGCCAGTGAATGGATTTATAGGCGCTTTCAGCATCGATACAGCGGAATTTCCCCATCAGCAGGCAGGCGATGATAGCGGCAACAGGATTAGGAATTTCATCGGTCAGCATTAACGCCACCATCAACACCAGGCAAAAAATGGCATGAGGTGCCTGACTGTGTGCTGGCGATGCTTCACTCACTTCTTCTGGTAAGTTCAGCGCCACAAAGTCACGCCCTTGTTTTGCCAGCATACCGATCAGTTTCCAGTTACCCACAACCAGGATGATATCGCCCAGCAGCAGAGGCTCATCCGCCAGCGAACCTTCCAGCGCCACGCCATTGCGCTTTAGCCCCACCACATTCAGTCCGTAGCGGGTACGAAAACCAATTTCGCGCACCGATTTACCAATCAGTTCTGACTCAGGAATTAATGAAATCTCTGCCATGCCCACATCAAGGGCCTGGTCAGAAAAATACTCGCCGCGCAGTACCATCGGCTCCAGCAATTGCTCACTACAAAATTGCCGGAGATCGACATCAGCCGCAGACATATCAATAAGCAAAACGTCACGCGCGCGAAATTCAGAAACCCCATTAACGTTCACGATAACGCGACGAAAACGCCGCCAGCGTTCAACACCGATGACGTTAGCGCCATAACGCTCACGTAATTTGAGATCGTCCAGCCGTTGACCAATCATTGGCGATCCGGGGCGAATAGCCAGACGTCGCGCACGCCCGGTCAGTCGATATTCACGGATAAGATCGCGAAAGGTTCGACGCGTCCAGCCTTCGCGCTGCGGGGTCTGGGTATCCCCTTTCAGCATGAAACGCATCACTAACATATACAAAATACCCAGCACCAGCACGACCAGGCCAATAGGTGTTACGCTAAAGAAACTAAAACCATGATAGCCTTCACGCAGCAATTCACTGTTGACTACCAGGTTCGGCGGCGTCGCCACCAGCGTCATCATGCCGCTTATCAGCCCGGCAAAACTTAACGGCATCATCAGGCGCGACGGCGACGTTTGCATACGCATGGCAACGCTTAACACCACGGGAATAAAGATAGCGACAACGCCGGTTGAACTCATAAACGCGCCAAGCCCCGCGACGGTCAGCATCAACAAAACCAACATTTTGATTTCACTGTTGCCCGCCACTTTGACCAGCCATGTCCCCATTACGGTGGCAACACCGGTACGGACCAAACCATCGCCAATAATGAACAAGGCGGCAATCAGGACAACGTTAGGATCGGAAAAGCCGGAAAATACTTCGGGGACCGTCAGCGTTCCGCTTAATGCAAACGCGACAATAACAAACAAAGCGACCGCATCCATACGCACTCTGCCCGTCGCAAACAAGACGATGGCAACGGCCAGTAATGAAAGAACCCAAATCAATTCACCGTTCACAACTTATCCTTGTTAATTGAGGGGGATGACTTGATTCTGCCATAAAAAAGCCCCGACGAGACGGGGCTAAATCATGATCAGGTGTTTCACTGAATAATAACATCGCCATTTGGCTGTTTGGTCACAGTAATTTGCTCCAGACTGTGGAGGACCAAATCGACCTCATTCAGGCGCGGGGTATCTGCCGGAGCGTTAACCGCAATGACATGACAACCCGCCGCCAGGCCAGAAAGCACGCCAGCGGGAGCATCTTCCACCACCACACACTCCTGCGGCGCAAGCCCCAGCAGCTGCGCGCCTAACAGATACGCATCAGGTTCTGGTTTTCCGCGCTTCACTCGCTCAGCGGTTACAAACACCTCTGGTGCGGGAAGCCCAGCTATTTTATGGCGCGCTCGCGCTACCGGCATGGAGCCAGAAGTCACAATGGCCCACGGAATACCTGCTTTATTCAAATGATTGAGTAAGGCGATTGCCCCCGGAAGCGCGGTAATACCCTCGGTTTCCGTGGCCTCGATTTGCTCCAGACACGTAAACTCGGCGGCAATATCAGCCTCGGATTTGCCCGCCATAAAATGGCGCAGAGAGGTGATCGCCTGTTTACCGTGAATGAAAGCCAGCACCTCTTCCGGCGCTAACCCATGACGTCTGGCCCAGTTGCTCCACGCCCGCTCTACCGCAGGCAGGGAATCCACCAGCGTTCCATCAAGATCAAACAGAAAACCTTTGCACCGCACGCGGACCTCCTCAGGCGTTGATAATTTGATTAATTTCGTTGGCGCTCAAATGGTACTGACGCGGGCAGGCATGCCACACATTAAGCATGCGCTGATATTTTTCCCACATTGGCGTCTGGGCGTTAAAACCGTGAGTTCCAGCGTCAAAATGGGTATAGCGCCCTTCCACATTAACCATAAAGCGGACATAACCGAGGTAACGTGCTTCAGTGGCGGCGTCAAAGCCGAGGAAGGTGACACGACGTTCATCGATGGATTGCTGGTCCTGCAAATTAGACCAGGAAACATGCAACGCATGATACATCTCCATAATGTCGATGATAGTGCGGCAGGTTTCTTCTTTCAGCTCGCCAAACTCGCGATCCAGTTCACGCATCTGTAATCCATAACCACGCTCAATGATTGTTTGCAGGCGACGGTAACGTTCAGCATTTGCCGGATCGAGCATAGTCATCATCTTGTACTGATTAGACAAAATAAGACGTTGCGCGTTGGTCATTTCCATTGTTGACTCCTGTATCACTCTACTACGGTGAAAAAAAAGAAGGCTGAGTATGCCTTCTTTTATATGCGTAATCAGGGGTCAATTACAAATCATCAAGGAAAGTTTTATCCAGTTGTTTGAAGGCGCGCTTAAGCGTGTCAGCTAATGCCTGGTAATCAGGCTTGCCTTCAACGGGTGCCAACACCTGTCCAGACTCCTGCAATTTACCGCGAACTTCATAAAACCAGTTGAGGATAGCAGGGGGTAATGGCGTTACAGAACGCTTGCCCAGCCACCACAATCCCTGCATGGGTAAACTTAAGGCGAACAGCGCAGTGGCAACTGCCGGCCCAAGCTGACCGCCCAGGGCAATCTGCCAGCAGAGAGTAAATACGGCGATCGGCGGCATAAAACGGATCGCATAACGCGTCATCTTGATAACGCGATTTTCGACAAAGACCGGGGCAAGGCGTTTTTCCAGCGGCCACGTCTTTGAGTAATGCTGTCCCCGGCGAAACAAGCTAAAAAAATTAACAGAACGATTATCCGGCGTTGACATGCTTCACCTCAACTTCACATATAAAGATTCAAAAATTTGTGCAAATTCACAACTCAGCGGGACAACGTTCAAAACATTTTGTCTTCCATACCCACTATCAGGTATCCTTTAGCAGCCTGAAGGCCTAAGTAGTACATATTCATTGAGTCGTCAAATTCATATACATTATGCCATTGGCTGAAAATTACGCAAAATGGCATAGACTCAAGATATTTCTTCCATCATGCAAAAAAAATTTGCAGTGCATGATGTTAATCATAAATGTCGGTGTCATCATGCGCTACGCTCTATGGCTCCCTGACGTTTTTTTAGCCACGTATCAATTATAGGTACTTCCATGTCGAGTAAGTTAGTACTGGTTCTGAACTGCGGTAGTTCTTCACTGAAATTTGCAATCATCGATGCAGTAAATGGTGAAGAGTACCTTTCTGGTTTAGCCGAATGTTTCCACCTGCCCGAAGCACGTATCAAATGGAAAATGGACGGCAATAAACAGGAAGCGGCTTTAGGTGCAGGCGCCGCTCACAGCGAAGCGCTCAACTTTATCGTTAATACTATTCTGGCACAAAAACCAGAACTGTCTGCGCAGCTGACTGCTATCGGTCACCGTATCGTACACGGCGGTGAAAAGTATACCAGCTCCGTAGTGATCGATGAGTCTGTTATTCAGGGTATCAAAGATGCAGCTTCTTTTGCACCGCTGCACAACCCGGCTCACCTGATCGGTATCGAAGAAGCTCTGAAATCTTTCCCACAGCTGAAAGACAAAAACGTTGCTGTATTTGACACCGCGTTCCACCAGACTATGCCGGAAGAGTCTTACCTCTACGCCCTGCCGTACAACCTGTACAAAGAGCACGGCATCCGTCGTTACGGCGCGCACGGCACCAGCCACTTCTATGTAACCCAGGAAGCGGCAAAAATGCTGAACAAACCGGTAGAAGAACTGAACATCATCACCTGCCACCTGGGCAACGGTGGTTCCGTTTCTGCTATCCGCAACGGTAAATGCGTTGACACCTCTATGGGCCTGACCCCGCTGGAAGGTCTGGTCATGGGTACCCGTTCTGGTGATATCGATCCGGCGATCATCTTCCACCTGCACGACACCCTGGGCATGAGCGTTGACGCAATCAACAAACTGCTGACCAAAGAGTCTGGCCTGCTGGGTCTGACCGAAGTGACCAGCGACTGCCGCTATGTTGAAGACAACTACGCGACGAAAGAAGACGCGAAGCGCGCAATGGACGTTTACTGCCACCGCCTGGCGAAATACATCGGTGCCTACACTGCGCTGATGGATGGTCGTCTGGACGCTGTTGTATTCACCGGTGGTATCGGTGAAAATGCCGCGATGGTTCGTGAGCTGTCTCTGGGCAAACTGGGCGTGCTGGGCTTTGAAGTTGATCATGAACGCAACCTGGCTGCACGTTTCGGCAAATCTGGTTTCATCAACAAAGAAGGTACCCGTCCTGCGGTGGTTATCCCAACCAACGAAGAACTGGTTATCGCGCAAGACGCGAGCCGCCTGACTGCCTGATTTCACACCGCCAGCTCAGCTGGCGGTGCTGTTTTGTAACCCGCCAAATCGGCGGTAACGAAAGAGGATAAACCGTGTCCCGTATTATTATGCTGATCCCTACCGGAACCAGCGTCGGTCTGACCAGCGTCAGCCTTGGCGTGATCCGTGCAATGGAACGCAAAGGCGTTCGTCTGAGCGTTTTCAAACCTATCGCTCAGCCGCGTACCGGTGGCGATGCGCCCGATCAGACTACGACTATCGTGCGTGCTAACTCTTCCACCACGACGGCCGCTGAACCGCTGAAAATGAGCTACGTTGAAGGTCTGCTTTCCAGCAATCAGAAAGATGTGCTGATGGAAGAGATCGTCGCAAACTACCACGCTAACACCAAAGACGCTGAAGTCGTTCTGGTTGAAGGTCTGGTCCCGACACGTAAGCACCAGTTTGCCCAGTCTCTGAACTACGAAATCGCTAAAACGCTGAATGCGGAAATCGTCTTCGTTATGTCTCAGGGCACTGACACCCCGGAACAGCTGAAAGAGCGTATCGAACTGACCCGCAACAGCTTCGGCGGTGCCAAAAACACCAACATCACCGGCGTTATCGTTAACAAACTGAACGCACCGGTTGATGAACAGGGTCGTACTCGCCCGGATCTGTCCGAGATTTTCGACGACTCTTCCAAAGCTAAAGTAAACAATGTTGATCCGGCGAAGCTGCAAGAATCCAGCCCGCTGCCGGTTCTCGGCGCTGTGCCGTGGAGCTTTGACCTGATCGCGACTCGTGCGATCGATATGGCTCGCCACCTGAATGCGACCATCATCAACGAAGGCGACATCAATACTCGCCGCGTTAAATCCGTCACTTTCTGCGCACGCAGCATTCCACACATGCTGGAGCACTTCCGTGCCGGTTCTCTGCTGGTGACTTCCGCAGACCGTCCTGACGTGCTGGTTGCCGCGTGCCTGGCTGCCATGAACGGCGTAGAAATCGGTGCCCTGCTGCTGACTGGCGGCTACGAAATGGACGCGCGCATTTCTAAACTGTGCGAACGTGCTTTCGCTACCGGCCTGCCGGTATTTATGGTGAACACCAACACCTGGCAGACTTCTCTGAGCCTGCAGAGCTTCAACCTGGAAGTTCCGGTTGACGATCACGAGCGTATCGAGAAAGTTCAGGAATACGTTGCTAACTACATCAACGCTGACTGGATCGATTCTCTGACTGCCACTTCTGAGCGCAGCCGTCGTCTGTCTCCGCCAGCGTTCCGTTATCAGCTGACTGAACTTGCGCGCAAAGCGGGCAAACGTATCGTTCTGCCGGAAGGTGACGAACCGCGTACCGTTAAGGCAGCCGCTATCTGTGCTGAACGTGGTATCGCAACTTGCGTACTGCTGGGTAATCCGGCAGAGATCAACCGTGTTGCAGCGTCTCAGGGTGTAGAACTGGGTGCAGGCATTGAAATCGTTGATCCAGAAGTGGTTCGCGAAAGCTATGTTGGTCGTCTGGTCGAACTGCGTAAGAACAAAGGCATGACCGAAACCGTTGCCCGCGAACAGCTGGAAGATAACGTAGTTCTCGGTACGCTGATGCTGGAACAGGATGAAGTTGATGGTCTGGTTTCCGGTGCTGTTCACACTACCGCAAACACCATCCGTCCGCCGCTGCAGCTGATCAAAACTGCACCGGGCAGCTCCCTGGTATCTTCCGTGTTCTTCATGCTGCTGCCGGAACAGGTTTACGTTTACGGTGACTGTGCGATCAACCCGGATCCGACTGCAGAACAGCTGGCAGAAATCGCGATTCAGTCCGCTGATTCCGCTGCGGCCTTCGGTATCGAACCGCGCGTTGCTATGCTCTCCTACTCCACCGGGACTTCTGGTGCTGGTAGCGACGTAGAAAAAGTTCGCGAAGCAACTCGTCTGGCGCAGGAAAAACGTCCTGACCTGATGATCGACGGTCCGCTGCAGTACGACGCTGCGGTAATGGCTGACGTTGCGAAATCCAAAGCGCCGAACTCTCCGGTTGCAGGTCGCGCTACCGTGTTCATCTTCCCGGATCTGAACACCGGTAACACCACCTACAAAGCAGTACAGCGTTCTGCCGATCTGATCTCCATCGGGCCGATGCTGCAGGGTATGCGCAAGCCGGTTAACGACCTGTCCCGTGGCGCACTGGTTGACGATATCGTCTACACCATCGCGCTGACTGCGATTCAGTCTGCACAGCAGCAGTAATCTCGTCATCATCCGCAGCTTTGCGCTGCGGATATCTGAACCGGAAATAGTCACTATTTCCGGTTTTTTATTCTCTTAATTTGCATTAATCCTTTCTGATTATCTTGCTTAACTGCGCTGCATCAATGAATTGCGCCATCCCACTTTGCATACTTACCACTTTGTTTTGTGCAAGGGAATATTTGCGCTATGTCCGCAATCACTGAATCTAAACCAACCAGAAGATGGGCAATGCCCGATACGTTGGTGATTATCTTTTTTGTTGCCATTTTAACCAGTCTTGCCACCTGGGTAGTTCCGGTGGGCATGTTTGACAGTCAGGAAGTGCAGTATCAGGTTGATGGTCAAACAAAAACACGAAAAGTCGTAGATCCACACTCATTTCGCATTCTGACTAACGAAGCAGGCGAACCTGAGTATCACCGCGTACAGCTGTTCACGACGGGCGATGAACGCCCGGGCCTGATGAACTTCCCGTTTGAAGGATTAACCTCAGGATCGAAATACGGGACAGCCGTTGGCATCATCATGTTTATGCTGGTGATTGGCGGCGCGTTTGGCATTGTGATGCGTACAGGAACCATTGATAACGGTATCCTGGCGCTTATTCGCCATACCCGCGGAAATGAAATTCTCTTTATTCCTGCGCTCTTTATTCTGTTTTCACTTGGCGGCGCGGTATTTGGTATGGGAGAAGAGGCCGTCGCCTTTGCCATTATCATCGCACCGCTAATGGTCCGGCTAGGCTATGACAGTATTACCACCGTCCTGGTGACCTATATCGCCACGCAAATCGGTTTTGCCAGTTCGTGGATGAACCCGTTTTGTGTGGTTGTTGCTCAGGGGATTGCCGGCGTTCCGGTGCTTTCTGGCTCCGGGTTGCGCATCGTGGTGTGGGTTATCGCCACTCTGATTGGCCTGATCTTTACCATGGTGTACGCCTCACGAGTGAAAAAGAATCCTCTTCTGTCACGCGTGCATGAGTCCGACCGCTTCTTTCGTGAAAAGCAGGCGGATGTTGAACAACGTCCGTTTACCTTTGGTGACTGGCTGGTATTGATTGTCCTGACCGCCGTAATGGTCTGGGTGATTTGGGGCGTGATCGTTAATGCCTGGTTTATTCCAGAAATTGCCAGCCAGTTCTTCACCATGGGTCTGGTGATTGGCATCATCGGCGTTGTTTTCCGCCTTAACGGCATGACGGTTAATACCATGGCTTCATCCTTCACCGAAGGGGCGCGAATGATGATCGCCCCTGCCCTGCTGGTAGGTTTCGCCAAAGGGATTTTGCTGCTGGTCGGTAATGGTGAAGCGGGTGATGCCAGCGTGTTAAATACCATCCTCAACAGCATTGCCAATGCCATTAGCGGTCTGGATAACGCGGTCGCGGCCTGGTTTATGTTGCTCTTCCAGGCGGTATTTAATTTCTTCGTGACGTCCGGTTCTGGTCAGGCGGCGTTAACCATGCCGTTACTGGCACCGCTTGGCGATCTGGTCGGTGTTAACCGTCAGGTTACCGTGCTGGCGTTCCAGTTTGGTGATGGCTTCAGCCACATCATTTACCCAACCTCAGCTTCGTTAATGGCGACGCTCGGTGTGTGCCGGGTGGACTTCCGTAACTGGCTGAAGGTGGGCGCGACCCTGCTTGGACTGCTGTTTATTATGTCCAGCGTCGTAGTGATCGGCGCTCAGTTGATGGGCTACCACTAAAAATGTTAAGAGCCGCAATTGCGGCTCTTTTTTCATTCTGCCGTTTCAGTCTCTACGGCTTCATTTTTGGCATTGCGCTTCATCCACAACGCCAGCGCTTTCAGCGAGTCTGGAGTGAACTCATCGCAGCGTGCGGTGATTTCTTCCGGTGTCAGCCAGCAAACTTCACTGACTTCATCTTCCTGTAGGGCGAAGGGACCGTGAGAGACGCAACTGAACAACGCGCCCCAGACACGGCAATTTTTATCTTCGAAATAGAACTGCCCGTGCTCGGCAAAGGGGACACCGGCAATGCCCAACTCTTCTTCCGCTTCGCGACGCGCGGATTCCAGCAGTTGCTCATCGGCCTGGACTACACCGCCTGCGGTCGCATCTAACATGCCGGGTAAAAAGTCTTTTGTCTCGGTACGACGCTGGACCAGAATTTTGCCCATGCCATCATGCACGACGATGTAAGTTGCACGATGACGCAGACACTGTGCCCGCATTTGTTCCCGGCTGGCTTGTGCAATGACTTCGTTCTCTTCATTGACAATATCCACCCATTCAGTACTTGCCAAACGACGCTGTTCCATTATCAGGAAACCTTCTTTTTCTGGCGCTCTTACGGCGCATTTTGAGTTGTGGGTAAATTACGGATTAATCGCGACCTGCGCAATGATACTTTGATCATTGAGTGCGATTACACTAAGTACGTCATTATCCAGCATGCCATAACTCGCCGGATTACCGCCTTTCGGAATACTCACCGAGCCGGGGTTGAAGTGGAAAATCTCCCCCCGCTGTTCTGCCACTGGCAGATGGGTATGACCGTACACCAGCACATCGTTCTGGTTTAAAGCAGGCAGATTTTCCGGCCCAAACAGATGACCATGCGTCAAAAACAGACGTTGTTTTTCCAGTAATACCTGTTGCCACGGCGCGGTTATCGGGAAATGCAAAAGCATTTGATCCACTTCGCTGTCGCAGTTGCCGCGCACAGCGATAACCTTATGTGCCACTTCATTAAGCCGTTCAGCGACTTTGGCTGGCGCGTAACCCTCCGGTAAAGCATTACGCGGGCCGTGATTCAACACGTCGCCAAGGATCACCAGCCACTGGGCACCGCTTTGGGCAAACAACTCCAGAACACGTTCCGTCGCCGGTAACGACCCATGAATGTCCGATGCAAACATCAGTTTCATCACTCACTCCTCGTCGAAAAAACGTAAGCTATGATACTGGATTCTGTCGTTGCTATCAGCCAGATTGCTTCGCCGAAAGTGCAATAAAACGCTGGACAGACGCTCGCTGCCACTGGAATGTCGCATAATCCACCAGGCGTTCCGGCACCTCATCGCCATGGAGTACCAGGCGGTTAATCATTAGCGCCAGATCAGTATCAGCAATGCACCATTCACCAAATAAATTCGGCTGACCCAGTGCTAACAAATGTTCTGCCATCGCGAACAGTTTCTCTGCACTGGCTTTTCCCTCCGCCGTTAATGGCGCTTTTTTCGCACCCGCAAAGACAACATCCGTTGGACGTTCCTCGCGGATGGGCATCAGATCGCTACGCAGCCAGGCCTGAATCTGTCGTGCACGCGCACGATTTTCTAAATCAAGCGGATAAATGCGTTCCCAGGTCGGTGGCGCAAATCGATCTTCCAGATACTCCGCAATGGCAGAAGATTCACTCAACTCAAAATCATCAATTTGTAATAACGGCACACGGCGTGTCTGACCGTAACCTTGCCACGTCGGCTGCAAATGTTCACCGCTGTCGAGGTCGATGGTCTTGATATGAAACGACAGGCCTTTTTCCTGCAACGCCACCCAGGCGGATAACACATAAGGGGAGAAAAAATGGGCATCTGACCAAAGCGTGATAGCGGGTTTACTCATTATGTCCTCGGCAATAAAGGGGGCTGGCTATCAAACTATAGAGCCTTTTTGTCACTGTCACGTGACGAATACTCACGTAAGTCGCCGCGCTTTCTATACTTGTGGTGTTCAGATGATTAAACAACCGGAGCTGCAATGATCGATCTCTATTTCGCCCCGACACCCAATGGTCACAAAATTACGCTGTTTCTCGAAGAAGCAGAGCTGGATTATCGCTTGATTAAGGTAGACCTGGGGAAAGGCGGTCAGTTTCGTCCGGAATTTTTGCGCATTTCGCCCAACAACAAAATTCCGGCAATTGTTGATCATTCTCCTGCCGATGGCGGCGAACCGCTAAGCCTCTTTGAGTCTGGTGCCATTTTGTTGTATCTGGCTGAGAAAACAGGACTCTTTTTGAGTCATGAAACGCGTGAGCGCGCCGCCACATTACAGTGGTTATTCTGGCAGGTAGGCGGACTGGGGCCGATGCTTGGGCAGAATCATCATTTTAATCACGCTGCCCCCCAAACCATTCCTTACGCTATTGAACGTTATCAGGTTGAAACTCAGCGTCTGTACCATGTACTGAACAAGCGGCTGGAAAACTCGCCCTGGCTGGGAGGTGAGAACTACAGCATTGCGGATATTGCCTGCTGGCCGTGGGTTAATGCCTGGACTCGCCAGCGAATTGACCTAGCAATGTATCCGGCAGTCAAGAACTGGCATGAGCGGATCCGTTCGCGCCCTGCCACCGGGCAGGCACTGCTAAAAGCACAACTCGGTGATGAGCGTTCGGATAGTTAACAGAAACAGGTTCTCGTGTATTATTTCATTCTAAGTAAAACAACGGAGAACCTGCAATGGCACAACCTGCCGCTATTATTCGTATAAAGAACCTTCGTTTGCGTACGTTTATCGGAATTAAGGAAGAAGAAATTAACAACCGTCAGGATATTGTTATCAATGTGACGATCCACTACCCCGCCGATAAAGCGCGCACTAGCGAAGATATCAACGATGCGCTGAATTATCGCACCGTAACGAAAAACATTATTCAGCATGTAGAGAATAACCGTTTCTCTTTGCTGGAAAAATTAACTCAGGATGTGCTCGATATCGCACGTGAACATCACTGGGTGACGTATGCTGAAGTGGAGATCGATAAACTGCACGCGCTGCGCTACGCTGATTCGGTATCCATGACCTTAAGCTGGCAGCGTTAACCGCCATATCGGGAGGCTGCATGAACATAGTGATCACCGGAGGGACGGGATTAATTGGTCGCCATTTGATTCCACGTTTGCTGGAGCTGGGCCATCAAATCACGGTAATGACGCGTAACCCGCAGAAAGCCAGTTCCGTTCTCGGCCCTCGGGTGACACTATGGCAAGGGCTTGCCGATCAAAGCAACCTCAACGGCGTTGATGCGGTAATCAATCTGGCCGGAGAACCGATTGCTGATAAACGCTGGACTCACGAGCAAAAAGAGCGTCTCTGCCAAAGCCGCTGGAATATCACGCAAAAACTGGTCGATTTGATTAATGCCAGCGACACGCCACCGTCGGTACTCATTTCCGGCTCGGCAACGGGCTATTATGGCGACTTAGGTGAAGTGGTGGTTACCGAAGAGGAACCGCCGCATAACGAATTTACCCATAAACTCTGCGCTCGCTGGGAAGAAATTGCCTGCCGGGCGCAAAGTGACAAAACGCGAGTGTGCCTGCTGCGTACCGGTGTAGTGCTGGCACCGGATGGCGGTATTCTCGGTAAAATGCTGCCGCCGTTTCGTCTTGGCCTGGGCGGGCCGATTGGCTCTGGTCGGCAGTATCTGGCCTGGATTCATATTGATGATATGGTCAACGGTATTCTCTGGCTGCTGGATAACGAGCTGCGCGGGCCATTTAATATGGTTTCGCCCTACCCGGTACGCAATGAACAATTTGCCCATGCGCTCGGTCATGCGCTGCATCGCCCGGCCATTTTGCGCGTCCCCGCGACCGCCATTCGACTGTTAATGGGCGAATCTTCAGTACTGGTATTAGGTGGACAACGCGCGCTGCCTAAACGGCTGGAAGAAGCGGGTTTTGCGTTTCGCTGGTACGATTTAGAAGAGGCGCTGGCGGATGTTGTTCGCTGATGTGGTTTACTGCAAACATCCGCCAGTTAACTCCTGGTGTTACAGAATTAGTGGCTTTGCGCGATAAGATCGTCTGGTGAAAGTCGGGTCACCATCATAACTAACTCTCTGTCTAAACCTCTATCCAGCATCTCCTGAGCAATACGCAGGGCTTCTTCGTGTTTGCCCTGCATTGCGCCTTCTTCACGTAATCTGTCAGCAATAGTCATCAGTTTCTCCTTTTCTTGTGGTGCGCGTTCCGCTATCTCACCAATAAATGCACGGAAACGCTGGGCATCTCCCGTTTGTAATACATAATTAAACAGGGCTTTTAGCTGCCTGTCATTAGTGTTTCCTGTAACTAGCAGCGAAACAATTTGGTCGACTAATCCCAACAGATCGCGCTGACGAATATGTTTCTGAATTAACTCCAACAGCGCCATTTTGCGATGTTGCATAATCTCGTCATCCGGCACCACGGTAATATCCACCAGCGGAAAAGCCGATGAATATATTTTGCGGGCTATAGCAGGCTCGGCAAATTCATCAAGCCAGCAGAGTGAATAAGGATAAGGACTTCTGCAACCATGATAAAACAGCATCGGGATCACCAATGGAAGCTCTTTATAGCCTGCATCAAGATGGTTTTGCATCGCCGCAATGGAATAGCGCATCATGCGAAAAGCCATTAATTCTTCCGGCTTACTTTGGTGCTCTATCACTACATAAATATAACCCGCTCCCTCCTGCGTTTTCACAGACCACAAGAGGTCGGAATAATATTGCCGCAGGTCTTCATCAATAAAACTGTTTGGTTCCAGTTTAAGCGTTGTTAAATCACACAGTTTGCGCAGCGGCGCGGGAAGATGAATATCAATAAAATCCCGCGCGGTGTCTGGATGGCGTAAAAAAGATTTAAATACCGCATCATGCGGCGTGGAAGTTGTCGATATTGTCATGGCGTTCCGTCACCCCTCAAATTTAAGATGACGCGACAATAACCACGATTAACACCCAATGCAGCAGGCAGTTTTTATCTTTGGACAGCGAATTCAGAAGTATTTTTAGCGGACTGTAACTTTTACATTTCAGCGGAAGCTGACTCGCAAATTCCCCATGAAAATACTCCGGCAGCGTTAGCCACCGGAGAGGAAATTATTTCAGCGATCCCTTAAGGAACCGTTGCAGACGAGGGCTTTGCGGGTTGCCAAATAACTGCTCCGGCGCGCCCTCTTCTTCTATTTTCCCCTGATGGAGGAAAATGACATGAGTAGAAACATGGCGAGCAAAGCCCATTTCGTGAGTCACTACCACCATGGTTTTCCCCTCTTCTGCCAGTTGCTGCATAATACGTAACACCTCGCCTACCAGTTCAGGATCGAGCGCCGAGGTAGGTTCATCAAACAGTAAAACTTCCGGTTCCATTGCCAGCGCCCTTGCGATGGAAACACGCTGTTGCTGACCACCGGACAGATGCACCGGGTATTTCCCCTGCGCACGTTCGTCTATCCCAACTTTTGCCAGATACTTCACCGCCCGCTCGCGCGCTTCCTGCTTGCTCAGGCCCAACACCTGAATCGGCGCTTCCATGACGTTTTCCAGCACCGTCATATGGCTCCAGAGATTGAAGTGCTGGAATACCATCGTCAGGCGTGTGCGCAGTAAGCGCAGCTGATTTTTATCGGCGACTTTGAGTTGACCGTCTTTGTCGCGCACCAGATTGATCGTCTGGCCATTGACCACGATCGATCCTTCACTCGGTTTTTCGAGGAAGTTAATGCAGCGCAGAAAGGTACTTTTCCCCGATCCCGACGATCCGATGATGCTTATGACATCTCCGGCATTCGCTTGCAGTGAGACCCCTTTCAGCACTTCGTGTTCGCCGTAGCGTTTGTGCAAATCGATAACGTTTAATTTATTCTCGGACATCGTATTCTCAGTGCGTTGAAGAAGGTTTCACATGCTGCAACCAGCGTTTTTCCGCTCTGCGAAAGAGGCTGATCAGGACATAAGAGATGATTAAATAGAGCACCGCGGCAATGCCGAAGGCGGTAAAAGGTTGATACGTGGCGGCGTTAATATCGCGGGCTATTTTCAGCAGATCCGGCACCGTGGCAGTAAATGCCAACGCAGTAGAGTGCAGCATCAGGATCACTTCGTTGCTGTATGCCGGTAACGCAATACGCAGCGCAGAAGGCAAAATAATGCAGCGATACATTTTAAAAGTCGAGAAGCCATAGGCTCTGGCGGCTTCAATTTCCCCATGCGGAACCGAACGGATTGCCCCAGCAAAAATCTCGGTAGTGTAAGCGCAGGTGTTAAGCGTCAGCGCCAGCACGGTACAGTTCAGGCCACTGCGGAAGAAAGCGTTAAGGAATTCGGTTCCCTTAACAATCTCAAGCGTGTACATGCCGGAATAGAACACCAGCAACTGAACATACAGCGGCGTACCGCGAAAAATATACGTAAATAACCAGATTGGAAACTGGATGTATTTATTACTTGAGACGCGACCAATCGCCAGAAACAGCGCCATGACTCCGCCTATCACTACCGACAAAATCAGCAGCCACAGGGTGATCGCCACGCCAGTAAAGCGATAACCGTCAGTCCACAGCAGCGGTTTCCAGTATTCATGTAAGATTTCGATCACAGGTCAGCCCTCTTCACACCCACGGAGTAGCGGCGCTCAAGGAACAGCAGCACACCATTGGAAACAGTGGTGAAAACCAGGTAAATCACGCCACAGACGATGGCGAAATAGAACGGTTCCCAGGTACTTTTGCCTGCCAGCTGCGTGGCTTTGACCACATCTTCCAGGCCGAGTAACGAAACGAGTGCGGTAGATTTGAGGATCACCTGCCAGTTGTTGCCAATGCCTGGCAGGGCGTAACGCATCATCGCCGGAAACATGATCCGCCGAAACACTTGCCCACGAGTGAAACCGAACGCCGTCGCCGCCTCTATATGTCCTTTCGGCACTGCCATAAAAGCGCCACGGAACGTTTCGGTAAAATAAGCACCGTAGATAAAACCGAGAGTAATAATACCAGCGACCATCGGATCGATATCAATCTGCCCGACGCCCATCGCCTCCGTCACCGTGTTTAGTGCAATCTGCAAACCGTAGAAAATTAGCAGCATCAACACCAAGTCCGGCACGCCTCGAATCAGCGTGGTGTACCCTTCGAAAATCAGCCCCGAAAGCCGATTTTGCGAGAGCTTACCGCCAGCGCCAATTAAACCGATGATTACAGCGAGCACTACAGAGCTGATAGCCAGCTCCAGCGTGACGAGCGCACCCTGTAAAATAACACCTGAAAACCCATACAACATGCTGCCTGTCCTGTCGTGTGTGGTGAATTACCGCCTCTTGTCTCCCTCCGGTTACCCGAAGGGAGCGGACTTTCTTTCACCGATGGCGATTAACCACCATAAACATCAAAATCGAAGTACTTTTTCGCTAATTTCTCGTAAGTACCGTCAGCGCGCATTTCGGCAAAGGCTTTGTTCAGTGCCTCGCGCAGTTCGTTATCTTCTTTACGCAGGCCCATGCCGGTCCCTACGCCAAACAGTTTTTCATCTTTAACAGACGGGCCACCGAATTTGTAATCTTTACCGACGGGTTGTTTGAGGAAACCTTCGCTGGCAGCGACCTCATCCTGGAACGCGGCATCAATACGTCCGGCAGTCAGGTCAGAATAAATATTGTCCTGCCCTTGATAAGAAACGATTTCAATGCCTTTTGGTGCCCAGTGTTCGTTACCGAACGTCTCCTGGGTGGTGCCCTGCAATACGCCTACCCGTTTGCCTTTCAGCGACTCGACTGTCGGCTGAATGTCGGAATTTTTCGCCACCACCAGACGAGAATCGGCAGCGTACAGTTTGTCGGTGAAGGCTATTTCTTGCTGACGTTTTTCCGTAATGGAAAGCGATGACATGATGGCGTCAATCTTCTTCGCTTTTAAGGACGGGATTAACGCATCCAGTGGGTTTTCGACAAACGTACATTGCGTATTGATGCGTTTGCACAACTCCTTCGCCAGATCGATATCGAAGCCAACCAGTTCGCCTTGTGAATTTTTTGATTCAAATGGCGCATAGGTCGGGTCGGTACCGATGCGGATGTTTTGCGGAATCGCAGCAAACGCCACAGTTGCGCTGGAGAAGGCCAGAACCAGAGAGAGCGATAGCACCAGTTTTTTCATAATGTCCTCAACTGACAGTCTTTTTATAGGGAATATTTACAGGTTTGTTACACTTATCGTGCCATAAAATTGACCATCAAGGCAAAATATCCCGCCCCGTTAGACGTATTATTTTTCATTAAAAATGCTTAAGTATGCATTTCAATGCACCACGATAGTGCAACAAACCTGGCGTGCACCATGATGATCATTCCATCAGGTACAGCTTCCCTGCGACGTATCAGTCACCGTAGACATTAAAGTCAAAATACTTTTTCGCCATCTTGTCGTAGGTGCCGTCCTGACGCAGCTCACCAAGCGCCTTATTGAAGGCAGCCGTCAGTTCAGCATCATCTTTACGTAGCCCTACACCGGTGCCATCACCGAAGTATTTTTTGTCTTTTACTGATGAGCCAGCAAAGGCGAAATCTTTACCAGCAGGTTGCTTGAGGAATCCTTCGCTGGCAGCAACTTCATCTTGTAACGCAGCATCCAGACGTCCTGCAGCCAGATCGGAATAGACCAAATCCTGGTTGGCATAGGCCACCACATCCACGCCTTTACTACGCCAGGTCTCGTTAGCGTAAGCTTCCTGGGTTGATCCCTGCAGCACACCAACATGTTTACCTTTCAGTGAATCCAGCGTTGGCTGAATCGGTGAACCTTTGGCCGCAATCAAACGAGAATCTGCGGCGTACAGCTTGTCGGAGAAGGCAATCTCCTGCTGACGTTTATCGGTAATGGAAAGCGACGAAATAATAGCGTCGATTTTTTTCGCTTTCAGTGAGGGGATCAGCGCGTCAAAGTCACTGGCAACCCAGGTACATTTCACCTGCATCCGTTTGCACATCTCGTTACCGAGATCGATATCAAAGCCAACAAAATCACCTTTAGCATCTTTCGATGAGAACGGCGCATAGGTGGTATCAGTTCCGATACGTACCGTCTCCGGTAGCGCCGCATAGCTGGAAGCCGCTGCGGAGAGACCGACTAACAAAGACAGAGCGAGAATCGACTTCTTCATACATAACCCTCAAGTGAAAATGGCTTTTTTATGTTGTGTATTGTGTTGTGTGTTTGCAGGCTCTTTCATGCAGGTCTTATGCCATCTTGACGACAACAGTAACATTCAACGTTAAATATGTTAATAAGACGTTGCATTATTGTCCTGAAGTTGAAGATAGCAGGTATAGCGGTTGAATCGCAGCGTTTCGATTGAATGGCAGAAACAAAATGTCGAGGATTTGATCGCGGTTGCAAAATTGCCCTGAAACAGGGCAACAGCGGAGTTATGCGCCCTGCCAGCGGGCAAAGAGATCTTCAGGAAGCGTTATGGCGAATTGATCGAGTACACGGTTAACCGTCTGATTTATCACATCATCAAGGGATTGCGGGCGATGATAAAACGCCGGAACGGGAGGCATAATCACCGCACCGATTTCTGCTGCCTGAGTCATTAAACGCAGATGGCCTAAGTGCAATGGTGTTTCACGCACGCAGAGCACCA
>ONZV01000637.1_pt1 | contig 21435 bp, 15 predicted proteins | sample 1671561 | NCBI WGS metagenome assembly ONZV01 (sample SAMN06348169, study PRJEB24527) | human gut metagenome | reverse complement strand
ACTGGAGTCAGACGTGTGCTCTTCCGATCTGTTCTGGCCAGCAGGGCGCTTTTCTCATCTCCGGGAGAATACGCCAAATCACGCCCTGCTTTTTTGATGCAGCGCGTAATAATAACCAACCGCGAAACGGTTCATCATGGCGTTTCTGCTCCCTTCGTCTGTTCTTGGCATCTATCATAGCGCAAAAAGCGCAAAAAAGCAAGAGGAAAATTGTTTCTCTCCTGCTTTTCTGCATATTTTTATGTGGATTCATACTATTTCCAAATGAGAATGCGCCAAGGCGCGAGCAGATGGCGCAGGCGAATGCAGGAAATAGTATTAGTCGTTGTTCTGCGCTTCCATGTCCTCCAGATAACGTTCGAGTTTGCGCTTGACGCGCTGGAGGGCGTTGTCGATGCTCTTGACGTGGCGACCCAGGTTGTCCGCGATTTCCTGATAGCTTTTCCCATCCAGATACGCTGCCAGCACTTCCTGTTCTAAATCCGACAGCACCTCGTCAATGCGCTGATGGATACCGCGCAAATCCTCCTGACTGATTATCAGCTCTTCCGGGTTCGACGAATGCCCTTCCGCGCAGACATCCAGCAGCGTGCGGTCACTTTCCTCGTCGTACAGCGGTTTGTTGAGCGACACATAGCTGTTCAGCGGAATATGCTTCTGGCGCGTCGCGGTTTTGATGGCAGTGATAATTTGGCGCGTGATGCACAGTTCGGCAAAGGCACGGAAGGACGCAAGTTTCTCCGGCCGGAAGTCGCGAATCGCTTTGTAGAGTCCAATCATGCCTTCCTGCACGATGTCCTCGTGATCCGCACCGATGAGAAAGTAGCTGCGCGCCTTGGAACGGACGAAGTTCTTGTACTTGTTCAGCAGATATTCCACCGCCACCGAGTCCCCCGTGCGGCACAGCGCCACCACGTCCTCGTCCGTCATGCCCTCATAGACCGAATGGGCGGCACTGCTGCTCAGCAGCGGCACGGAAGCAGGCTGTTCCGGTTCGCCGGGCACAGCCTGTCTCAACGGAAAATCCAGCAAAAATGCATCGTCTTCCGGCAGCATCGGCTCTTCCTGCTCCATCGGGTCATTGTCCTGATTCATTGCATTCATTCGATCGTCTGACAAACTGTTCACCTGCTTTTCGGGCGGCGCAGGGCGCGTCTCCCGCTTCACTCTCCGCGCCGCAGCTTTTCCAGCCGTGCGCGGATGTCCTCCGGCATTCGGGAAAAAATCGTGTTTCGGTTCATGTAGGGCTGATTCTGGTGCGCCGACATGCCGCTTTTGCGCATTTCTCGCAGCTCGCGCAGCAGTTCCCGGCTGGTCATGCGGCTCGCGCCGCTGGACAGCACCTGCGATTGTTCCAGCCCGTCCGACGTAGCGACGCGCAGTTCCCGATAGCGCGGGGTCTGTGCCGCGGCGCGCTCGATGTAGCTGTCCGCCGTTTCGCCATGGCGGGTGAAAATCAGCGTCAAGTCACCGTGTTTCTCTTCCGTCGTCGTCGTGCGCTCAGACTGGTAGCCGTCGAACACCAGCAGGATTTCCTCGCCCGAAAATCCAGCGTAGTCCTCCAATTGGCGCATCAGCCGGTCGCGCGATTCGTCCAGCGACCAGCCCTTTTTCTCCGCCTCGCTCCACGCGCCAATGACGTTGTAGCCATCGACAATTAGCAGCGGTTTCATGCCCGGCGGCTGGACAGCACGCGGTACATCACCACGCCCGCCGCAACGGACGCATTCAAGCTGTCCAGATGCCCCGCCATCGGCAGGGAGACCTTCTGGTCGCAGTTTTCCAGCACGAGATGGCTGATGCCCTCGCCCTCGCTGCCGACAACCAGCGCCACGCCGCCCTTGAAGTTGACCTTCTCGTAGTCCGTGCCGTCCATCGTCAGCGCGTATGTCCAGATGTTGCGCGCCTTGAGCATTTCAATCACACGGGTCATGTTCACAACGCGCGCAACCTTGATGTGCTCAATCGCGCCCGCGGATGCCTTGACTGCTGCCGGGGTCAGCCCGACTGCGCGGCGTTCCGGCACAATGACGCCGTGCGCGCCAACACACTCGGCACTGCGGATAATCGCGCCCAGATTGTGCGGGTCGGTGATGCCGTCCAGCAGAATCAGGAACGGTTCTTCGCCCTTTTCCTCCGCTTCCGCCAGCATCGCCTCGACCGTGCTGTACTGGTACGCCGACGCGAACGCCACCATGCCCTGATGGTTCTTCGCCAGCTCGTTCAGGCGCTGATGTTCCACTTCCTGCACCGGGATGTGCGCTTCCTTCGCCATCTGCACGATTTCGCGCGCAGAGCCGGTCAGCTCGCCCTTCTGCACCAGCAGCTTTTCGATATCACGACCAGCCTTGAGCGCCTCGCGAATCGGGTTGCGCCCTGCCAGCAGGTTCTCCTGCACTGCTTCTTCCGCCACGGGCTGCGCCATCACGGGCGCAACAGCCACCGGGCGATACTCCGAATCGCGATAGGACGGTGCCGGACGCTCGTCGGCCATTTCCGGGCGGCGATCATAGCGGTCGCGGCGCTCGTAGGGCTTGCGGTCGCCATAGGACTTCTTCTCGCCGTAGGGCTTGCGGTCGTCATAGGACTTCTTCTCGCCGTAAGGCTTGCGGTCGCCGAACGACTTCTTCTCGCCATAGGGCTTGCGGTCGCCGAACGACTTCTTCTCGCCGTAAGGCTTGCGGTCGCCGAACGACTTCTTTTCGCCATACGCACGGTTGTCGTCGCGCTTGCCGCTGGGACGGCCGCCGTGGCGCGCCCCGCGGTACTCCGAGCCTTCTTCCACCCACTTTTCGCGCCCAAAGGACTTCTTGCCCTGCGGCTTGTGGGACGGTGCATTGTCATAGTATGCCATATTTCAAATTCCTCTATTCTTATTCATTGTCGGTTGATTGATTCTGCTTTTTCTGTTCGTCTGCCAGCGAATCGAGCCATTCGCGCCTTGTCCGGCGAATCTCCCCTGCCTTGCCGCAGGATTTTTCCCCTTCCGGACACGCGCCGCGCAGGCATCCGGGCCCCGCGTCCGCAAACAGCGCCGGGGCAATTTCCATGCACAGGCGGTGCATTTCCGTCGCCAGCGCACGGATTTCCCACTGCGCGCGGCTGCACATGCGCAGGCTGAAGAAGTGCCGCAGCTCGCGCACGTTCATCGTCACCATCATGCGCGTTTCGCAAGCGCCGGGCAGCACGAACCGGGCATCCTCATTGCCGCCCTCGCCCGCGCCGAGCTTCTCCTGCCACCCAGTATACCACTGGTGCATGGTGTCCATCTGCCGCTCAAACTCCGCGACAGCGTCTTCGCCCAGCGCCTCGATTTTCGGCGGAACGATGTAGCCAAATCCCTTCTCGTAGCTGACGTAGCGCTGGCTCTGCACGGAGAAGCTGGCAAGCCGGTGGCGGGTGATCTGCGCCAGCAGGACGCGCGAAACGCCCTCCATCGCAAAGGTGAAGCTGGCATGTTCCAGCACGGATTCATGCCCCATCGACAAAATCCGGCTGACGAACTCGCTCTGGTCGTCACGGCTGACGCGCTGCTGCAAGCTGTCCACTGTCGCGCGGGAATAGCACAGCCGAGCGCCGAGCGCCACGACCTCCTCCGGCGAAAGCGTATGGCGAATCAAGGCGACTTTCATGGTTGAGTGGGGCATGATGCAACCTCCTGACTTTTTCGGAACAGTTCAAGCAACCGCGTCTCCTGCCCAGTCAGGTACAAATACCCGACGAGGGCTTCCAGCGCCGTTGCTGCCTGATAGTCCATGGCGGTCTGATTTCGGGGCGCAGCGTGGTGCGCGTGAGTATTGCGCCCGCGGCGGACAATGGCGTTTTCTTCCTCGGTCAGCGCTCCCTCGATGCGTGTCAAAGCCTCCGCCTGCGCGTGTGCATTGACGACCATTACCGCCGCCTGATGGCAGTGATGCAGATTATACCCCCGGTACAGCAGGCGCGACCGGGTCAGCAAATCATAGACCGTATCCCCGATATACGCCAGCTGGAGTGGATTCAGGCGGCGTGCATCATCTTTGGTCATCGGCGCTTCTTCGCGCAGGGTCAAAGGCATTTCCTCCTTCATATGCCCGAAAAAGACAGGCATACCGAATGAAGCGTCCTTTACAGACACAACCAGTGTATTATACCATATTTTCGCCCTGTCCGACAAGGGTTTTCCGCACCTTTGGGGAAGAAAATTTGTCGCGCGTGCCGTTTTCCGGACACAAAAATACCGAACCGCGATTGCGATTCGGCATGTGGTACACCATTAGGGACTCGAACCCTAGACACCCTGATTAAGAGTCAGGTGCTCTACCAACTGAGCTAATGGTGCATAGACCCTGCAAGCAGGGTCATAAGCGTACACCATTAGGGACTCGAACCCTAGACACCCTGATTAAGAGTCAGGTGCTCTACCAACTGAGCTAATGGTGCATAGACCCTGCAAGCAGGGTCATAAGCGTACACCATTAGGGACTCGAACCCTAGACACCCTGATTAAGAGTCAGGTGCTCTACCAACTGAGCTAATGGTGCACATCTGCGAAGCATCCGTCTACCTTATGAGCGGCGTTTGCATCAGCAGATAATATTATAGCGCGATTCAGCGATTTGTCAAGAGGGAAAATCACTTTTTTTCGAGAAAAATCAGCTTTTCTGCGCATTTTCATGTATCCACGGGGCATTTCGTCCGTCCAGACCCGCCAGAATGCCGCTTCCAAAGGCGAACATCAGGTTGAAGCCGCCGCAGTCGCCGTCCACATCCAGCACCTCGCCCGCCGCGTACAGTCCCGGCAGGCGGCGATTTTGCAATGTCGCCGGGTCAAAATCCACGACCGACGCCCCGCCCGACGCCACCTGTGCGCTCTCGAAGCCCTTCACGCCGCGAATCGGCAGCAGCCACGCATCCGCCGTTTTCGTCAGGCGCTCCGCCATGTCTGCCGTCATTTGCCCGCACAGGCTGCTTTCGCGCACTCCCCAATCTGCCTGCCGCATCAGCGCCGCCGATAGTCGCGGCACGCACAGCCCCGTCAGCAGCTCCGCCATCGGGCGCTGCGCCCAGTTTGTCCGGCGGCGGTGCAGTTCGCGGCGGAAATCGCCCGCATCCGCGAAACCCATGCCCTTCACCAGCGACACGCGAAGCACCCGCCCGTCCTTTGCATGCCGCGCGCACTGCATCACGCACACGCCGCTGACGCCGTAATCCGCGAACAGCAGCTCGCCGCCCTCCTCATGCAGGACGCTTTTCCGGTCGATAACCGCTACCTGCGCCTTGACGCGGATGCCGCTCAGCCCCTTGATTGGCGTGCTATCTGTGATGATTTGCGTCAGCGCGGGCGCGAAAGTCGTCGCGGGGCAGCCGAGATTCGTCAGCAGACGCAGGGCGCTGCCATCGCTGCCGAGCTTGGGCTGGGCGCATCCGCCGCCGCTGATGATAACGCGGTTCGCCCGAAAGCGCTGCCCATCCGCCGAGAGCGCCGTCCAGCCATCATTTTCACGTTGCAGTGCCGTGATGGATACGCCCGTCACCACCCGCACATGCAAGGCGGTCAATTGCAGGCGGAGCGCATCCAGCACGCTTGAGGCCTGCGAACTGACGGGGTACACGCGCCCTGCCTCTTCCTGCCGAAGCCGCAGTCCAAGATGCTCCCAGAAGGCTTTCTGTTCCTCTGCGCCGCAGTGAGACAGCACATCCGCCGCAAACGCCGCATTTCCCGGATAGCGCGGCGCACCCGTGTTCATCAGGTTGCAGCGGCCGTTGCCCGTCGCGAGGATTTTTTTGCCAACGCGATCCATTTTTTCCGCCACCGTGACCGTATCGCCGCATTCCGCCGCCGCAATCGCCGCCGCCAATCCCGCTGCGCCGCCGCCGATGACCAAAACGCTTCCCATAATCTGTGTTTCCTCCGCTTCTTTCCTGTATGCCGCGCTGCCTGATGACATAGGCTATCCGTGTCATAGGAGGCGATAACTTTGACGCAGCAAGGCAAAAAGGCCACTTGGCGCTCGCTCGTCGCGCTGGAAGCCGCCACGCTTGGCGCAGGGGCGCTCGTTGGCTACCTCACCCGCGACAGCATGGACTTCTTCCACGCTCTGAACAAACCCGGCTTTGCGCCGCCGGGCTGGCTCTTCCCCATCGTTTGGAGCATCCTCTATGCGTTGATGGCGTACTGCATGTGGCTCGTCCTGCGCGCGCAGGGGCGTGACCGTTTCCTGCTGCTGGGGCTGTATATCGCCCAGTTAGCCGTCAACCTGATGTGGCCCGTGCTGTTCTTTATCCTGAAAGCGCTTGGGCTTTCCTTCTTCTGGCTGATTCTGCTGCTCTGCCTGGTTTTCATCATGGCGGTGCAGTTCGGGCGGCAGAAGCCCCTCGCCGGATGGCTGCTCGTGCCGTACCTGCTGTGGGTGACGTTCGCGGGCGTGCTGAATTTCGCCGTCGCCCGCATGAACCCCTGATGCACGCTCCATGGCGTAAATCTTCCGCAGCGGCGCGGTCAGTGTGCCGTCCGGCTCGTAAATCATCAGCGGCGGTTCAGGGTGCAGCATCGGGCGCGCATCCTTGAGCGCCTCAATCATCACCAGATTCGCCGCCTTTTGCGCCGAGGGGTAAATCAGCTGGAACCGCTTCGGCGCAAGCCCGGCTTTCTCCATGTCCTTCATCACTTCCAGCATCCGCGCTGCCGGGTAGATGACCGCCATCCGCCCTTTGCCGCGCAGCAGCTGATACGCCATCTTGAACCACGCCGTCAGCCCGCTTTTCTGCTGATGGCGCGCCAAGGACAGCGTCTGTGCCGGATTCGGCAGTGTCGTGCCATGATGCCCATACGGCGGATTGCAGACGATGACGTCGATGCTTCCGGGCGCAAGCACCTCGTCGGCACTCTCCACCGGCAGAGCGTGGATGCGGATGATATGTTCCAGCCCGTTGAGCAGCACGCTCCGCCGCGCCATATCCGCCATATCCGGCTGAATTTCAAACGCATCGACGCTTTTCGCGCGCCCCATGCCTGCCAGCAGCAGCGGCAGGATACCTGTCCCCGTGCCGAAATCAGCACAGCGGTCGCGGCTTTCCGCCCGCACGAAGCTCGACAGCAGCACGGCATCCATGCCGAAGCGGAAACCCTGCTCCTTTTGCAGGATGCGCAGCCCCGCCTGCTGCAATTCGTCCACCCGTTCGCCGGGCAGGATGGTCAGTTTTCCGGCGCAATCAGCGTCAATCGGCTTGTCAGACAATAGCCTTCCTCCCCTTCTTCTGTCCGCACACGACACCAGATTTCGCCCTTTTCCAGCACGGTCAGCACCAAATCCGCTTCGACTTTCGCCGTTTCGGGCGCATCAGCGCTGCACCACTGGTAGAGCGTTTCTGCTTGGCGGATGCTCGCTGTCCACCCAGTCACTTTTTCCAGCGTCACGTCCAGAATCGGCGTATCGCTGATGACGACCGCACCGGGCGCGCTGTCGCTCAAATACTGCGACGCGCAGTAGCCCTCTTTGCCGCCGTAGCGGATGTAACTCCAGCCGTTTTCCTGCGAAATGAATGTCACCAGTGCGCCGCGCGGAAGCCACTGCACAATCGCCGCGCCCGTATTGGGCGACTGCCGCATCGCCAGCGAATCCGATTTTGTGCTGACGTATTTCTGCCCCAGCGGCGCGTCCGGCTGCTCGCAGGAGAGCGCATCCGCCGTGAAATAGCCCGTCATCTGCCCGACCGCGGCATAGCACCAGCCGCCGTCCTGCGCAAGCACTGTCACCTGCGTTCCGCGCGGGATTGTCGCCAGCACTGCCGCATCCGCAGCCATCGCCTGACGAAGTGGCGCATTGTCCGCACTCACCCACGCAACGTAGCTGCCAGCTGACACATCATCCTCCACCTTCGCAGGCGGTTCGGACGCAGCTGGGACAGGCGTTGGCGCTTCGCTTGGTTCGGGGGATGCCGTCGGTTCGGGCGTTGCGCCCGGTGTGGGCGTCGCCGTCGGCACATCAAAGCGCAGGTACTGCGTCATGACGTACCCGGTCAGGCTGCCCCAGCGAACGGCACACCACGTTTCGCCGTATGCCGTGACGATGATGCTCGTTCCCTTCGGGATTTCCGCCAGCACGGGGTATTCTGTGCCCGCGCCCTGCCGGAGGTTGAGCGTCGAGGCGGTGGAATTGACAATCGCGGTCTGTTCGCCGCTTGTCGTCGGCACAGGCGTCAATTCGATGCCGACGGCGCTGAAATCAAGGCTGCTTGCCAGCACATAGCCGTCAATGCCGCCCGCCGTCACGCGGCACCAGCTGCCGTCGCTGCTCTGCACGGCAATTTGAACGCCCTGCGACAGGTTCATCAGCACCACCGCAGCAGTAGACGGGGTCGCCCGAAGTGCTGTCGCCGTCCTGACCATCGCAGAACGCCCGGTCTGGCTCGTTTTGCCCGGATAAGTATTGCTGAACGTGAGATACTCCGCCGCGCAGTAGCCTGTTTTCGCGCCATACTGTATGCTCGCCCAGCCGTTCTCCACCGCGAACACGCACAGCACCGCGCCGCCGGGGATGGTGGACTGCACCGCCGCATCGTAGCTGCCGGACGCGCGCAGATTCAGTGAATTCGTGCCTGTCACGGTCGCCCAGCGGGTGATTGGCGTCGGGTTTTCGTCGCTCTGCGTCGGCGGCGTGCCGGTGAACGTCAGATTTTCCGTGCGGACGTAGCCGACAATCCGTCCGAAACGGATGAGCGTCCAATTATCGCCCTTTGCCAGCACAGTCACGGCGGTTCCGGCGGGCAGCGTCGTCAACAGTGTGCCGTTGTCTGAGGCGGTCAGGCGCACGTTCAGCACGTCCTCCACATTCACCAGCGTCACCATGGCTTGATTAGGCGCGGCGGGCGAAATCGTCGCGGGGGCTTCAGTCGCCGTCACGGGCGCGTCGCCCACGGGCGGCAGAATCGTGTGCGTGAAGGTGTACTGCATTCGCACGCAGTTCTCGTAGTAGAAGCCGAGAATCTGGTCGTATGTATATCCTAAATTCGCCATCTGCTGTGCCCCGCGCTGGCTCATGCCGATGCCGTGTCCGTAGCGCCTGACGGTCAGAACAAACGTCTCCCCATCTGCCTTGACCGACCAGAGTTCGTTTTTCGTCGTGTTAATGGACAGATTGAGTGCGCTTTCCAGCTCGCTGAAAATGTCGAACGTCAGCGTCAGGCGGCGTGTTTCGCCATTCACAAGCGCCGTCACGTCAAAATCCAGCTTCGTATATAAGCGGCTGGGTGCGGCGTACTTCGGCGTGTGCGGCGTAACGGCCTCGATGCGCAGAATCGTCGCGTCTGGCGCTTTCGCCTGCAATAGGCGCGTCAGGCTTTGATTCTGGCTTGCGTGGGCAAATGCAGCGTAAATCGTCATCTTGCGCGTGCTGCTGTACGGGTTCATGCGGTCGAACGGGTCTTCCTTAACCGTCAGGTAATTCACGCCGGATGAGCCCCACGCGTTGCGGGCGGATTCGGTCTGCCCACCGTTGGACGCGGTGTAGTACGTCCCGGTCAGCTTGCCGTCGTTCATGGCGACAATGCCGCGCGTTGCGTCCACCGCCTCCGCCGCCCGGTCGCGCTCCGCCGGACTGCCGTTGTACACCTGGTCAGCGGTCGTGTCCACGACATCGTAGACCTTCGATGCGTTCGCATTCATTGCGCGCACGGTGTACGTCCGCGCCGCAACCGCCTGTGCTTTCAGGGCTTCCAATGCCGAGGAGGCCCCCATTTCATACGGCACGACGCCATAGAGGTACGATTCGATGTACACGTTCGCCACGACATAGAGCCGATACGTCCCGCTTTCCAGCTTCGACACAAGGTGCAGGTCACCGGGGTAGACGTTTTGCGGTCTTCTTGCCTGTGCAATGCGGAATCCGCCGTCCGTCTGCCGACGCCTGAGTGCCATCTCCCGCCCCATGCTGACTGTCTCGCCGCCCCGCGTCAGGCGGATTTCGCCCGTCGCGCTGCTGTGGCTGATGCTGACTTTCTCGCCATTCGCCAGCGCCATCGTCTGCCCGCCGCTGACCGCCATTGCGCCGACCGCCGTCACCGTGAGCGACGCAGGATTGCTGCCAATGGACAGCAGGCGCACACGCACCATGCCGTTGCGTGTGGCAGCACTCCGCTCCAGCGGCGCGGACTGTACGGCAACATCCGCTGTATCCTCGGCGAGCGCAGCGGGTAAGCCGGACGTTCCGGGTACAGCCGACAAAATCAGGAAAAGCATCAGAAGCAGGCACAGCGCCCGCTGGTATCGGAATTGCACGGGAAAATCCTCCTTGTGGTGGTACTTCTCCTCCATTGTAGCAGAAAGCGCCCGGCGTGTCATGCAGATTGTAACAAACCGCGCTGGAAATTTCCGTCACGCACAAAAAGGCAGGCGCTCCGACCTGTTGGGTTCAGGTCAGAACGCCTGTCGGATGATGCGGATTATTCCTGCGTTTCCGTTTTCTTCGCGCGTGGCTTGCGGGCAGGTTTGTCTGCCTTTGCCGCTTCCTTCGCCGCCTTGTCCGCCTCGATTTCCGCCTTCGTGCGGCGCTTGCGGGCGGGCTTCGCGGGGGCTTCCGTGGTCACTTCCGCCGCAGCAGCTTTTGCCGCCTTGTCAGCTTCAATTTCCGCCTTTGTGCGGCGCTTGCGGGCAGGCTTTGCAGGCGCTTCGGCGGCTTTCGCGGCTTCCTTGGCTGCCTTCTCCGCTTCCTTCGCCGCCTTGTCGGCCGCAATCTGCTCCTTCGTGCGGCGGACGCGCTTGGGCTTCACGGGCGCTTCGGGTTCTTCCTTCTCATACGGATACGGGACGACCACTGGGTTCGCCTCCGCGTCGTCGTCAGAAGATGTCTTCTTCTGATTCGATGCGGAGTCATGGTCGAAACGCCCGCTCACCAAGCCTTCGTACAGTTCCATATATTTCTTGGAGGAGTTCGTCCAGCTGTAATCGCCAGTCATGCCGCGCTGCTGGAGCGTGTGCCACACATCCTTGTGGTTCTCGTAGTAGTCGATGGCGCGGTTGATGACATTGAGCATGTCATTGGCGTTGTAGTTGAAGAACGTGAAGCCATTGCCGTCGCCGGTGTACTCGTTGTAGGACAGCACCGTGTCGCGCAGACCACCCGTCTCGCGGACAATCGGCACTGTGCCGTAGCGCAGGGCAATCAGCTGGCTCAAGCCGCACGGCTCGAACTGGCTGGGCATAAGGAACATGTCGCAGCCCGCGTAGATTTGATGCGCCAGTGCGTGGTCCATCGCAAACCGCGCCGCGACCTTGCCCTTGAACTCGCCCTCTGCCCACGAGAACAGATTGACATAGCGGCTTTCGCCCATGCCCAGCACAACCAGCTGCACGTTCTCGCTCATCAGGTCGCCGATGATGTAGTCCACAAGGTCAAGCCCCTTCTGGCTGCTCAGGCGGCCCACCATGCCGATAATCGGCACATTCGGGTCAACGGTCAAACCGAGCTTTTCCTGCAATTCCGCCTTGCACTTTGACTTGCCGGACAGGTCATCCGCGGTATATTCCGCCGGAATGCGCGCGTCCGTCGCGGGATTGTAGTCCGCCATGTCGATGCCATTGAGCACGCCGAACACTTCACGCTTGCGCGCGCGGAGCAGCCCATCCAGCCGCTCACCGTAGTATGCCGTCTGAATTTCCTCGGCATAGGACGGGCTAACGGTGGTGATGATGTCGGAATACACCAGCGCAGCCTTCATGAAGTTCGCGCAGCCGTAGCACTCCAGCTTGTCGTCCGTCCACAAGCTGTCGCCCAGACCCAGCACATCCTGCACTTCGCGGATGCCGAACACGCCCTGATACTGCAGATTGTGGATGGTGAACATGGTCTTGATGTTCGCGAAGAACGGCAGGTGGGCATACTGAATTTTCAGCAGTGCGGGCACCATGCCGGACTGCCAGTCATGCGCATGAATCACGTCGGGCTGGAAGTCCAGCAGCGGCAGGGCGTTCAGCGCCGCGCGGCAGAAGAAACCGAAGCGTTCGTACTCGTCGCCGCCCATGCCATAGATATACGGACGGCCAAAATAGAACTTGTTGTCCACAAAGTAGAACTTCACGCCGTCCTTTTCCAGCAGCTCAATGCCGCAATACTGACGGCGCCAGCCCAGCGCGACCTCAAAGTCGGTCACATGGGTCATCTGGTCAACATACTGCTTCGGCACCGCCGCATACAGGGGCAGCATCACGCGCACGTCGTGACCCTGCTTCGCCAGAACGGGCGCCAGCGCGCCGACAACATCCGCCAGACCGCCGGTCTTGATAAACGGGACGCACTCGCTCGCCGTAAAGAGAATCTTCATCGTTTCTATCCTCCATCAGAAATATTTCCTGCCGGGGGCAAGGGAAAAACAATCAGGGAAATTCAGCGAATTAAGCTCAGATACGATTTTCAGATGAGAATGAGCCAAGATGCGAAGCGAATTTTTTCTTTCCTGCTAACGGGAGTGAAACGCAGCGTAGCAGCGCTACGCTAAGTGGAACGACCGGACGCAGGAAGGAAAAAGGCGCGAGCAGATGGCTCAGGCGAATCTGAAAATCGTATCCAAAAAACCGCACCAACAGTATAGCACATATTGGCGCGGTTTGCAAATCCGAACCGCGTCAATTCGATTTAGGCGATTCGTGGGTTAGATAACAACGTTCTTGGCAATGACAATCGGGTACGCCGCCGGGCCGATGAGCCGCGCGCTGCGCTTGATGACCGTTTGCTTGTCCAGAATGCAGTTTTCGATGGAAGCGTCGTTGTGCACCTGACCATCCTGCATGATGATGCAGTTCTTCACATGCGCACCGGGGGCAATGCGCACGCCGCGCGCCAGCACAGAGTTCTCCACCGTGCCTTCGATAATGCAGCCATCCGCCACCAGCGAGTTGACGACGGTCACATTGTCGCCATAGCGGGCGGGCATCTCGTCGCGAACCTTGGTGTACACAGGCAGCTCCGCCGTGAACAGGCGATGGCGAATCTGGGTATCCAGCATATCCATATTGAACTTGAAGTAGCTCTGCACGGAGTCCATGCGCCAGCACAGACCAGTGTACGCCCACGCATTCACGCGCGCCGTGCCTTCCGTCACCAGACGGAGCAGCACATCACGGTTGAAGTCATGATAGCCGTGCGCCACGCCCTTGTCCACCAGCGTGCGCAGCAGCTCGCGCTTCATCACGACGACCTCCATGCTCGTCAGCGGCAGGTTCGGATGCGTCGGATCAACTTCCATGTCCGTCACCATGCCGCTTTCGTCCACCGCCAGATAGCAGCCCAGTTCGTCGCGCTGCATGTTCGGATCAGCGGTGTACATGATGGTGATGTCCGCGCCGCTGTTCTGATGATACGCCACAAACTCCGCGATATTCGCGTTGTAGATGATGGTGGAGTTGCTCAGCACCAGATATTCCTGCTTGGAGCGGGAGAGATAGTTGGTGTTGGAGCGCAGCGCATCCAGCATACCAGAGTACACGCCAACATTCTCGCGCGTCAGGAACGGCGGCAGCACCTTGAGGCCGTCATTCTTCCCGTGCAGATCCCACTCCTTGCCGGAGCCGATGTGATCCATCAGGGAGTGATAATTCTTCTGCATGATAACGCCGACGTTCTTGATGCCGCCGTTGACCATCGAGGACAGCAGGAAGTCAATGACGCGGTAGCGGCCGCCCACAGGCAGCGCCGCGATGGCGCGGGTCAGGGTCAGCTCGCGCAGATTGGCGTCATTTTCGCCGGTGTAGATAACACCCATTACGTTTTTCATTTTCTTACATCCTTTCCGCTGCTGTGATTATCAGAATTTGGTGTTTTCGTCCACCTGCTGACCCGCGGTCACGCTGACACCGGCGGGAAGGGTGACACCCTGACCGACGACGGCGATATTGCCCGTCTCTTCGCCGACCGCGCAGCCCGCACCGATCACGGCGTTCTCCGCCACAATCGCCCGACGGACAACCGCGCCTCGCTTGATGACCGCATAGGGCATGACAACCGAGTCAATGACGCTTGCACCCTCTTCAATGGTCACGCCTGCGAAAATCACGGAGTGCTGCACAGAGCCGTAGACTTCCGAGCCTTCCGTAACCAGCGAATCGCTCACGACAGCGCCCTTGGCGATGTAGTGCGGCGCAAGGCCCGGATTCTTGGCATAGATGCGCCACTTCTTGTCATGCAGGTCAATCGGCATGGGCACGCTGAGCAAGTCCATGTTCGCTTCCCACAGGGATTCAATCGTGCCAACGTCCTTCCAGTAGCCCTCGAAGTTGTATGCCACCATGACCTGCTTGTCGTTCAGCATCGCGGGGATGATGTTCTTGCCGAAGTCATTGGCGGATGTCTTGTCCGCCTCGTCCGCCGTCAGGTACGCGCGGAGCTTCGCCCACGAGAAGATGTAAATGCCCATGGACGCCTTGTTGGACTTGGGCTGCTTGGGCTTTTCTTCAAATTCAACAATGTTGTCGTCCGCGTCTGTATTCATGATGCCGAAGCGGCTCGCTTCTTCCCACGGCACAGGGCGCACAGCAATCGTCGCATCCGCGCCTTTGCGGATGTGGTACTGCAGCATGGCGTTGTAGTCCATCTTATAAATATGGTCGCCGGAGAGAATCAGGACGTAATCCGGGTCATACTGCTCGATAAACGCCATATTCTGATAGATGGCGTTTGCCGTGCCGCGATACCAGTCGCCCGTCTTGCCCGTCTGATAGGGCGGCAGGACGAACACGCCGCCGGTGGACAAGTCCAAATCCCACGGTGCGCCGGAGCCAATGTAGGAATTCAGTTCCAGCGGCATATACTGCGTCAGCACGCCCACGGTGTCAATGCCGCTGTTGGTGCAGTTGGACAGCGGGAAGTCAATGATGCGGTACTTGCCGCCGTAGGGAACAGCCGGCTTTGCCACCTTCTTAGTCAGGACACCCAGACGGCTGCCCTGTCCGCCTGCCAGCAGCATGGCAACACAGGTCTTCTTTTTCATGATGAGAACACGCTCCTTCATCCTTGTTTCTTGCGAAGCGCACCGACCGTGCAGGATTCGCGCCGCCCTCGGTGCATCAGGTGGCACGGTGATGTATGTGAAACAGCGCTTTCGCTCCTCCCCTGATTGCGGCGAGCGCCGATTCAGCCGATGGAAATGGAATTGGCTTTGCCGGCGGACTTTTCCGGCAGGGGCTGCGGTTTTTTTGCCGTTTTGGATGCTTTCTTTGGGGGCACATCCGCGATTTCCGGGATAACGCGCGCTTTCTTCGCCTTCTCCGGCAGCGGGTCGCGCTGATAGGTGAAGTACACCGTCGCGAGCGGCGGCACGCAGATATCGCAGCTGTATTGGAAGTCCTGCAGCTGCTCTTCTTCCGTGCGAATCGCCCAGTTGTTGTACTGATTCGAGCCGCCGTATTCCTTGCGGTCGGTGTTGAAGCACTCCGTCAGCGTACCCATCTGCGGCAGCCCAATGCGGTACTGCGGATGGAACACGGGCGTGAAGTTCGTCACGCACAGGAGCGAGTTGCCCCGTTTATCCGTGCGCAGGAACGCAACGATGGAGTTATCGCTGTCGTTCGCCTGAATCCACTGGAAGCCGTCCCAGCTGTCATCAATCTGGTAGAGCGCGGGCGTCGTGCGGTAGATTTCGTTCAGGCGCTTGCAGCACTGCTGCACCTGCGGATGATTCTCGTACAGCAGCAGGAACCAGTCCAGCTGGTCGTCATACTTCCACTCGATGAAGTGCCCAAACTCGCCGCCCATGAACAGCAGCTTCTTGCCCGGATGCGCCATCGTGTAGCCATACAGCGCGCGAAGTCCCGCGAATTTCTTCCACAGGTCACCCGGCTGCTTGTCCAGCATCGAGTGCTTGCCGTGTACCACCTCGTCGTGGCTGAACGGCAGGATGTAGTTCTCCGAGAAAGCGTACATCAGCGAGAACGTCAGCTTGTCGTGGTGATACTTGCGGTAGACCGGGTCGAGCTTGATATATGCCAGCATATCATTCATCCAGCCCATGTTCCACTTGAACCCGAAGCCCAGCCCGCCCAGATAAATCGGGCGCGTCACCATCGGATAGGCGCTGGATTCCTCCGCCACCATCATCACACCGGGAAAATCACGGTAGACGGTTTCATTCATCCGGCGCAGGAAAGCAATCGCATCAAGATTCTCGTGTCCGCCGTACTTGTTGGGCAGCCATTGCCCCGGCTCACGGCAGAAGTCGTACATCAGCATGGACGTGACCGCATCCACGCGCAGCCCATCGGCGTGATACCATTCCAGCCAGAAGCAGGCGTTGGAGAGCATGAACGAGTTGACCTCGCCGCGCGCGTAGTCGAACATGTGCGTCCCCCACTGCGGCATATCGCCGCGCCGGGGATCGGGATGCTCATAGCAGGGCGTACCGTCGAAGCGGCGCAGTCCCATTGCGTCACGCGGGAAATGCGCGGGAACCCAGTCCAGCAGCACGCCGATGCCCGCCTGATGCAGCGCGTCAATGAGCGCCATCAGCTCCTTCGGTTCGCCGAAGCGCGCCGTCGCCGCATAGTAGCCGGACACCTGATAGCCCCACGACATATCCAGCGGATGCTCCATCACCGGCATGAACTCCACATGCGTGTAGCCCATTTCTTTGAGGTACGGCACGAGCTGTTCGGCAATCTCCGTGTACGTCAGGAACGTGCCATCCTTGTGCCGCCGCCACGAGCCAAGGTGCATCTCGTAGATGTTCACCGGACTGTGGTACGGGTCGTAGGCCTTGCGTGCCTCCATCCAGTCCGCGTCGCCCCAGCGGTAGCCGCTCAGGTCGTAAATACGGCTGGCAGTGTCGGGGCGCATCTGCATGGCGAACCCATAGGGGTCAGCCTTGTCCTGCCACGTCCCGTCTTGCGCCTGAATGCAATATTTGTAGGTTGTCAGTTTCTTTGCAGCGTCGGGATAATCATAGCGTTTCGGGTCGCTCTTCACGTCGAAGGTTTCCGCGGGCAGCCGCACTTCCCATGTACCGTCGTAGACCTTCTGCATGGGCGTTTTTTTCCTGTCCCACTGGTTGAATTCGCCAATGAGAGAAACTGCCCGTGCGTTCGGCGCCCAGACAGCGAAATGCCACATTTCCTGTCCGTCCTGCGTCACCGGGTGCGCGCCGAGCATCTCATAGGCTCTGCGGTTCGTTCCCTGATGGAACTGATCCCGCACCGCGGCGGTCGGACCGTTGTAGCGCATAGTTACACCTGCCTTTGCTTGCGTTGCGTTCCTCCGCCTGCAATCACGGAGAGCCGCGTTTGCTTTCTTCACTCTTTTCACTTACTATTGAATCACTTTTATGCATTTTCGTCAAGTCATATTCAGCATTTTCTCCTGCATTTTTTGTGATTTTCGGAAAGTGCGTTCATTTTGACCGTAGACGATGCGGTAAATATTTCGCCATTGCCGACATAAATTCCTGCTCATGCACGAAATTTTCCGCGCATAAACTGGTTTTGCGCCGTCGGAGCGAAAACTGTTTCCCCCGTGCGGCGATTTGTGCAATCCGAACATTTCCCGAAATTTCTGCGAAAAGGTTGTGTGCCCATGAAACAAAAACAGCTGTTGTCGTTTCTTGTGTGTATCCTGATGCTTTCTTCCTGTGCCGTGCCGACCGATTCCACGCTTGACGGCGGCTTAACACTTCGGGTCTACTTCGCCGATGCGGAGGAAATCCGCCTGCTGCCGCTGGAAGACTACGTTTTCGGCGCATTGGCGGCGGAGATGCCCGCGAATTACGCGCCGGAAGCGCTCAAATGTCAAGCCATTGCCGCCCGGACGCGTGCCGTCGCGCAGAGCCGCGCGTTCGGCGGAAACGGGTGCGTCCGCCACCCGGACTGCGATATCTGCACGGACAGCGCGTGCTGTCAGGCGTACCAGACGGATGCGCAGCTGCACGCCCGCTGGGGCAGCGAGTACGTCGTCCTCCGCGCGCGCATTGACCGCGCGGTCCGCGCAACAGACGGCTTGCTGCTCACCAGCGGCGGCTTGCCCATCGAAGTGCTGTACCACGCCTGTTCCGGCGGAAAGACTGAAGATGCCGCCGCCGTGTTCGCATCCGCCAAGCCGTATCTGGTCAGCGTAGACAGTCCCGGCGAAGAGGGGTACGCCGGATTCCGCGCTGACACGTCCTTCACCTGCGAGGAAGCGGCAGCTTTGCTTCTGCGCGCTTTTCCCGGCTGCGGCGTGACGGCGGACACGCTGCCCAGCGCGATTCGTCTGCAATCCACGACCGCTTCCGGGCGCGTCGCGACGCTGCTGGTCGGCAGTCAGACCGTCCGCGGCGCTGATTTCCGCAAAGCGCTCTCCTTGCGAAGCACCTACTTCACTTGGGAGGCGGATGGCGACCGCATCGTTTTCCACACCGTCGGATACGGGCACGGCGTCGGCTTATCGCAGGCAGGCGCGCAGGCGATGGCGGCGGACGGCGCGGATTTCGCGGAGATTTTGGCGCACTACTACCCCGGCACGCAGCTGACACGGATGGATAAAACAGGTTTTTCCGGCTCATAATAGGAGAAAACGCCCTACACGGCATGGTTGAGGTGATTTTCTCATGGCTGACCGTCACTTTCGTTCTCTTTTCCGCGCGCTGCATCTGCGCCGGGAGCAGTGGACATTTCTGCTGATGGCGCTGCTGTGCGTCTCGGTGATTGTCGGCACGGCACTGTGGACGCGGCAGGCGGAATTTGCGCGTGTGACGCCGACCCCGCCTGTCTCCAGCGACATATCCGCTGCGCAGCTGCTTCAGCAGTCGCTTGACAGTGCGCAGACCGCCACGCCCGCGCCGACAGTCTCCCCCACCGTCCGCAGCGTTACCATGCCGCTCGAAAGCATGACGCTCCTGCGTCCCTTCGACAACACGCGGATGCGGCAAAGCAGCGCCACGGGCTTGTGGGCGCTGCACGATGCGGCGGATTACGCTGGTGCGGAGGGTGCGAAAGTCAGCGCCATGGCGGACGGCACCGTCATCAATTGCGCGGACAGCGGCGTTTTCGGCGCGTACGCGGAAATCGACCACGGCGGCGTCCTCGTGCGCTATGCGAACCTGTCGATGCTCTACGCGATTCGCGCGGGCGATCCGGTTCGCGCCGGGCAGACGATTGGCTTCATCGGGCGCACGATGCCGGAGGAATGTGACCTGCCTGCGCACCTGCACCTGCGGATTGTCGTCGGCGATACGGCGGTTGACCCCGAAAAAGTGCTGCAAAGCGGCGTTTTTCCCGACCCGTAAAAAAAGACGCACATGGGTGTTGCATTTTCATCGAAATCGGCGTATAATACAGCAGGTTGAACTTGTATTATAACGTCTTATTCGACTTGGAAGGAGCGATTCCCTATGTGCGGCATCGTTGGTTATATTGGCGCGCAGCAGGCACAGGACATTTTATTGGACGGACTTTCCCGATTGGAGTACCGCGGCTATGACAGCGCGGGCATTGCGGTCATGGACGGCGGCGTTATTCGGCTGAGCAAGGCGAAGGGACGGCTTGCGAACCTTGCCGCGCGGGTGGCATCAAATCCCCTGCCCGGCACCATCGGCATCGGTCACACGCGCTGGGCAACCCACGGCGAACCAAACGACATCAACGCCCATCCGCACACGGACATGAAGGGGCATATCGCCGTCGTCCACAACGGCATCATCGAGAACTACGAGGAGCTGCGCGCTCAGCTGAAGGCGAAGGGCTGCGTGTTCGTATCCGAAACGGACACGGAGGTAATCGCCCATCTGCTGCATACGCTTTACGACGGCGACATGCTCTCGACCATTCTGCGCGCGCAGACGATGCTCGAAGGCAGCTACGCATTGTGCGTTCTGAACGCCGAAGCGCCGGATACGCTCTACTGCACGCGCAAGGATTCCCCGCTTGTCGTCGGGCTGTCGGACGGCGCACAGTACGTCGGCAGCGACATTCCAGCGCTGATTCGCCACACGCGGACGGTGGAGCTGCTTGATGAACGCGAAGTCGCCGTGCTGACCCGGAGCGGCGTACGCGTGTACGACCATTTCGGCAACGAACGTGCGCTCAAGCCCATTCACGTTGATTGGGACGTGGAAGCGGCGGAAAAAGGCGGCTATGCGCACTTCATGCTCAAGGAGATTCACGAAGAGCCCGCCGCGCTGAAAAAGACGTTTTCCGCCCATGTGGACGCAGAAAAAATGGCGATTCGCCCCGGCGCGTTCCCGATTTCGGCGGAAGAAGCGAATTCCTTGCGCACGCTGACGATTGTCGCCTGCGGCACAGCGTACCACGCGGGTGTTGTCGGCAAGTATGTAATCGAGAAACTGGCGCGGCTGCCCGTGGTGGTGGATGTAGCATCCGAGTTCCGCTATCGCAACCCGATTCTGGGCGCGGGCGACTGCTTCCTTGCCATTTCGCAGAGCGGCGAAACGGCGGACACGCTGGCCGCCATGCGCGAGGCGGAGCGGCTGGGCGCGAAAGTGATGGCGCTAACAAACGTCGTCGGCTCGTCGATTGCCCGCACCGCTGGGGATTGCGTCATGTACACCTACGCGGGGCCGGAAATCGCCGTCGCAAGCACAAAAGCATACATCACGCAAGTGGAAATGATGGTGCTGCTGGCGATTGACCTCGGCGTGAAGCGCGGACATCTAACGGAGAGCGTAGCATCGGAGCTTCTGCGGCAGATGGCGGACATTCCCGCGCTGGCGGAGCAGGTGATGGCGCTCGAACCCGCGGTGCAGCGCTTCTCCAGCCTGTACCACGACCGTCAGCATGTATTCTACATCGGGCGCGGGCTGGACAACGCGCTGGCAATGGAAGCGTCGCTGAAACTGAAGGAAGTCAGCTACATCATGTCCGAAGCGTATGCGGCGGGCGAACTGAAGCACGGCACAATCGCGCTGATTGAGCAGGGCACGCTGGTTTGCGCGCTGCTGACGCAGGAGCATCTGGCAGATAAAACGCTCTCGAACGTGCGCGAAGTAAAGAGCCGCGGCGCGAAAGTCCTCATCGTCTGCCCGGAAGCCCTGCGCGACCGCGCCGCGAAGGATGCGGACGAACTCTGGGTCATCCCGGACGCTGCGTCGGACTTGCTGCCTCTGCTGGCGATTATCCCCGTGCAGCTGTTCGCCTACTACATGGCGGTCAGCCGCGGCTGCGACGTTGACAAGCCGCGCAATCTGGCAAAATCGGTGACGGTGGAGTAAGGAGACCCAAGGACGCTGCCCTTGAACCTGCCAGAGGCTCTGCCTCTGGACTCCGGCAGGGCGCTGCCCTGCACCCGCGAAGGGTCTTCGACCCTCTCGACACCCATTTCGCGATTGAGTTGAGCGCTCTTGCATACTTTTTCCGCGTGTTAATTGATGGAAACGGTATACGAAAAGGCGATTCGGAGTTACCTTCCGAACCGCCCTTTTTGATGTGATTATACTATTTCCAAATGAGAATGCGCCAAGATGCGAAGCGAATTTTTCGCGCTG
>ONZV01000595.1_pt1 | contig 22620 bp, 19 predicted proteins | sample 1671561 | NCBI WGS metagenome assembly ONZV01 (sample SAMN06348169, study PRJEB24527) | human gut metagenome | reverse complement strand
CGCGGATGGCCAGGCCCTTCAGCTTCTTGTTGCCCATGGCAGCGCCCAGACCGGCACCGCCGGAGTTGCCGAAGCTGGTGTTCAGGGTGGAGTAATCCACCAGGTTCTCACCGGCGGGGCCGATGGAAGCAGTCTCGAACTCACGGCCGTTCTGCTCCACCATCCACTTGTTGGCAGCAAAGGTACCCTTGCCCCAGATCTCGCTTGCGTCCTCCAGAGAGACCTCGCCGTCCTCGATGCGCAGGTAGACGGGCTTTTCGGAGATGCCGCTGACAACGATGCCGTCGTAACCGGCATACTTCAGCATGGAGCCGATGTGGCCGCCCATGTGAGCGTCGATGATGGACCGGCCCTTGGACCAGGTGGAGCGGAAGGTCACGTTCATACGGCCGGAGCAGGGCACGCCTGCGCCGGTCAGGGGGCCGACACCAAAGATGACCAGAGCCTTCTCGTCATAGGGGTCCAGCTCCATGGGAGCTTCCTCGTACATAATGCGGTAGGCCATGCCCATACCGCCGATATATTTATGGTATTTTGCGTCGTCCTGGGTGGTGATCTCACCGGTGGTCAGGTTGACGCGCAGGATCTTGCCTGCCCAGCCATAGGTTTCAGCCATTGTTGTTCCTCCTTACAGGTCCTTGTAAGCAGCCTGTGCTGCGCTGGTAACGGCATCCCAGTCCACGATGGACAGAGCGCCGGACGGGCAGCCCGCCACGCAGGCACCGCAGGCGATGCACTTGGAGGACTTGCCGGTCTCGGGGTTGACGGTGGGCATGTGCCAGGGGCAGGCCTCCACGCAGGCACCGCAGCCGATGCACTTGTCGGTATCGACCACGCGGATGCCCTGCTCATTGGTGATAATGGCCTTCTGGGGGCATGCGTTGCCGCAGGCGGGATCCTCACACTGGCGGCAGGTATCCGGGAAGTAGACAAAGCAGTTGTCGGTGCCGGACAGCAGACCGTTGCCGTCGCCGTCCAGATTCAGGCGGCGCTGGATCTTGACACGGCTGATGTAGGAAGAGCACACACCGTCGTTGGTCAGGGTGCAGTTGATCTCACACCGCTGGCAGCCGGTGCACAGGTCAGCATTGACCACCAGCAGACCCTGGGGCAGTGCCCAGGTCGCCACAGCACCGGCATCCACCTGCTTCTGAGAGCAGCCGAAGAGGGACAGCATAGATGCGGAAAGGGTGAGTCCTGCAAGGCTCTTGCCCGAGATCTTCATAAATTGACGGCGGGTCATGTCAGCCGTCAGAAAATCAGTTTTTGCCATAGGTTTCCATTCCTCCGTGAGGTCACTCTGCGCAGAGCACCTCGGTTACATAGAAATAAGAATTGTTGACGATGTCCGTGACCGCCGTGGACGTAATGGTTGCACCGGAAAGCGCATCCACCTGGGTCATGTCAGCGCTAACCGTGTCGGCCGCACTGCCCTGGGTGGTCAGCTCAGCGGCCTGCAGCTTGTACTCGGCCTGCTTTTCAGCGGACCAGTCTGCATAAGGCACTGCCTGTTTCTCGCCGTCCTGCGCGCTCTTGCTCAGACACGCCGCGTACAGCTTGCGCCGTGCCACAGCCTCAGCACTGTTGTCCATCGGGGGGATGAGTGCGTCGTCCATCGGCTGGCCGTTCAGGGCCGAGAGGGTCAGCCCGGCTTCATACATCTTCCGGGTAGCCTCGGCCTCCGGGGAGGTATCGCCCGCACGCCATGCGGCGGGGTCGAAGGCCTCAGCGGGGGCAGCGTCGGTCCCGGCGCTGCCTGCGGCAGCAAAAGCCGTGCCGGTGGCCGGGTCGGTCACAGTGTAGCGCTTGCCTGCCAGCGTGAAGGGAGCTGCGCCCTGGTACTGGGCCGTGAACTCCGGGTTCTCACACTGGGCACCCAGGCTGTCTGTCTCGGCCTGTGCCAGGATCTTCACATCCAGCACATTGCCGTCGCGGTCCAGCGTCACACCGGCCTGCACCTCGCTCTGGAAGCCCTGCTTGCTGCCCACCACATAATACGTGGTGTCATCCAGCTGGTACACCGCGCTCACACCATAGGTGGCAGCATCGGCATCTGCCAGCGGCAGAGCCGTTCCGGCCACCGTGGTGCGGCTGTGCATCAGCCCGCCAAGGCCAAGCGCCATGGCAAGCGTTGCCGCACCCATGGCCGCATAGCCGGGCAGCCGCCTGCGCCACAAGGACTGCGGCGCATGATTTGCCTGCTTCAATTGTATCACCTGCCTGTTTGATTCAGCTGTGCCCGGAACTCCCGGGCACGAAAACAGCCGTTCCACCTGCTGCAACAGTGCGGAACGGTTTCTTCGTTATAAGAATAACATCTTTTCCACCGGTTAGTCAACGTATACGCACAAACAAAGCCCTACAATTTCTCTCAAGAGCGCTTGCCTCTTGGTGAAATCATTTCTTTTGCCGGATGAACAGTTTCAATCCATATTCCTCTGCCAGCTCCAGCGACTGCACCGTGGGCATACTCTTGCTCACCAGCGCGGGCACACCGGCCCGGATGGCCTTGCGCACCATATCCACCGGCACCCGGCCGCTGGTAAAAAGCACACACTCCGCCAACGGCACACCCTCTGTCAGGGCGCAGCCCACGGCCTTGTCCAGCGCGTTGTGGCGGCCCAGATCCTCGCACCGGTACAAGATCCTGCCCGCACGCAGCAGCAGGCAGCTGTGCACGGCATGGGTGGCACGGTAGAGCGGAAGGCCCTGCCCCATGGCATCGGCCAGCGCATCCACCCATGCGGCAGGGATCTCCCGCTGAGGCACCGGGGCCAGCGGCGGCAGCTGCACCGGGCTGGCCAGCGTCAGGTTATCGGTGCAGCAGCTGGGCACCTCCTGCCCGGCCTGTTCCGCTGCCGCCAGCGGGTGGCGCAGCTGAACGCTTATTTTGAGGCCCTGCGCGCAGACGGCCACCCGCTCCACCTCGTCAGCAGAGTTGATCCAGCCCTCAGTCAGGAGGCCCTGCGCGCAGACGGCCACCCGCTCCACCTCGTCAGCAGAGGTGATCCAGCCCTCGGTCAGCAGGCGGCCCAGCGCCAGCTGCGGCAGCAGCTCCGGCGTGCAGACCACCCGGAAGGCTGGCTGTTCGTTGACCAGAATGGCCGCGGCGTGCTCTGCCGCCAGTGTCCGCTCGGTGCCATCGGGCATCCGGACGCTCTCTGCCCCCGGTGCTGCACCGAATTGATCCATGATCTGCATTGGGTGTTCCTCCCCTGTCTGTTTTACTCTGCCCCTATTGTAACACGCTTTTGCCCCGCTGAAAAGCGCCTGTGTCGTCTGGAACAAACTGTCGATCCGTGTCGTTTCCATTTTTCCCGGCTTTGTGATATACTACTGTAAAATGACAGAACCATATCCCAGTACCGAGGTGGAATCCAAATTGAAGCATCTCTTCCGCTCCCTCACGCGGGCACGCCGGGCCTACAAGGACACCCGGAACCATGCCCTGACCCTGCTGCACCGGGCCTCCGCTGCCGTTCTGACAGCCGTGCTGGTGTATAAAGCCCTGACCTATCTTTTGTTTCTGCCCGCCATGAATGGCATCTGGTCGCTGACACTGCGCTGTTCGCCGGCGAACTACCTGACCAACAACAGCGCGCATCAAATTTTTACCTTCCCGACCATTTTAGGCGGGATCGTGCTCATCGTCCTTCTGGCGGCGTGCTGGAACCTGTACGGCTTTTCCATCCTCCTGCACGGGTTTGCGCTGGCCCGCCGGGGCGAAACACTGCGTCCTGTTTCCCTGTTCGTCCGGTCGCTGGGGGATATCCGCCACGTCCTGCTCCCCAAGAACTGGCCCATCCTGCTTTACTGCGCCCTGCTCATCCCCTTTACAGATGTATTCGTGACCTACAACTATATCTCTCAGCTGGCTGTGCCGGAGTACATCCTTGGGCTTGTCCGGGCAAAGCCGCTCTATCTGGTGCTTTTTCTTCTCATTCTGGGTGCGGCGTTCCTGTTCACCCTGTTCTGGGTTCTGGTGCTCCCCCTCTTTACGCTGGAACGCAAAAGCCTGTGGGAAGCCGTTCAGGAGAGCGCAGCCCATGTCAAAACACAGCTGCCCCGGCTGGCCGGTGTGCTGCTGCGGTGGAACCTCAGTGCGCTGGTCCGGTCTGTTCTGGTCTTTTTCGGAGCTTCCCTGCTGGTTTACAGCGCGGCAGCGCTGATCGGCCTGCGGAGCACCCGCGCCATGCTGCTGCTCGCCCGTGCGCTGTATCTGTTGGAGATCCCCTTCTTCGGCTTTTTGCTGGACTGCAAGGTCACCACGGCCCAGTGCACCATCATCGCATCCCTCTACGATCGCTGCCGTGACTGCCCGCCGGAAGAGCTGCCGGAGGGCAAACCGCACCGCTTTGGCGGCTGGCCTCTGCTCACCGCTGCGGTGGCCGGGGTCACACTGGTCACCGGGCTGATGGCAGTCTATCTCTATGCTCTGCCTCAGGACGATGCCCTGCTCACCGCCGTGGGCGGCGTGACCCCGCTGGTCACCTTCCACCGGGGCGACTGCACCGTGGCCCCGGAAAACACCCTTCCCGCCTTCCGGTCGGCCATCCTCAAGGGCGGTGACCGCATCGAGCTGGATGTGCAGATGACCAGCGACGGCGTGGTCGTGGTGACCCACGATTCAAACCTGAAACGCTGTACCGGCAAAAACGCAAAAGTCTATGATCTGACCTATGCCGAGGTGGCACAGCTGGACGCGGGCCGCTGGTTCAGCAGCCGCTTTGCCGACACCCGGATCCCCACCCTGGAACAGGTGCTGCAGCTCTGCCGGGGCCGCATCGGCCTGAACGTGGAGATCAAGCCCAGCGCCGCCACCCCTGCTCTGGAGGCTGAGACTGTACGCCTGCTGCGGGAATACGGCTTCGACAGCTCCAACTGCGTCATCACCTCCCAGAGCTACGAGACCCTGCACAAGGTCAAGGCGCTGGCCCCTGAGTACCCCACCGGCTACATTCTGGCTCTGGGCGTAGGCAACTACTACGACCTGCCCGATGCCGACTTTTTCAGCGTGGAGACCACCTTTATCACCTCCGGCATGGTCAACGCCGTCCATCTGCGGGGCAAGACCGTGTCTGCCTGGACCATCGACCGCGAAAAGGTCGCCACCCACATGCTGGAGCTGGGAGTGGACGACCTCATCACCGACAAGCCCGACATGGTGCAGGACCTGCTGGCCCGGAATCAGCAGGTGGACGACAGCCTGATCGACTTCCGTGACCTGCTCAACGCCCTGCTCCACCCGGAACAGCCTGCCGACTCCTCCGATGACGCGGAGGAGACCATCACCGATGCCGTGGAAGACCCGGAGGAGTTCGTGGACGCGGCGTAACACAGCCCCCTCTTTCTTGCGGCATCATTGATCCAACGGTCTGTAAAAGCAAAACATCCCCGCACGGCCTGCCGAGACAGGAAGTGCGGGGATGCCTTTTTGTTCAGAGGAATGGGTTATAGAACCTTCCAAAGCGGATGGTCACGGTCAGGCTGATGAGCAGCAGGGCCGCGCCCACGCCCAGGGCAATGAAGTCCCGCCGGGCAAAGGGGCGCTGGGTATACCAGGTGCGCTTGCTGTTCTTGCCGAAGCCGCGCAGCTCCATCGCGTTGGAAATGGTGTCGATGCGGTTCAGACTGGTCAGGATGAGCGGCAGCAGGATGTTGACAGAGTTCTTCATCCGCTTGAAGAAGGGCTCCTTTTTGCCCAGCTCCACGCCGCGGGCCTGCTGGGCCTGGCTGATGCTGTGGTAGTCGCGCTGGATATCGGGGATGTAGCGCAGGGCAATGGCCACTGAATAGCCGACCTTATACGAGATGCCGATGCTGTTCAGGCTGGCAGCAAACTCGCTGGGGTCGGTGGCAGAGATAAAGAGGATGGCCACCGGCAGGGCCACAAAATATTTCAGGCTGATGTTGACCATGTAGAACAGCTGTTCCGCTGTCAGGTCATACCGCCAGAACAGGTGGCAGAGCACCGTGCGGGTGCCATACAGGGTGGTACCCTGATTGGGATCGAACAGGAAGATGAACAGGTTGTTCAGCAGCAGGAACACCAGCATGAAAGTCATCATAAACCGGACTTCCCGGAATTTGATCCGGCTCAGCCTGAAGGCCAGCAGGCTGACCACCAACAGGCCCAGCAGCACCCAGGTGTTGTAGGTGATCATGCTGGCAAAGGTAAACAGCAGGAAGAACGCCAGCTTGGTGGTTCCGGTCATCTTGTGGACGACGCTCTCCCGGGGGAGATAATTCAAAACAGTCTTAGCGGCCACCCTCTCTCACCTCCCGGTCCTGCTCAATAAATCTCTCTACAAATTCCTGTGCGGGCGCAATGCCGCAGTGGTTGGCCAGCGTGTACAGGCTGGTCTCCTTCAGGGCCGCCTGTTCCACCAGCGCGGGGTCACACAGAACGGCGGCCGCGGTGCGGTCGGCAATGAGCCGTCCGTCGCAGAACACCAGTGCGCGGCGGGTGTATTCCAGCATCAGGTGCATGTCGTGGGTGATCATCACCACCGTCACGCCCCGGGCGTTCAGACCCCGCAGGAACTCCATGATGTCGGTATAGTGCCGGAAATCCTGCCCGGCGGTGGGCTCATCCAGAAGGATGAGCTCCGGGTCAAGCACCAGCACGCTGGCAATGGTCACCCGCTTTTTCTGGCCGAAGCTCAGTGCCGAGATGGGCCAGTTCCGGAAAGGATACAGGCCGCAGACCTTGAGGGTCGCTTCCACCTTTTCCCGGATCTGTTCCTCGGTCAGGCCGGAGCGCTGCAGGCCCAGAGCCACCTCCTCGTAGATCATGGTCTTGGAGATCATCTGGTTGGGGTTCTGCATCACATAGCCGATGTGCTGGGCGCGGCGGCGGATGTTCTCCTCAGCCAGCGGCTTGCCGTTCAGGAAGATCTCGCCCGCATCCGGGGTCTCGAAGCCGCAGATGAGCTTGGAGAGGGTGGATTTGCCCGCGCCGTTCCGGCCCACGATGCTCACCATCTCCCCCTTGCCGATCGAGAAGCTGACATCCCGCAGGGTCTGCTGGCCCTTCTGATAACCAAAGCTCAGGCCCTTTACCTCCAGCAGCGGCTCCCGTTCCGGCTGCGCGGCGGGCCGGGGCCGGGCCGTGAACCAATCCCGGAGCTTTTGGGTATCGGTATTGTCCAGCACAAGACTGTCCACATGGGCGGGGTGCTTGTCCGGAGTGATATCCACCCCGGCATAGCGCAGAGCCGTGACATACAGCGGCTCCCGGATGCCGTTTTCCGCCAGCAGGCTGCCCGAGAGCAGCTCGTCCGGGCGCAGGTCTGCCAGAATGGTGCCGCCGTTCACCAGCACGATGCGGTCCACGTTCCGCCAGAGCACATCCTCCAGCCGATGCTCGATGATGAGCACTGTGGTGTCAGTCTTTTTCTGGATCTCGTCGATCAATTCAATGGCCTGCTTGCCGGTGGCGGGGTCGAGGTTGGCCAGCGGCTCATCAAAGAGCAGGATCTTGACCTGATCCACCATCACGCCCGCCAGGCTCACCCGCTGCTTCTGCCCGCCCGAAAGCTCGTGCGGCGCATAGCCGAGGTGGTTCTCGATGCCCACCAGCTCGGCGGCATGGCGGGTGATGGCGTGCATCTCATCCTGCGGGGTGCAGCTGTTTTCCAGTGCAAAGGCAATGTCCTCGCCCACGGTCAGCCCGATGAACTGGCCGTCCGGGTCCTGCAGCACCGTGCCCACATGGGCCGAAAGCTCAAAGAGGCTGCTGTGGGGCGCATCCACACCGTCTACGGTCAGGGTGCCGGTGCACGCGCCGGGGTTGGAAAACGGGTTCAGCCCGTTGATGCACCCCGCCAGCGTACTCTTGCCGCTGCCGGAGGGGCCCGCAATGAGCACCCGTTCACCCGGGTAGATCTCCAGATCGATATCGGTCAGGGTAGGGCGCTTCTGGGCGCGGTACTGGAAGGAAAAGTTGCGGAATGAGATGATGGGTTTACGTTCTGCCATGGGTGTGGTACCTCAGCTGTTCATCAAAAAAGCCTTTCCAACGGGCCGGACGGCGCAGATGGAAAGGCCGGGTTTCATGCGGGGATCACTCCTGATCCAGAGAGCCCTTCTTGGCGATGGTTCTGGTGTAAGCCAGCACCAGCAGGCCGCCCACCACCACAGCGGTGATACTGTTGGACACTGCGGCAAATGCACCCTGTGCAAACACCTTCTTGACGGGCTCGGCGTAGATGGCAATATCCAGCACGGGGGCCACCAGGATCCAGGCCAGCAGATGGGCCACGATATTGGCCAGCGCAAACAAAGCTACCTGCTTCTTGCTGAACTCGCCTTCCTGCAGGTTCAGCTTCTTGGAGAACAGGCCCACCACAACGCCCACAAAGGCGGAGGCGATGACCCAGCTCCACCAGGGGCTGCCGCCCCAGGACAGGTCGATGAGGGTGTGGCCGATGAAGCCGATCAGGCCGCCGGCCACGGGGCCGTACATGGCAGCCAGCAGGGCCAGAACGGCGTACTGCAGGCTGATGTTGGTGTTGGGCACCGGGCTGGGAATGGCCACAAAACGCCCCAGAACAAAGAACAATGCCGCGCCGATACCGACAGCGACAACGGTCTTGATGCTGCTGTTGTTTTTTTTCATATTCTCTCTCCTCTTTTATTCCGCGGATGCGGGGTTTCTTGCAAGGCATCGTTAGTATACGACACCCTCTTGAGCCTTGTCAATGGACAATCCGCCCGCTTTGCAGAAAAAAGGCTGCTTTCCTGCATTTGGGGGTGAATGCCTTCCCGCCCTGTGCAGCAAAAAAGAGCACCCGCGCCTGCCGGAGCGGATGCCCTGTGAATGCTGATTCGGTTTTGGCCCAAACCTTAGTTCTTAGCGGTCAGGCTGAAGGTGCTCAGGGTCTGGAAGGTGGTCACGATAACATTGATGTTGTTGACGATGGAGCTGCCTGCGGAGAACACGCGGGCGATATAGTTGAACAGCTTGCCAACGTTCAGGAACACGTCCCAAGCGGTAGCCTCGGTGGTTGCGCCACCCTGCAGGTACACCATTTCGTTCTCATCGATCGCAGCAAAGTTAGCGGGCATTTTGATCTCATTGTTCATCATAAAGGGGATTCCTCTCTTTCAATTCAATCTATACTTACCGTCTGCACCAAACCAAGTGCACCGGCACCAGAACCAGACCATGGTTCCTCCGACAGGAACGGGCAGGGGCACGAGTTCCGCATTCCCTCTGGAATTGTTCCATATATAGGTTATACGATAAATATTCAGATTTGTCAATCGAATTTCCGGAATTTTTACCATTCTGAGCCAAAAGTGGATACCCACAACGCGGAACACCTGCCATTTCGACAGCTTTCCACAAAATATCCGCTACCGCACGATCCTTGGGCACGAAAAGCTCCTTCGTCTGCACGGCAGCACACAGATCCGTTCCACCCTGCGGCATTTCCCGGGCAAAAATCCGGCAAAAAATGCCCCCGCGCCCCCTACACAAACCGGAGCGGTTGTGCTATGATAAGGCTGAAAAATCGGTTTGGCAAAGCCAACCGCAAGGAGATGTCTTGGATGTCTGATCTGATGGAAACATTACGGCAGGAGGGCATCAGCCCCGACCTGCTGCGTGCTGTAGAAGAATACCGCGCCGCCCACGCTCTGCCCGAGGCCCTGCGCCCCCGCATCCCGGCTTCCGGCTTTACCTATTATGGCCGGGAGGTCTGGGAGCAGGCACTGGCGGCCCTGCTCTGCGGCGAAAACCTGCTGCTGGCCGGCGGCAAGGCCACCGGCAAAAATGTGCTGGCTGAAAATCTGGCCGCCGCCTTTGGCCGCCCCGCATGGGACATCTCGTTCCATGTGAACATGGATGCAGCCTCCCTCATCGGCATGGACACCTTTGTGGATGGGGCGGTCACCTTCCGGCCCGGGCCGGTCTACCGCTGTGCCCAGTGCGGCGGCTTCGGCGTGCTGGACGAGATCAACATGGCCAAAAACGAGGCCCTGGCCGTCCTCCACGCTGTGCTGGACTTCCGCCGCGCCATTGATGTGCCCGGCTACGAGCGCATCCCGCTGGCCGAAGAGACCCGCTTCATCGCCACCATGAACTATGGCTACGCGGGCACCCGGGAGCTGAACGAGGCCCTGACTTCCCGCTTTGCAGTCATCCAGATGCCCACCATCACGGAGGAAAACCTTGAAAAGCTGCTGCGGGCCCAGTTTGCCGACCTGACGGACAAATATGTGCACCAGTTTGCTCTGCTCTTCCTCGACCTGCAAAAGAAATGCGACAGCGCCGAAATTTCCACCAAAGCGCTGGATCTGCGCGGAATGCTGGACGCTCTGCGCCTGATGCGCCGGGGCGTGGCTGCGGGGCCTGCGCTGGACATGGGCATCACCAACAAGGCCTTTGATTCCTACGAGCAGGGGCTGATCCGGGACGTGATCGCCGCCCGCATCCCGGCCAGCCTGACGGCGGGCCGCCAATCAGGTGTGGGCGGCGGCGGGAGCCTACGGCTTTGAGCCGCTTTTCCTGGCCCGCAACACCGACGGCACGATCGATTTTTATATGAACTGTGTCGTGGGGCTGGTGCACAAATACTATGGCGACGACCTGCTCCGCGACCTTTTTGCCACATGGGACGGCGATCTCCGGGAGAGTCAGCTGGACGATCTGACATGGCTCTATCTCGAAAGCGCGGTCTACCTGCTGGAGCTGCCCCGCCGCCCGGTCCTTTCCGAGCTGCGCCGGGCCCACGCGGACTATTTCTTCGGCATCCAGTACAAGCTTTCGCGGCAGGAGTGGATGGCAAAAAATCAGCTGGTCTACACCATGCAGGCTGACCGCTGGCGCACCGTACAGGGCAGGCATCCCCCTGTGATGACCCCCTACGAGAGCCGGCTGGCAGAGGCACTTTCTCCCTCCCAACCGCCCCAGCCCGGCCAGCTCAAGGGTGAGCTGCTGGGCCTGTTTGCAAGGTTTGCCCTGTTTGACGGCAAGATCCGGCACAAAGTGGGGCTTCACCTGCATCTGGAGGGGCTGCTGGCCTCTCTTGCCACCAAAACGCTGCCCACCCAGATGATCAAGACCGACCGTCTGACCGTGGAGCACTCCGGTTCTGTGGAAGCGGGCGGCTCCGGCCCCACGGCAGACAAGCGGCTGGCCCACATCACCCTGCGGCAGAATGCCGCCGAGGACCGCGCCTACATTGAAAGCTGCTTTGGCCGTTCCCTCTATCCGCCCGAGCGTCTGCGCAAGGCCGAGCAGGCGCTCTGCACCGGGGCGCACCTCGGGTGCCGCCTCTGGTTTGCCTCCGGCGTGCCCAGCCCGGAACAGGCCCCCACACCGGAGGCAAAGCACCTGGCCGAGCAGGCTCAGCTGCAGGCCGACCGCAACCGCGCCTACTACGCCAAAAACCGGGCGCTTCACCGCAGCGTGGTGCTCCGGCTCACCGAGCAGATCCGCAACTGCATTCTGGTCCACCAGCAGCCCAATGCCCGGATCGCCCGCAGCGGCGCTCTGGACCCGGAGCGGGTCTGGCGCGCTCCCCTTCTGAACGACAGCCGGGTGTTCCGCTGTGCCGAGGAAGAGAATCAGCCCTCCTTCACCGTGGACCTGCTGCTGGACGCTTCGGCTTCCCGGCTCCACTGTCAGGAGGTCATTGCGGCGCAGGGCACAATCCTGGCCCAAAGCCTTGCCGCCTGCGGCATCCCGGTGCGGGTCAGCAGCTTCTGCAGCCTGCGGGGCTATACGGTTCTGCGGGTGCTCAAGGGCTTCGCGGACAAAAGCCTGCAGGGGATCGACCAGTATTTTGCATCGGGCTGGAACCGTGACGGCCTTGCCCTGCGGGCGGCAGGCGATCTGGTCAGCTTTGACCCCGGTCCCGCGCCCCGGCATCTGCTCATCCTGCTGACGGATGCTTCCCCCAACGACAGCCGCCGCGTACCACCCAGCCCGGAACAACCGCTGGGTTGTGATTACGGCGGCTCCTACGGTGTGGACGATGCCGCCGCTGAGGTACGCGACCTGCAGCGCAGGGGTCTGCGCCGGCATCTGCTCATCCTGCTGACGGATGCTTCCCCCAACGACAGCCGCCGCGTGCCGCCCAGCCCGGAACAACCGTTGGGTTGTGATTACGGCGGCTCCTACGGCGTGGACGATGCCGCCGCCGAGGTGCGCACCCTGCGGCGCAAGGGTCTGCGTGTCTCTGCCGTGTTCATGGGCGAGGACAGCTCCAGCCACGATGCAGAACGCATCTACGGCAAAAATCTCGCCCGCATCCGGGGCATGGATCAGCTGGCACGCGCCGCTGGGCGGCTCATCCAAAATGAGATCCGGGAGCTGGGCGATTGAATCCTGCCACCACAAAAGGCTTCTCCGACGGGAGAAGCCTTTTCTATTTACAACCAATCCGTTTGTCTGCATCCCTGGATTTCCAAAATATTTTGGTTTTTGTCAAACTTATAGTTGTATTTTGTTGTTGCATGTGCTATAATGCAGGCAGAGAACAACCGATGGATGGTTTCCGACACATCATCCAAAACCAGAGAGGAGACCCGCTATGGATGCCAGCCGCTATTTTGAAGAGATGCACCGTGCCATGTCCGCACAGAAAAACAATTCTTCCCTGCTCCTGACCGTCAAGGTACAGGATCTGGGCGGCGCTGATGCCTATCTGGAGCTGCGGCAGTCTCCCAATGGCCGCGCCCGGGTGTTTTACTCCACCATGGGCCGCCGCAACCTGAACTTCCAGCTGTTCCGCAAGGGCTGGCAGCTCTGCCACAACGCTTACTCCACCATGGGCCGCCGCAACCTGAATTTTCAGCTGTTCCGCAAGGGCTGGCAGCTCTGCCACAACGCATCCGGCGAGATGACAGGGCAATTCCCCACCCGGGCCGAAAACCTGTTGGACAGTGCGGACTTTTCCGCCTGCATCCGGGATGACACCCTGGATGCGGGCCGTACCGAGATCATTCTGCGGGAGCTGCGCCGCGCGGCAGGCACCTCCCGCTCCTGCCTGCCTCAGTCTGCCCGGGAAGGTGCCATGATCACCGTGGAGAGCTTTGTGGGCCGGGGCGGCGAGTGGAACTACTGGTCCACCCGTGCCGCCGACTGCCTGCCCATTGCGGCCATTCTCTGCTGGCTGGGCGATTTTCTGGCCGGAACGGAGCGCCGCACCCTGCAATCCAGCCCTGAAGCCATGGCACTGGCCGCCCGATGGCAGGCCGAACTCGCCTCCCCCTTTGCGCAGCCGGCTGACTGCGTCCAGCGTCCTGCCCGCACGGTTTCGCCTTCCGCGCCCCGCCGTGCCGCGCAGCAGGTGCAGAACCCCCGCTGGCAGAGCATCCTTGCCGTGCTTGCAACCGTATAAGAGCAACAGGCGGTGCCGGAAATCTCCGGCACCGCCTGTTGTTTTCCGTTTTACTGTGCGGATGCGGCATCCACCACATGGCCCACCAGCACAGAGGTGGTCACTGTGCCCACACCGCCGGGCACCGGGGTGACAGCCTCCACGATGGGTTCTGCCTCATCAAAGCGGACATCGCCGCAGAGCTTGCCCTCTTCATTGACGTGGATGCCCACATCCACCACGACCTGACCTTCCCGCAGGCAATCGGCCCCGATGGCTCCCCGCCTGCCCATGGCGACCACCAGCACATCGGCCTGACGGCAGAGGGCAGGCAGGTCCCGGGTGCGGGAATTGCAGATGGTCACGGTGGCGTTTTCCCGGTCCAGCATCATGGCAGCGGGCTTGCCCACCACCAGGCTGCGGCCCACGACCACGGCCCGTTTGCCAGACAGCGGCACGTTGTAATGTTTCAGGATCTCAAGGCAGGCCTGCGCCGTGCAGGGCGGATAACCGATGGGCATATTGGTGAACACACCAGCCATCGAGCCGTCCGTGATGCCGTCCACGTCCTTTTCCGGGGCAAGCGCCTCCTGGACCCTGCGGTCATCGAACCGCTTTGGCAGGGGCCGGAAGATCAGGCACCCGTGAACCGATGCATCCCCATTGATCTGCCGGATCACATCCAGCAGTTCCTCCTGCGTAACATCTTCCGCCAGATGGAACTGCCGCACCTCCACGCCAACCTTACCGCACCGGGTGACGATCCCCTTTTCATAAGAAATGTCATCCTCCCGCGCGCCGACCCGCACCACAGCCAGCGTGGGCACGATACCCTTTTCCTTCAGCGCGGCACAGCGCGCGGCGTTTGCTTCGTTCATGGCGGCCACCACGGGCGCACCCTTCAAGATCTGAGCCATTTTCTTCTTCCCTCACTCATTTGATACAGTCTGATAGACCCTGTCAGCCTGCGGCACAAACTCGGCCAGCAGCTGTTCCGCTCTGGCCTCCAGCGCATCCGCATGGGCTTTGTCTGCCATCAGGCGGGTGTTGACCTTCACGTTCAGCCCCGCTGCCTGCATGGCCGCCTTGCAGAACAGCGCCGCGCATCCGGCATCGGAACGGGCCAGCACGCTGCCCTTTTCGGCGTACTCTGCGGCCAGTGCGATGCCCTCACCGCAGGCAGTCATCACCTCCAGCGGCACGGCGCAGGCTCTGTCCAGTGCCTTTTCCAGCACCGCGGCCTTGTGGGCCTGCTGTTCCGGGGTCTCTTTCGGCAGCTTGTAGGCCGCCGCAACAGGCAGAAAGGCCTCCGCGTCGGCCGGCACCAGCGCTTCCAGCCGCTTGCGCAGGGCCTCGGCCCGGACATTCAGGGCAATGATGTCCGCTTCTACGGCAGCATATTTCTTTTTACCCACGGTCAGGCTGCCCACCATGCTGCCCAGCGCCACACCGGCCGCGCCCACCAGCGCCGAAGCGCCGCCGCCGCCCGGAGCCGCCGCCTTGCTGGCCAGCTCCTCCAGAAAACCTTCACAGCTCAAATTCATCAGTTCCACGATATACTTTCCTCTCTGTTACAAATCCATCCAGCTGCCAGTCCTGTTCATCTGCAGCCGCTTCCGGCACCCGCTGGGCCTCAAAGGCCACGCCCAGCGCCACGGCATTCCGGCATCCGGGCAGGTAGCGGTCATAGTAGCCCTTGCCCATGCCCACCCTGCGGCAGGCCGCATCAAAGGCAGTGCAGGGCACCAGCACCAGATCAAGCGCCTCCGGCCGGATGAGCGCCGCCCGTTCCAGAACCGGTGTGCGGATGCCGTAAGCCCCCACCTCCCAGCCGTCCGGCCCCGGCACGGCAGCGATCAGGGTAAAGTTTTCCCCACAGACCGGATAGGCTGCCGTTTTGCCCAGCCGCGCCGCCTGCTCTGCCAGCACAGCAAGATCCACCTCCCCGCCAAAAGCGGCGTAGATCAGCAGGTTCTCTGCCTTCTGGAAGCAGGGCATGGCCAGAAGGCGGGCACAGATGGCTGCATTGGCCGCCGCTCTCTCTGCCTGCGGCAGACCCCTGCGGGCCATGATGCCCGCCCGGCGCTGCGCCGCTTTCCGATCCCGGATCTCCATTGACACTTCTCTCCCCTGAAATTTCATACCCACTCAATATATCTGAAATGCGGAAGAATTGCAAGAGCATGGCTGGAAAATAACCGCAAAATAGGCTATAATGGTGCAGAACAAACCAAAAAGGAGAACGATTATGCTCATTTATTTGCTGCGTCACGGCCAGACGGAGTACAACGCGCAAAAACGATATCAGGGCCAGCGGGACATCCCCCTTTCCGCCGCAGGCATCGCCCAGCTGCGGCAGGCAGATTTTTCACCGGAGGTGGTCTATGTCACCCCGCTGCAGCGCACCGCCCAGACGGCGCGGGTGTTCTTTCCCGGGGCAAAGCTCATTCCGGTGGATGGGCTGAAGGAGATGAACTTCGGCCGGTTTGAGGGCCAGACCTTCGTGCAAGTGGAGCAGGACCCGGAGTATCTGGCATGGGTGCAGGAAAACGAGCACGCCGCCCACCCGGACGGGGAGCGCAGGAGCGATTTCTGCAACAGGGTGTGCAAAACGCTGGCCGACCTCATTGACAAGGCCCTTGCCGAAGGGCAGGAACGGCTGGTCATCGTGGCCCATGGCGGCACCCAGATGGCCGCACTGGAGCGGTTTGGCGTGCCCCGCCGCAGCTTTCACGACTGGTGCGGCCCCAACGCGGGCGGCTATGTGCTGGATGCCCGGGACTGGCCGGAGCAGCATATCCTGCACCTGGTGGAGACCGTGCAGTACACAAAGGAGAACGGATGATGGAACAAGGCCTGCTGCATCTCTACTGGGGCGACGGCAAGGGGAAGACCACCGCCGCCATGGGCCTTGCCCTCCGCGCACTGGGCAGCGGCAAACGGGTGGTCATCGTGCAGTTCCTCAAGGGCGGGCAGAGCGGCGAGATCCCTCTGCTGGCCCAGCTGGGGGCAAAAATTTTCCGGGGCAAGGGCGGGCAGAAGTTCGTGTTCCAGATGAACGAAGCGGAAAAGGCCGCTGCCCGGGCCGTGCAGAACGAAAACCTGACCGCCGCACTGGCCGAGCCTGCCGACCTGCTCATTTTAGATGAGGCCGGTTCGGCCTGGGAGCTGGACATGGTGGACAAAGACCTGCTCCGCCGGGCCGTGCTGGAGCGCCCCGCCGCGCAGGAATGCGTGCTGACCGCCCACAAGGCCCCGCAGTGGATGCTGGATGCCGCCGACTACTCCACCGAGATGAAATGCCGCCGTCACCCCTACCAGAAGGGCATCAAGGCGCGCAAAGGCATCGAATACTAAAAATGCCCGGAGAACCGCAGCTTTCAGCGGCCCTCCGGGCGTTTTTGTGTTTACTGTTTTGCGATGATATCGCGGTTGGCCGCCAGCAGGCCAAGGGCCAGCGCAGCGCTCAGGATGTCGGCCACAGCCTGAGCCATCAGCACACCCTGATACTGGAACAGATGTACGCAGACCACCAGTGCCAACAGAAACACCACGCCCTGACGGCTGATGGAGAGCAGGAAGGACGGTATGATTTTACCAGTTGCCTGGAACAGCACCGTGAGCAGGAGCACCACGCCGCCAAAGGCTGCGGTGCAGACCTGCCAGCGGAGCATCTGCGCACCCGTGGCGATCATCCCGGCATCCTGCACGAAGAGCCGCATCAGCACACCGGAATTCAGGCAGAGGATGAGGGACAGCACCACGGCAATGGAGACGAGGAAGGTCAGACAGAAGCGGATGAGCTTGCGCATCACGTCCCGCTTTTTTGCGCCGTACAGGTAACCGAACAGTGGGATGCCGCCGAACGAGAAGCCCACCAGCACCAGCTGGGCGATCATGCTCACCTTGCTGGCAATGCCCATGGCGGCAATTTTGTCGTTGCCGTAGGGCAAGAGGAACTGGTTCATCACAATGACAGTCAGGCTCTGCATCAGGTTGCTCAGCGCGGCAGTAACACCCACGCCCAAAATCTGCTGCAGCTCCCTGCCCGTGACGTGGCACTGGGACAGCTTGACAGACAGGCAGCGGCTCTTTTTGTGGAGCAGCCACAGGAAGTACAGGTCGCTGCACAGGTAGCCCACAATGGTGGCAATGGCCGCGCCCCCTGCGCCCCAGCCCACTGTGGTGATGAGGATGGGATCGAGGATGATATTGATAACCGTGCCGCCGATGCTGCCGATCATGGACTGGGTGGCCATGCCCTCGCAGCGGACGAGGTTGGAATGGATAAAGTTCAGCACCGTGGCCGGGGCACCAATGGCCAGCACGGTGTAATAGGCCTCTGCGTGCGGCATCGTCTCAGAAGTCGCACCCAGAATGCCCAGCAGCGGGACGCGGAACAGCATCATCAGGGCAGCCAACACCACGCCCGTGGTCAGGGCCACATAGAAGCAGAACGAGCTGACCCGGCCGGTGCCCTCACGGTCGTCCTGTCCCAGCAGGCGGGAAATGAGTGAGCTGCCGCCCTGGCCGTAGATGTTGCCAAAGGCCATGAGGGCTGTGAACACCGGCGCACAGAGCGAAACACCCGCAATCAGCCCTACACGACGCTCTTCCGATCTGCCGTATCGTTGGACTGCGCAATGAAAAAGGTATCGGCAAGGTTATACACCACGCTCACCATCAGGCCGAACACCGAGGGCAGCGCCATCTTGAAATAGGTGCGGTACAGATGATCGAGATCAAAAATAGAATCCATTGGTTTTTCCTCCACTTTCGTCCCTATTATAAAGGTTTTGCTTGCATTTGTTTGTGACACATGGCACAATGAAACAAAAGAAATGAGGTGAACTCATGCAGGAAATTCGTGACCCAGCCTGTCTGGAAACGCTGTACCGGAAGCTGGAACTTTCCTCCCGGACCAGAACAGCAAAACGCCCGCGCAGGAGCTTTCCTGTGCGGGCGCTGCATCTCTTTTTGTGCTTTACCGCACCAACAGCAGCAGCCAGGCGGATGCCACAGCCTGCAGGATGAGCCAGCGGGCCACGACCTGCTCATCGCTCCAGCCCAGACGCTTGCGCACATGGTCGTGCAGCGGGGTCAGGGTGTTCTTGAGGATGGAGATGTGCAAAAACCGCTTGAAGCTGATCTTCAGGATGCCCAGGCTGCCGTCCACAATGAACACCAGCGCGGCCAGCAGAAAGGCGAAGGGATGGCTGCTCTTGAGGGCTAGAACGGCCAGGAAGAAGCCCATGGCGCGGCTGCCCGCGTCACCCATCAGCAGGGTGGAAGGCTTGGCGTTCTGCCACAGGTAGGCCAGCAGGGCACCAATGAACACGATGCCTGCGGTGGCGTAATCCCCCAGTTCCTCCCAGTAGGCCAGCAGGAAGGTTCCAATGCTGACCACGGCAAGGCCGGCGGAAAGGCCGTCCACGCCATCGGTGCAGTTGACCACGTTGATGCTGGCCCAGATCAGGACGATGATGAGGATGAGGTAGACGGCATAGGGCAGGCTGAAGCTCCAGCTCAGGAAGTTGACCTCCGTGCCGTTGAAGTTCAGGTAGGTCACGCCCGCCACAACGGCGATGACCAGATCGATCAGGCCCTTTTTGTACTCGTTCCAGGCGGTCTCGGCGGCATCGTCAAAATAGCCGGAGAGCATGGACGCAATGAGCAGGACGGTGTAGATGACATACTCTGCTTTAAAGGGCACCACGGCCAGCGTGACCAGTGCAATGCAGAGTACAAAAATGAGGCCGGAGCCCCGGGCCTTACCCTTGGAGAGTTCGCCGTTCACGGCAAACGCGCGGCCATGGTCGTGGGGGAGCTTATCGTGGAACACCGAGTCCATCAGCGCGGTCAGCGCAAATGCAAGCAGAAAGCCCAGCGCATCCACGGTGCGCGGGTTGCCAGAAAGCAGTTGAAGCATAGTTTTTTTCCTCTTTCCCGGAGCGGCAGAGGCCGTTCCTGTTCTTTCACGGCTGGATACAAATGAAGTGTATCACGCCCGGGCCAAAAAATCAATCTCTGGGGCAATGGCCACCCCATGGGCTGATGGGTTGACATTTTTCGCCCCCCTGTCTATAATGAATGGACAAACGCCCTTTCGAGGGTATTTTTTTGTCTCACAGGAAAATCGGAGAAAAAGGAGAAGACATGACACTTTCACTTGAACAGCTTTCGGCCCGGATGCGGCAGGGTGAGACCATCCCCTCCCGCCAGACGGCCCAGGTGGCTCTGGCGCTGAGCATCCCCTCCATTCTGGAGCAGCTGGTGGTCACTGCCATGGGATACATCGATGCTGCCATGGTGGGCCACATCGGTGCAGAAGCTACTGCTTCCATCGGCATCGTCAGCTCCAGCACCTGGCTGCTCCACGGTGTTCTGGTGGGCCTGTACACTGCCCTCTCCATCCAGATCGCCCAGTATCTGGGGGCCGACCGGCAGGATGATGCCCGCAGCGTGCTGCGGCAGGCCATGCTTTTCAATGTGATCCTGGGCGTGGGTGCCGCTCTCTTCGGCCTGGGCATCAGCCCCTTTCTGCCGGGATGGCTGGGAGCTGACCCCTCCCTGCGGGCAAACGCCACAGCCTACTTTGCCATCTGGTCAACGGCGCTGCCCTTCACCATGGCCATGGGCCTGTACCTCTCCATCCTCCGTGCAGCAGGCAACGCCCTGACCGCCAGCCTCATCAGCGTGCTGGTCTGCGTGCTGGATGCCATCTTCAACTTCTTCCTCATCAACCCCACCCGGACGCTGTGGGGCATCACCGTCTGGGGTGCCGGGCTGGGTGTGCCCGGCGCAGCCCTGGGCACCGCCCTGGCCACTGTGGTGGGCGGCCTGCTGGCTTTGGCCATCCTGCTGCTGCGGGCAGGCCCCCTCTGCATCCGGAAGCCCGCCCCCTGGAAGATCACACGCTCCTGCCTGCGGAACCTGCTGTGGGTGGGCGTACCTCTGGCGGGAGAGCGCGCCGCCATCTCTCTGGCGCAGGTGGTGTTAGTGCGCATCGTGGTCGGCCTGGGTACCGTGGCCATTGCCGCCAACAGCCTGGCTGTCAACGCCGAGGGCCTGTGCTACATGGCAGGCTACGGCATCCAGAGCGCAGCTGTCACCCTCATCGGCCAGGCCGTGGGTGCCAACCGAAAGGATATGGCCAAGCGGTTTGCCTGGCTGTGCACCGGCCTTGGCATGGGGGTCATGGCCCTTTCCGGCGTTGGTCTGTGGATCTTTGCCCCGGCCCTGATGAGCCTTTTCACCACCGATGCGGCTGTCATCGCTCTGGGTGCTCAGGTTTTGCGCATCGAAGCCTGGGCCGAGCCCATGTTCGGTGCCTCCATCGTGGCCAGCGGTGCCATGCAGGGTGCGGGTGACAGCACCTCCTGTTTTGTGCTGAACATATTCAGCATGTGGTGCATCCGGCTGACGCTGGCGTTCCTGCTGGCTCCCCGGCTGGGCCTGATGGGCGTTTGGGGTGCCATGTGCTGCGAACTGAGCATCCGGGGCCTGCTGTTCCTCATCCGCCTTGCCCGGGGCAAGTGGCTGGAAAAGGGCGCGCTGTCTTAAATCGAATCGATAAAAGCAAAAAAGAAAGGACGCTCTCGCGTCCTTTCTTCTCTTTCCCTACACGACGCTCTTCCGATCTCAAAAAAGAAAGGACGCTCTCGCGTCCTTTCTTTTTTGCTTTATCACTCACTTCCGGCCATGCAGGATGGGAGAGAGCGGCTTATAGATCAACATGCAGATCAGGGCATCCAGCAGGCCCTTGACCAGAGTGAAGGGCATATTGAAGATGACCAGGCACTTGATAAGGCTGTTGGCAGAGGGCAGAATGGCCTGATACATGCCCAGGATGGCTTCCAGCGGCATGTGGTAGAACTTGACGTAGGCCGGGTAGGTGATGAAGTAGTTGGACGGCACACTGAACAGGGCCATGGCCACGGCACCGGCCACGGCACCGATGATGGCGTTCTTGCGGCTCTTGTGGTGCTTGTAGAGGTAACCGGCCAGTGCGGAGAACACCGCACCCAGCATGAAGTTGCACAGCTCACCCACCAGCGCGGTAGAGGTGCCCTTGATGACCACATGGAGCAGGTTCTTCATAAAGCTGATGATCACGCCGTACACCGGGCCAAGGGCAAAGGCACCCAGCAGAGCGGGCAGGTCGGAGAAGTCCATCTTGACGAAGGACGGGATGAGCATCGGGAGCGGGAACTCGATGAACATCAGGATAAAGGCCACCGCGCTGAGCATGGCGGCAACGGTCAGGTTGCGGGTCGTGTTTTTCTTCATGGTAATATCCTCCCGGGGCGTTTTGCCCCAAATCGTAGATTGGAAAGCCCCTTTCGCATGGTTCGGAACCGGGAAGACAATCAAAAACGCGCCCTGCCGCAGCAAACACTGCAACAGGGCGCGTAGACAAATCGTATTGCCTGCCGTTTCTTGCATCCGGACTATACCGTTGGCCCCGGAGTCTCACCGGGTCAGCACCCTTGCGGGTGGTCGCGGGCTGTACCGCCAGTGGGGAATCTCACCCCGCCCTGAAACGAACTTTCTGGCCAAGAGTATAACGCGGCTGCTCCGCCTTGTCAACCCCTTTTTTATTTGCCCTGCACGGGCCGGATATGGTATACTGTGGGGCAGGATGTTACAATTTCTGATACAAGGAGCTTTTTGCCATGATTTTTACCGTTCGTGACCTCGGGTTCGAGATCGGGCCTTTTTTGCTGGAGGGCTGGTGGGCGCTGGCTGCCCGGGCTGTCTGCGCCGCTGTCATCGTTTTTGCGGGGCTTCTGGTCGGCTGGCTGCTGCGCCGGAAGATCTTTCCCGCTCTGCTGGCCCGCAGCTGGCACTTTGCCGCCACGCCCATCCTCCTGCGCAGCTTACAGAGCCCTTTGGCGCGGATGGCCTTTTACAGCGGCCTGTATCTGGCCCTGACCAGCCTGCCGTGGGCCATTCCGGGCCTGACAAAGTTTCTGTTCACGGCCTATAAGATCGCAGCGACCCTCCTGTTCTGCCAGGGCCTGTACAATGCTTCTGAGGTAGCCGACCTGCTGCTGGCCTCCTGCAGCCCGGAGATCCGGAGCAACAAGACCCTGCGCTCCCTGCTGGACACCACCTACAAAGTGCTGGTCATCATTCTGGGTGTTGCCACCTGCGCGCAGATCGTCGGCTTCCCCATCGGCAGCATCGTAGCCGGTGCCGGTCTTGTGGGCCTGACCATCTCGCTGGCCGCGCAGGAAAGCGCCAGCAACCTGTTCAGCGGCATCGTCATCCTGCTGGACAAACCCTT
>ONZV01000569.1_pt1 | contig 23612 bp, 22 predicted proteins | sample 1671561 | NCBI WGS metagenome assembly ONZV01 (sample SAMN06348169, study PRJEB24527) | human gut metagenome | reverse complement strand
TGTTGGATGTGCTAACTGCTGAAAATCAGTAGTTACGTTCTAACGGTGATTTACTTAAGGACCCCCTCTTCGCAAGAGGGGGACAGGGGAGTCGAAAAATGTTATAGTGCTTAGCTGCTTATTACGAAGCATGCAATGCTGAAAGATTTCGCTTCACCATTCGATATCACCGTAGATCTCTACAAGTAATTGGTCAGAGTTGAAAAAACTCCTCCCAAAATTTGGTAGTTTCACAGAAAACCCTTATCTTTGCTGCGAATTAAATATAGAAGTTATGGCACAGTTAACATTACAGATAGATAGTCCATCTTTGTTGGAGCAATTAAAGAATGTCCTCTCTCTTATGAGAGGCGTTAAAATAGTTTCAGACTCCCCAGTTTCAAGGAGTGCTGCTTTGGAAGATGTTCCAAACGCAGAAACTTTGGCAGCAATGAAAGAGGCTGAGAGTGGTCATGATGCGGGAGTAGTTCGAGTAGATAGCTTAGAAAGTTTCATGGCATCAATGGAGGAATAGGGTTTATGAAAGAAATTCGAAAGACCTCGCAGTTCAAGAAAGATTATAAGCGTTTTAAGAATGATAAAGAATTTGTAGAAACGCTTATGGGGATAGTTAAGCTTTTGGCAGAAGGCAATCAGATACCGGAAGAATATAATCCTCATTCTTTGAAAGGCAACTGGAAGAACTATATGGAATGCCATATAGAAAATGATACACTTTTGATTTGGTTTGATAAGAACAATAATGCAATAGAATTAGTTCGTTTAGGTTCGCATTCTGAATTATTTGGTAAAGGACGTAAGCGCTGATTTCCATAACAGTCAGGCGGTCCCATCCCGCACAACATAGCGAAGACCGCTTTGGTCCGCCAACCTTAGAGCGTAGCGGTTCTGAGCACCGGAGGGCGGTTACATCCCTTGCCCTTTTGGAAAGGGCGAGGGCTTGGGAGTGGGTTAAGGACCCCCTCTTCGCAAGAGGGGGACAGGGGAGTCGAAAAAAACTTACGTTATGACCATAGAAGAGAAAAAAGTAGATAAGGAAGCAGAATCATTTTGTGTGTTGTAATGTTTAGCCCTAAGCCAAGTATAGGTTAATAAATGCATTTTTTCTCTTAAATCCTTGGTGATTACGAAATTAAATTGTACTTTTGTCACTATATTAGCAATAAAAATGTATGATTATGGCAAACGACAATAATATACAGCCTATGGCTGATGATTCACAGATAGTTCTTTATCAACCAGATGAAAGTATTTCTCTCCATGTAAGAATAGATGAAGCTTTCAATACGGTATGGCTTTCTTTAGACCAAATGGCAGAACTATTTGGTCGTGATAGGAGTGTTATTGGCAAGCATGTGCGAACTATATTTAATGAAGGAGAATTGCAGAAAGAATCAGTTTGGGCAAAATTTGCCTACACTGCCTCAGACGGCAAAACATATCAAGTTGATTATTATAATTTAGATGTTATAATATCTGTAGGTTATAGGGTAAAGTCCGTACAAGGTACAAAATTCCGTATTTGGGCTACATCTGTTTTACGCCAATATCTTCTCCAAGGTTATTCCGTGAATCGTCACTTGATAGCCTTACAGGAGAATATGGACAAGCGTATGACCCATATTGAGGATACCCAGGCTAAGCAGCAACAGCAGCTTGATTTCTTTATTCGGACTTCGACCCCTCCTGCAGAGATGGTCTTCTTCGAAGGTGATTTCTATACAGCAAGAGTTGCTTTGGAGAACCTGGTTAGTTCAGCCAATCATCGAGTAATCATCATAGATGGCTATGTTTCATCGCTAACCCTGAGTGTGTTAGATGTTCGTAAACCGGAAGTTTCAGCGACAGTTTATACTGTAGGTGTAGGTCAAGGAATGCAACGTCTCATGGATGAGCATGACCGTCTCTTCCCCGATAATCATATAGATATTAGAAAATGGCGAAACGAGTCCCATGACCGCTGGCTTATCATAGATGATAGCCTCTATCATTGTGGTCATTCATTAAATGCCAATGGCGGTCATAAGATTTCCGCCATAACCCTGATGGGTACCTCTCCTGAGGTAATCCTCTCAAAAGTAGTATAAAAACAATATTCCTCATTCGAGCGACGACAAGTGCAGAGCGATACTGCAATGAGGAACAAAAATGGTGGTCTCAACCAGCAAGTTATAGCAAGTTGTCCCCTGGCGGTCCCATCCCGCACAACATGGCGAAGACCTTTGATGGGCCGCCAACCTTAGAGCGTAGCGGTTCCGAGCACCGGAGGGCGGTTACATCCCTAATCCCTATGGTAGGGATTTAGGGCTTGGGTATAGGGTAAGGACCCTCCCGCAGGGGAGGGACAGGTGGGGCATAAACAGTACCGAGTAGGGCGGTTACATCCTTCCTTTCTGAGAAGGGAAGGCTTGGTTAGGATGTATCAGGTGTATCTGCCATCATCACAAAGGTTGCAACCAAACGAAAGATGGAGAAGGCACCACGCAAATCTATCTCAATTCTATCAAAAGCTCAGAAGTAGATGATGCCAACGCCAAAATACTGGCAGCCCTATAAGCCACAAAAAAGAATAAAAAGAGGGATTTTGTAAAATGAACCAAAATGAACCAAAATGAACCATTTTTCCAGAATCTTTACATGAGAGATACAGAAAAACCGAAAACTTTCGTTCAATCAACGACTTAGGAAATTATGTACGAAAAGAATAGTAAAATAATGTTGATTTTCGTAGAATGATATTAATTTTTTAACACGCATAATTTGCTAGTTTCCAACAATTATCTTATATTTGCAAAGAGTTTCTGTGTCTCTTATGTAGAGATTCAGATGAACGACATCAAAAAACGAACTTGATTCGCATGATGAAAGAGACAAATATACAATCACAGGTTACGTCCACTATTGCAGGGGACGACGGCGAAGCCATGGCAAAAAGTGAAGGATATGTAGCTGAAAATGGTTTTGTAGCAACAGATCCGACGCACTTTGGAAAGACGTATCATGATAAACAGTCGAGGTAAACGTGTTGTCCGTGAGGCTGTTTTCTTACCACCTTTGTCTTTGTGAGAGTTGAGGACAAAAATCTTAATGAAATCCGCTTCCGCTCCGATGTTTATAGTTAGCCCGTATGGCGGTATCTGTATAATATATTATCTTTCATATTATGAATACTGATATTAAGAGTTTGATACCATCCATGCATGCAGAACTGAAGCGTATGCAATCTCGTGTTGCAGAGTTTCAAGTATCATTGCAGCAAGGTTCATCTGATGAAAAGGCGATTCGAGAGGAAAATTCTCGAATGAATCTGCGTCAGGTTGAAATCATGGATGCAGTCGGAATGTTCCGCCACTTGGATATGGGTAGGAGAAACTGGATGCATACCGGTAGCCATTTAGGTGCGGAAAACATAGCTTTTATGTTCTCACTTTTTGAGAGCTGCAAGTTGAATGACATTAATTTTGGCGATTATATAGAAGATATACTCACCCGACTGATGGAGGGGGAGCAAGACTTCATGTCCCTAATCCCATGTAATTATAACTCGAACAAAAAGGTGAATGTCAAGGCAGCCTAATAGGCAGCTCTGGCAATACCAATTAATAATATGCTTTTTTTGAAAAATTGTTGGATGTGCTAACTGCTGAAAATCAGTAGTTACGTTCTAACGGTGATTTACTATTGAGGGACAGGTGGTAGTTCAAGGCTTGGATGGCTATATCGTAGCCGAGAAGAATGGACAGCTGCTTGTCTGCTCTTTGAAAGAGGAACAGAGAATTAAAGAATTTGGAAAGTAATATATGTCAAATCAAACATCAGACAATAACAAACGAATAGCGAAAAATACATTGCTGTTGTATGTGCGAATGCTCTTTACAATGGCTGTAAGTCTTTTTACATCACGAGTGATATTGAACACACTTGGTGTTGAGGATTATGGTATTAATAATGTGGTTGGAGGAATCGTAACCATGTTCTCTGTACTGAGTGGTTCTCTCTCATCATCAATCAGTCGCTTTATTACATTCGAATTAGGCAAAGGTAACATAGAAAGGCTTAAGACGATTTTCTCTACAGGTGTAAATATACAGCTAGGAATGTCTGTATTGATAATCATTATTGCCGAAGCCGTTGGTATCTGGTTCTTAAATGCTAAGATGAATATACCAGCTGATAGAATGGTAGCTGCCAATTGGGTATTTCAATGTGCAATACTCACATTTGTGCTCAATCTTTTGAGTGTACCCTACAATGCGGTAATTATAGCTCATGAAAAAATGTCAGCATTTGCTTACATCAGTGTCGTTGAAGTCTCATTGAAATTGATAATAGTTTATATGTTGTCAATCTCTCCATTTGATAGGTTGAAGACATACGCAGTACTTTTACTGTGTGTCGGTGCTGTTATCCGATTCATTTATGGCTATTATTGTAAACGCCATTTTGAAGAATGTACTTATCATTTTGTCTTTGACAAACCGGTTTTGAAAGAGATGACAGGATTTGCTGGATGGAATTTCTTGGGTAATGGTGCTTATATGCTTAATACGCAAGGTGTAAATATTCTCATGAACCTGTATTTTGGTGTCGCTGTAAATGCAGCACGAGGCATAGCAACACAAGTTGATGCAGCCTTGAAACAATTTGTTAATAACTTCACCACAGCAGTCAATCCTCAGATTACTAAGTCGTATGCTCAAGGTGATTTGGATTATATGCATAAGCTTGTATGTCGTAGTGCAAAGTTCTCTGCGTTCTTAATGTTGTTTTTTGCGATACCAATCTTGTTGGAAACGCAGAGTATTCTAACAATATGGCTAAAAACGGTTCCGGAGTACGCTGCGATATTTCTACAATTAATAATTATTTCATCCTTTGTAGATACGGTCCTTGCTAATTCTTTGGTGACTTCGATGTTTGCAACAGGTAATATAAAAAGATACCAAATCATAGTTACAACAATAGGATGTCTTGTGTTTCCATTCTCATGGATAGCATTTCAATTAGGATTCCAACCTGAAATCGCTTATGTTCTATACTTTATCATTTATACAGTCTTACTTGGAGTACGACTATACCTCTTGAAAGATATGGTGAAACTTCCTGTAATGATGTATGTTCGTGAAGTATTATATAGAGTATTGCCTGTCATGATTATCTGTTTTATTATACCAATGATGATACGTTATTCTATGCAGGAAGGCTGGATGAGATTGATATTGCTTAGTTTGGTTAGTACTATAGTTACGGCTGTCGTAGAATACAGTATAGGCTTAACTAAAAATGAGCGTAAGTTTATTGTAGGTAAAATAAATAACAAAAATATAAAGGATAAATATCTAAAGATGAAAGAGTTGCTAACTAAAATGGGGGGGGGTAAAAACCGATAATTTTTACCAATATCCTTGTGCTTTCTGTTTGTGTTATAACAAACAAGTGATAAACAATAAACAGGAGGCATGGCGATGAAGATATACAATTTGAGAATAGAGCGCAAAGAGGGTATGTCATACTTGATTTGCGATATGGAAGCTAAGTTCACAGATGTTAAGACCGTTTGGTATTCTGTTCATCAGGAATATGAAGACTGGTTAAATACTGATGTATATGACTCATTTTTGATTGCAGCTTTGTACCCTGCAATGTTCTATAAAGAGGATATCATTATTGAAGGTAATGTTTCAGAACGTCTGTTTTTCAATGTAAAGAACTATGTTCAAGACATTATTCGAGCTTTTCATCCAGAGTTCAGAAAGGCAAATGTAAAGGTTCAGGGTTTTTCAAACCCACAGCAAATAGCAAAAAATGTGGGTACGGGATTCTCGGCAGGAGTAGATTCTTTCTCTACCATTTATGATCATTTGGAACGGGAGTCTGATGAAAACTATAAGATATCATCTTTATTCTTTTTCAATGTTGGTTCACATGGAGGAGGCGGTGAGATTGCCCGTCAGCGTTTCTTGAAACGATTTAACTATCTGAAATCATTCCCTGAAAGCAAAGGCTTACCTTATATCGGAGTAGATTCCAACTTGTTTGATTTCTATTTGAAGCCTTGGGAATATCAGGCAGGAGCATTCCTCCGTGCATCAGCTATTTTGTTGTTCCAAAGAAAGGTATCCAAGTACTTTGCATCTGGTTCCAATTCATATTGGGAATTGATGTATTTTCCTTTCTCTAAGAGAACAGAATATATGGAAGTGACCTTCTATGATGTATATGTCAATACGCTGCTCTCTACTGAATGTACAGAGATTATTGATGATGGTAATCAATATAGCAGAACACAGAAGACTGAGTTGATTGCAGATTATCCACCTGCGCACCAATATTTAAATGTATGTGTTGATCATGCTGATGATTATCTTTCTGCTCAGAACTGTTCTATCTGCTCTAAGTGTTTGAGAACATTGATTACTTTGGAGTCGTTGAATAAGTTGGAGGCATTTTCAAAGGTATTTGATATAGAGAAATATAAGAAGATAAGTTATAAATACAAGTGTGAGTGTCGCTTATTATATGATACAGACGAATATGCCAAGGATAATGTAGATTTTGCCATAGCTCATGGCAATCCTATTCCTTCCTATGCAGAGGCTCGACTTTACCTTCTTCCTTCTCATGCAAAGCATTTTGCAGGTAGAGTGTTGAGGAAGATGACAAAAATAACTCATTTGAGATAAGAACGGATATGGCTTTAGATAGTGCTTCAAACAATAAGCGTATAGCTAAGAATACAATCCTTCTCTATTTTCGAATGTTTGTGATGATGGCTGTCGGTTTGTTTACAAGCCGCGTCATCCTCGATGCTTTAGGAGCATCAGATTATGGTATCTATAATGTAGTTGGAGGTTTGGTTACCATGTTCTCTGTCTTGACAGGAGCTATGTCTGTGGCCACAAGCCGATTCCTAACCTTTGCTTTAGGTGTCGGAGATAGAGAGCAGTTGAGAAAGACTTTCGTAACAGCAGTCAATATACATTTATTGATAGCTGCTGCTATGATTGTTATTGCAGAGGTTGCGGGTATTTGGTTTTTGAACAATAAACTTAATATTCCTGCTGAACGTATGGGGGCAGCCAATATTGTGTTGCAATTTTCCATCGCTACCTTTGTAATCAACCTTATCAACGTACCCTACACATCATCAATCATCTCTCATGAGCGTATGGGTATTTATGCCTATTTTACGTTATATGATGTGTTTGTTAAGTTACTCATAGTTTATGCATTATATGTATCACCTATTGACCGACTGGTGATTTATGCGCTTTTACTGTGTTTGGCAAATTTGACGACACAGATTATTTATTGGATATATTGTAAGCGAAAGTTTGAGGAATGCAGATATTCCTTCTGTATGGATAAGACCTTACTGAAGAAAATGTTTGGTTTTATCGGATGGGCCTTTTGGGGCAATGCTGCAGTAGTGGCCAAAGACCAGGGGATGGCCTTGTTGTTAAACATATTCTGTGGAACACTTGTAAATGCAGCTCAGGGTGTGGCAAACCAGGTAAATGCGATGGTCAATCGCTTTGTCACCAACTTCATGACAGCTGTAGAACCACAAATCACAAAGCAATATGCAGCCGGTGAATATGAGTCAATGAATAAACTCATCATTCGCAGCACCAAGTTTTCTGCTTTTCTCATGCTCCTGTTGATTGTGCCTATTATCGTGAATATAGATGATCTCTTGGGATTATGGCTGGTAGAAGTTCCTCTTCATACAAGTAGTTTTGTTTCTCTCATTCTCTTTTATTCCTTTGTAGATTGCTTTACAACAGGATTGATAACGGGAATCTTGGCAAATGGAAAGATAAAGATATATGAGATAGCATTGACTATAATATATGCTGTAAATATAGCATGTGCTTATCTAATATTAAAGTTAGGTATGTCTCCTGAAGCACTTTATGGTTTACTTATATTCTTTAAGGTAATTGTGTTTATTACCCAATTGATGCTTGGTAGAAAAATGTTCGCTCTTCCGTTAAGTGTCTATATTCGTTCGATGTTTAGATATGTTTTGCCGGTATTGGCATTGGGTATTATACTAATTTTCCTTCCTTGGCATCTGTTTGATAATATTATTGCTAGAATGGCGAGTTCAGTTGTTATCGTAGAGACAATTCTGTTATCATCGGTAATGATTATAGGTCTAGAGAACAATGAACGAGCATTTATATATAATAAGGTGAAAGAAATAACCAAAAAGATAAAGAAATAATGGGAATAAAATCTAAGTTGAAGCATACGATTTCTTTTTTGCTTCATGGTGAGGCCAAGCCTATTTACGCCAACATTCACTATCTTGCCCCAAACGAACATTTAAAAGGCAAAAAGATAGTCATTACTGGTGGAGGAAGAGGCTTGGGATTTGCCATGGCAAAGAAATTCGTATCTGAAGGAGCTAAGGTCTTAATTGCTGGACGTAATGAACAGACATTGAAACAGAGTGCATCAGAAATCAATTGCCTATATCTGCCTTTGGATGTTCAGAATACAACGTCATTTAAGGGGTTTATTGACAAAGCAGACCAAATGCTAGGAGGTATTAATTGCTTGGTTAATAATGCTGGTATATCACTCCATGAGGAAGGATTCTTAGCTGTTTCACCTAAGCAGTTTGATTCACAGGTTGATACGAATTTAAGGGGTTGCTTCTTCTTAACCCAGGCTTTTATTGAAAAATGCAGTGAAACTCATGTAGAAGGAACTAAGAATATTCTCTTTACCTCATCTGAAACTAGCATGACAGTTGATGAGCGTCCTTATGGCTTGACGAAAGCAGCATTAAATAGTTTAGTTCAGGGATTAGCTTATCGTTATGTGAACGAAGACTACCGAATCAATGCTGTTGCTCCTGGAGTAACTGTTTCTGATATGGTTGGTGGAGATGCCAATGGTGATTTACGTTACGGTAATATTACTCATCGTTATTACCTGCCAGAGGAAGTTGCAGAAGTAGCATCCTTCCTTCTCTCTGATGCCTCCAACTGCCTTAATGGGCAGATATTGGTATGTAATGAGGGAAAAACAATTAATGCACGTTGGAAATAAAATAAAGAAACATGTTTGGTATTATCAAGAAATATAAACTATGGTATCCTTGGCAAATGCTTAGAGTTATCTATTATAATTTAATGAGGATAAATAGGATAGGTAAGTCTTATCTTATTCTAGCTCCTCAAACTGTATTTGACATTCATAAGACTGCTTCAATTACGTTAAGAAATAATTTGATATTTGGATGGTGTAATATGAAATCTTCAAAAATGGAGACAGCTTTGTGTATGGGTAAGAATTCCCAACTCGAATGTGGGGGGGGCAAAACTGGCAGTCTTAACATGGTTGGTTATGGCTCATATTTGCAAGTCGGAGATGATGCAAAATTAAAAATTGGTGATAGCTTCATCAATCGAGAGGTAAAGATAATCTGTAATAAAAGCATAACCATAGGTGATGATTGTATTATTGCAATGGGTACGGTTATTAGAGATAATGATGGTGGCAATCACCAGATAATTGCACCTGGATACAAAAATGCTAAGCCCGTCATTATTGGAAATCATGTATGGTTGGGCGAGAATGTTATGATACTCAAGGGAGTAACTATTGGAGAAGGGGCTATTGTTGCAGCTTCCTCTTTAGTTTTAAAAGATGTTCCGCCACATACTCTTGTTGCTGGCTCACCTGCGAAAGTAATAAAAGATAATGTTAGTTGGAAAGCATAAACAAATGGAATCAAAATTTAAATATACCAATGAACGGAATGTTCAAATCGTTATAGCTTTGTTGAAGGCTCATGGTATTCATCGAGTGATTGCCTCACCTGGAACAACAAATATGACCTTTGTGGTTAGTATCGAAAATGATCCATGGTTTCAGATATGGTCTTCTGTAGATGAACGCAGTGCTGCTTATTTAGCTTGTGGTATGGCTGCGGAGACCGGAGAACCTGTAGTTATCAGTTGTACTGGTGCTACAGCTTCCCGAAACTATATGCCAGGATTGACTGAAGCATATTATCGTAAGCTGCCTGTTCTTGCCATTACTTCTACTAGAGGTAATCACAAAGTCGGTCATTTGATCGATCAGCAAATCGATCGCCGAAACATACCAAATGACATCGCTATGGAAAGTGTAACCATACCAATGGTTAAAGATTCAGAAGATGAACGTTATTGTGAGATAGAGGCAAACAAGGCTATACTGGCTTTGACATTGAATGGCGGTGGCCCTGCACATATCAATATGTACACAAGATATAGTAAGGATTTTAGTGTTAAAGAATTGCCACACGCAAATGCGATTTATCGTCATACTGTTTTTGAAAAGGAATGGCCAAAACTTCCACAAGATGGGAAAATCATGGTTAGAATAGGTTCTCATGCAGATTTTTCTGAGGAGTTAACCCAGGCAGTGGATGCATTCTGTGCAACTTATGATGCTATTGTTTGTTGTGATCATACCAGTGGATATCGTGGCAAATATGAAGTACATTCACAAATACTTTGTGCTCAAAACCAGTGGGCATCACCATTAACAAAAACAAACTTAAGTATTCATATAGGTGAGGTTTCGGGTGATGGATTTATTTGTTCTGCCAATCATGTATGGCGAGTTAACCCTGATGGTGCTCTTCGTGATACTTTTGGAAATTTGCGGAGAGTATTTATGATGCCAGAGATAGAATTCTTTAAGCACTATACTAAGGAAGCAGCTTCTCATCATGAATATTTGGATAGTTTGAATCAGGAAATTGAGAGTGTAAAAGCGCAAATCCCTGAGTTGCCATTTAGTAATATTTGGATGGCACAGCACATGGTTGATAAAGTTCCTGCAGGTAGTGAAATCCATTTTGGTATTTATCATAGTCTTCGTTCTTGGAACTTCTTTAAACTCCCTGCTGGTATTCAGGCAAAATGCAATGTAGGTGGTTTTGGTATTGATGGCGGTGTCTCTACAATGATGGGAGCGTCTTTTGTCCATCCCGAAAAACTGTTTATTGGAGTATTTGGGGACTTAGCATTCTTCTATGATATGAATGTTGTAGGTAATCGTCATGTAGGTAATAATGTCCGCATTATGCTTATCAATAATGGCAAGGGCAATGAGTTCCGAAATTATCGTCATCCTTGTGCATTCCTGGGAGAAGAGGCTGATGAATTTGTTGCAGCAGCTGGTCATTACGGTAATAAATCCCATAAGTTGGTTAAGGATTATGCAACTGATTTGGGATATGAGTATCTAAGTGCAAGTAATAAGGAAGAATTCTTGGCGGTTATAGATAAGTTCTTATTACCAGATAAAACAGACCGTCCTATGTTGTTTGAAGTCTTCACAGAGACAGATGATGAAAGCAATGCTTTGGAAATGCTTTGCAATGTTGTTTCTGATCCAAAATATATTGCCAAAAAAGCAATTAAAGGAGCAGTAAAACAAGTTTTAGGTGATACTGGTGTAAAAGTGATTAAGTCTGCTTTAGGCAAGTAAATGAATCTCTCAAGCCTATATTTAATACAGGCAAAAGAATCGAATCTGTCATGTATATTCTCGTTCTAAAATATATACTCATAGCATTGTGTCTGGCATATGTAACCCATGTGTTTTCCAAGAAGAAAGAAGTAATGCTTGACGTGAAAAGGCATGTCTTGGAAAAGAGACTGAAATTATATGCCTCATTACATAAGTTGATTCATCATAACTCTCAGTTCATTGCGCCACCTGCATTGATGGAGCAATATTACTGGAGTTTAATAGACGGCATGCCTTTTCGCATTGGGGATCAAAAGATGGAATATGTCTCTTATTTCAGTTCTTATGAGAAATTGAATGAATATTGTATGTTGATTCAAGAGCAATCTTCTCAAACTTTGTTCTGGCCTAAGGATATAGAAGCTACTTTAGATTCTGTTAATGAATGGAACGATAATGTCTTGAGTCTTCTTACAGCATTTAAAATGATGGAAGAAGAAAACAAATCTTTAAATGATGAGAAAAGAAAAGAGCATCTTGACTTGGCTTGCCAGATTTTTGGAATAGCATTGCAGCACGACATTGAATATATTAGTGGCTATTTGAAAAGTATGTTGGCAGATAGATTGCAAATGCCAAATTTACTGAATCTGTTTAAGGTTTCTTTTGTTGATAAATGTAGTTTATGGCTTTTTGAACGTCATATAGATAAAGCTGATCTCTATAAGCATGGCGCATCGTTGATTGTTCTTCTCTTGTTTGTTCATATAAGGGATGAATATACTAGAGATGAATATGATAATCTGTCAGAACACGACAGAGATTCTATTATGAAAAGATTTCATACTTCTATAATAAAATATTTGCCTCATGATTGATACGTTAAATCAAATAGTTAACGAGATAAATTCATTGCCAGAATATTTCGGAAAAGGAATTTGGGAATTAATCATCCTCATCGTTGGCGGTATAGTAGTAGGTTGGATAACTTCCACCTATTTTGCACAAAGGGCTGCCGAGTCTGAAGTAAAAGGGGATATCATGAAGAAGAAGCTTGATATTTATGATGCTCTGGTAATAAGACTTGAAGCGATACTCCAACAGGTGGTATTGCCACACAATATTATCAATATTGCGGTTTCAGATATCAAAGAACATGATATTCCTCTGGAGTATGTTCCACAATATCCGGTTTTAGATGTATTTCAGACTGGAGATAAACTGAAAGAAACCGTTTTGGATATAGACAGCTTTATTAGTACCAATAGAATCTATTTCGAAAAGGGGCTATATGAAAAATTAGAGTTCTTTCAAAATTATATCGTCATTTTCAATCGTTTGATAGTGATGTATCAGGAACATTTTATAGATAGCCATATTCCTTTAGATAATAAGGACGTTAAAATATTTGAGAATATGACGGCTATAGAGCTGGGACTTATATTTCAAGATGAACTGACGGAAGAAATAGTATCTGTGTATGATGAAATACGAGATAGCATCAATCATATCAAGTTTAAGGTGCAGTCTAAACCAGACCATTCTGAAAAGCGTTTAGGACATAAAGGCGAAATTATACAACAGATGTTGGATATGAAAATTATGACTGAACGTGAAAAGATACAGAAACTTATAGCATTGAATATAGCCAAGGCCATGGCTGTAGAAAAAGGAAAGAAATTGTAACGATGATTGTGGACAATATATATTGGGGATTTGATCAGTCAGCCTGGGAAGATATATTCTCATTGTTGCAGGTCTTGTTGCCCGGTCTCTTTATGGCATTCTTTGGTGCCTACTATCAGACACGAAAGAAAAAGGAGATAGCTCTTAAGGTAGGTATTACCCGGTTGAGGATTGCTGCATATGAAGATATTGCTGCAACAGTCAGCAAATTAGCAGAGCAAGTATCACCAACCTTATCTGATGATACTAAGATTAAGGAAATCTTAAGTTTCTATGGCTATATCGATTTAAATACTGATTACAGTTCTATCATTGGAACAGAAAAAAACTTTGATTCTTTTTATCATTCTATTTGTGATAAAGTAGATGAGAATGACATTTATCTTGATTACAAAGTACACAAGCAATGTACTGGTTCAATAGCAATCTTCACACACATGAAAACTATTCTGGATGCGTATTGTGACACTATGCGTGTTCTGGAAGAGGATGGCAAGAATGATAGAAAACTACAAGATAAGATAGATTTTGGTTATCGTCTGGCAGCTGTATTAATGAAAAATGAGATTAATAAAGGTTTCATATTAGTTGAGGATATTATAGCTGGGCAGATAAATGGTGTTCGGGTGAATTATCGAAAATATCGCATAAGAAAGATTGCCTATAAATTCTTTGAGCCAATCATGCGTTGGGCTGATAGTTATATGTCTGATGAAACTTGGAGAGGTAGTCTTAGCAGAAAGATTCTTTTTAGAGTTCTAGGTGATAGATTATCACTTGTATCAAAGCTAGCAATATTCGTGGAAATACTAGCATATATTCATGTCTCTGATCAATATTCGCCAAGTGCTTATTTCACGATGGACGAAGATTCTAGGATAAAAGTTTCTTCTGATTTCTTTAGCAGTTTTTATTTTCAATTACATCATAATAGATGACTTGCGAAATGGCTTTAGTTGCAGGTGCGCCAGATTCAATCTTGGGCTTAGCAATGGTATGAAGATAGAGCATCATAATTTGAGCTATTCTGGTCTTCAAAGTTTTATCTCTAAACTTCAAGACTTATGTGTTTAGCTTAAATAGTAACGTAAAAAATAAGTATATTTCTACCTATCAGAATTTCAAACGAGTAACAAAATTAAATTGAGAACTATGAACATAAAACCTGCAGACAAAACGATTAAGGCACTTTTAAAGTCAGGGAGGCAATTCATGATACCTCGTTTTCAAAGAGATTACTCTTGGGAAAAGAAGAATTGTGAAGAGTTTCTTGATGACATTATCAAATGCCTGAAATGTAAGGATGGAAAACTGGAAACCACTTCTTACTTTTTAGGCACGATGCTTTTCATCGGCAACTTCGATGAGAAAAGCGATAAGGAAATACAAGTAGTGGATGGGCAACAACGCATCACCACGATAACGATATTATTCTCTGCCATCTCTGATATATTCAGAGAGAAAGGTGAGGATAATTTGAGTAAGCTGATTTTCTGTTATATCATGACAAGTGATGATGATGGAAATGAAGTTCGCATTATCAAGAGCGAGAGTAGTTATCCTTATTTCTCCTATTATATTCAAGATAGAGAAAAAGCAACGATATCAGAACCTTCATCTGAGGAAGAATTATGTATTCAAACTACCTATCGCTTATTCCGTTCTCGGTTGGAAGAGAAGAATTTGAAGGATTTTATGTCCGAAAAATGTGAAGGCTTTCAGAATGACATAAGTTTGATTGATATACTCAAAGCAATCCGAGACCAAATATTGAACTGTATCTTCATATCCATTTCTACCGATGATAACACTCAGGCTTATCGTATTTTTGAGATACTGAATGCTAAGGGTAAGAAACTTGCTGCTATAGACTTAATCAAGAATCGCTTGTTTGAGAAGCTTCGTAAGACGGAACCTGCAGATTATGCCAAATGTAAATGGGATGAACTGAAAGGCATCATCAATGAATGTGATTTAGCTTCTGTAGGAATCGGAACATATTATCGCCATTTTTGGAATTCTTGTTATAGGCAAACTGGAGCAAGTCAGTTATACGACCGTTTTTTGTCTATCGTCAAGACAAGTGATTATGAGTCTTTTTTAGATTTATTAGTTCAGAATGCCAAGTATTATGTTCAGATAATCAAACCTACTAGGGATGATTACCAAAATAGAAAGGAATATTTTTGGTTAGTGCAGAGTTTTAATGTGCTGTCCAATTACTTCGGTATAGCACAAGTTCGAGTAGTTTTGATGGCATTGCTATGGATAAAAGATAATAACTTGATATCTACCAAAGATTTTAAACAAGTGATACAGTTTTTGGAGAATTTCCATTTTGCATATACAGCAGTGATGTCAGGAAAGGCAAACAGGTTGGATGGTATTTATTCAAAGTTTTCCATAGCAATTAGAAAAAGTTCAAGTAAGAATCAAACTAAGGAGATAATTCAGTCGAAGTTGTATGCTTGTTTGATTCCACTAATTCCAACGGAAGAACAGTTTACAGAGCAATTTATCACTCTTTGTTTTACCAAGAAAGCGACTGCTGCTAATATGAAATGTAAGTATGCGCTTCAAAAGCTCAATTGTTATTATCAGAAGAAGGAGATTTTTGAGGATGATTCTTCCATAGAGCATATTCTTCCTGAGTGTAATGAGGGAAATGTCACTAATATAGGCAATTTGATTATGTTGGAGGGAAACTTGAATACTGAAGCGGCTAAGATAGATTACGCAGAGAAACTGAAAGTCTATGAAAAGTCCAACTATAAATGGGTACATGAGTTTACCGATAAGCATCCTGTTTGGGAAGAAGAAATGATAGGGGATAGGGCAAGGAGTATGGCTACCTTGTATTATCATAAGATATTAAAATTTTAATGGTAGGTTAGGGTATGAACGAAGATGTATTACGATTTTTAGACAAATATAAAGATGATCTTGATCCCCAATATGCTGTGCTTTTAGATGGTAAGTGGGGATGTGGAAAAACATTTTTTATAAAAAGTTGGTTGGATACATTCCAAACAGAAAATGAAGATGAGTTGGCTCCTATGTATGTCTCTTTGTTTGGTGTTCAAACGGTCAAGCAAATCAATGATACCATCAATGGCTTGCTTTTTCCATTTATGAATAGTAAGGTCTATAAGATAGGCAAAACCATTACAAAGATGGTAGCTTCTGCTGCACTAAGGTTCAATGTCGATTATGACGGAGACAAAAGAAGCGATGGTACTGTAGATTTTAAGTTAGATCCTTTGATGGACTTGCTTAATGATAAAAAGGAGGAATTGAAAGGACGCAGAATTTTAATCTTTGATGATTTGGAGCGGGCAAACATTGGTGTTAAGGAATTGTATGGATATATCAATCGGTTTGTAGAGCATAACAGGTTCAAAGTAATTGTCGTTTGCAATAGTACAGAAATCACAGACATCGAGACTTTTAATCGTTTCAGAGAGAAGATTATCGGTCGAACCTTTGAAATCCGTTCAGATATAGATGCGGCGATAAATAGTTTCGCAAATGAAATTCCGGTAAGCTATTTTGTACAGCGACATATATTAGCGATAAAAGAAGCTTTCAAGTTGACTGGCTATTCGAATCTACGAGTGTTGCGACAGTGTATTAGAGACTTAAATCAGATTTTTCAAGGCATCCATATAGATAAAGTTAATCCTTATCAGAATAAGAAATTATTCCATTTCCTAATCCGTTTTGTTGTACTATACTCTGAGATGTCAACGTCTAATAAAGATATTATAGCTAATTGGAGACAAAAATATGCTCAAGTTTTAGCAAGTGATAGACCTGGGATGGTAGAGCTAAAACGAAGGATTTCTGCTATTCAACAAAAATACCAGCCATTAGAAATAAAATATGGCATGGATATATTCAGAGAAATCAACGATATTACACTCATACCAGATTATTGTATGAAAGGTATAGATTTGGTTGACTATCTGAATGCTAAGTTAGTTCCGACGGAACGAGAATCATGGGATTGTTTATACCAATACTATGATATGAATAATGAAGATTTTGAGAGGCAATATGCAATGACAGAATCTGCAGTTTTAAATGGAAGCTTTCGAAATTATCAAGATCAATTAAAGGCAATATCAATTCTGATAGAACTAAGTGACCTTGGGATAAAAGAGATGAACAGCAAAGTTTTTGATACGTCAAAAGCTTATGTCGAGAAATTGATTGCAGATATTTCTTCTTCCGATTCATTCGCAGATATAAAAAGTAACATCATTAATTTGTTATCCAGTATTAACCAGGCAAGTGACAACAATGAACTGCGCAAAAAGTTTAATAGCAGCTTGAATGGAATATTCGCAACAAAGTTGACAGAGTTGGAACATCATTATACCGAGTTTTTGGAAAACTTATCGGATGATAACTTATTGGAGATTGTTGACTCTATGGACAAAATGTTGCCTGATAGAAATAATTCTTATCAGTCATATCCAATATTCAAGGATGCAAATCCCGAACGCGTAGCTAAACAAATTCTATCATTGTCGAATGCTTCAAAGTTTCATTTCTATAGATTTCTGAATAGAAGATATGGAGCAGATACAGGGCATTTTATAAATAGAGAATTGACACCAGACATGCCTGTCCTTAATGAAATTGGTAAGAAGTTGTCTGAAGTTGTAGAAACATTAACGTTAATTGATAAATATGCGGTAAGTTCTTTGGTTGAATTGATAAAAAAGATTGATGCCATGGAGCGAAATGATGTTTAGAGTGAAATAGAATTTATGAGAATAGGAATATTAACATTACCTCTCCATACTAATTATGGAGGGATATTGCAGGCTTATGCCTTGCAAACAGTTTTGGAAAGAATCGGGCATAAAGAAGAAAACTATATGAACTCTTTTATCGTTATGTTAAACGCACTCTTAAAAGAGTAAAAGAAAGCGTTTAATAGAGTAAATATATTAATATTTAAAAGCCCTTTTTACAGGATATTGGTTACGATTTATAATTTTTAAATTCTAATTTCTTAAAATACTCTGTTTCACAAGATAATACTTGGAATGTAGTTGTATATCCATAAGGATTGGATGATTACAGAACTAATAATTTAAATAATATGAATTCATTTGATATATATTTCTTTCTGCAATTTTTACTTTTGTTGGTTAGTATTTATTGTGGTGTGAAAATAAACAAAAACAACATGAAAAATGTATATGTTCTTATATTCATATTGACATTTACATTAATAGAAGGATTAAGATTTGGTAGAGGTATCGATTACAATGTTTATTATTATTCATTTCAAACAAAAGATGTATTTGATGTATGCAAATCTAATACTATTTTGTTCGATTTATTATGTTTTCTGTTAATAAAACTAGGCTTGCCTTATCAGGCACTAATCATTTGCTCAAGTTCTATTTTGGCAATTGCTGGAACAAAACTCCTTATTCAATACCCAAAAGTTTTACTGCTATCTTTACCGTGGTTTTATTTACAAACTTTTTCGGCAGAAAATTTGTTCCGTTGGTATACTGCATTTTCTTTTCTTTTATTGGGTATTCCATATTTGTTAAAAGATAAAACGTATATTTATTTAGTTTGTTGTATAATCGGATTTCAGTTTCATATAATGATGGCTATTCCTGCTATCCTATTTTATATTATAAGCAAGGCTAAATCTTCTTTACTTTCACCATGGGTTAGTATATTAATATATCTTTTCTTGTCTTTAGTATGGTCATCTTCTTTTATGAAAAATTTTATTTCACCAATAAATTATTTATTATCATTTTGGGAACATTATTCAGATGTATATGGAGGCAATCTTAGTAGTTGGCTTGATGGAAGTCAACATGGTTTAGCTGAGTTTAGTATAATTAGGCAGGTTTTAGATTTGTGTAAAAATATCTTTTTGATATTTTTAGGTTATAATTTAATTCAAAAAACTAAATATAAGGAGCTTGTTTTTTATTATAATTCCATGTTGTTGGGTATTATAACTTATCCGGCATTTGCCCCGATAGAATTATTTGATAGGTTCAATCAATTGTTTTTGTTTTTTCAATGCCTTATTGGTAGTTATTGTGTAATCCATTCTGTAAGAAACTTCTCATACAGAAAATATGCATTACTATCGTTGTTAACAATTATAACTCTTGGGCAAGGTTTTTATAAGCGTTTAACACCTAGTAATAAATATTATACTTATTATATATTTAATGCTCCTGTTGACGGTTGTTTACCTGTTGAATGGTTAATTAAAGGTTTTTAAGATGAAAATTGGAATTTTGACATTGCCATTGAATTTAAATTATGGCGGCATTTTACAAGCTTTTGCCTTGCAAGATGTACTGAGAAGTATGGGGCACGAAGTTTATGTTTTTGACAATGATTTTGTGCCAATATATAAGCGTCCTTTTTATAAACAAATTGCTGTATATATACTAAGGTTTGCAAATAAAATAGTAAAGCATGACGTTGTTATTCAAAGGGAGAAGTTATTTGAAAAAGAATATCCAATCCTGAGGAAAAATATAGCCATCTTTATAGATAAGTATATACATTTAAAGAAAATAAAGACAATTGACTCTATTGAATTAAATAACTTTGATGTACTAATTGTGGGTAGCGATCAAATATGGCGCCCCCAATATATCAGTAGTATGTGGAAGTCGAAAGTTGAAGATGCATTTTTGTTTTTTACTTTGGGGAGTAATATAATGCGTATAGCCTATGCTGCATCTTTTGGAATAGACAGCTGGCCTTGTCATTCAAAAAATGAGGTAGAACATATTAGTTCCATATTAAATGAGTTTATTGCGGTTTCAGTAAGAGAAAAAACGTCTATTAATTTATGTCAGAGCACATTTAAAATAAAACCATCATTGGTGTTGGATCCTACGTTGTTGCTCACAAAAGATAGATATATTGAATTCATTAAAGATTATCCGTCTCTTGGGGATCATAAATTGCTATCCTATATTCTGGATATGAATGATGATAAAAAGAAAATTTTGAACCAAGTTGTTGGTGATAAAAAACTTCAGATAATGGAAATAGATATGAATTATTCTGATTTAGGTTTACCCCTAGAAAGACGAGTCTTGCCTTCTGTTGAGAATTGGTTAGCATCTTTCCGTGATGCAGATTTTGTTGTAACAGATAGCTTTCATGCTTGTGTCTTTTCTATATTGTTCAATAAACCATTTGTGGTTATTGCAAATAAGGAACGAGGCTTGTCGAGATTCACCTCTTTGTTATCTCAATTTAATTTGCAATCGCATTTGTTGTTTAGTCCATCTGATTATAACTCAAATTCTGATTATAGTTTATCTAATGAAAGTATGGAAAAACTTAAGCAATTAAGAAAAGCATCATTAGATTTTCTGATAAAATCATTAAAAAAGTGAAGCTATGATTCAATTCTCAATAATTGTTCCGATTTATAATGCGGAATTATATCTTGATAGATGTTTACAAAGTATAATTGCACAAACTTATAATGATTACGAGGTTGTTTTGATAGATGATGGGAGTGTTGATACCTCATTGGAGAAATGTAATCAATGGGCTAAAGCCGATTCTCGGGTTAAGGTCTTTCATAAGGAGAATGGCGGGGTTAGTTCTGCTAGAAATTTTGGCTTGAAATTGATAAGTAACGAGTGGGTGTGTTTTGTCGATGCTGATGATGAATTAGAGCCTGATTATTTGGAAAATTTTTCATTAGGAATTCAAAAATACGAAGCAGATATGTATATATGTGGTTTTAAATATGTATATCATAATACTCATATACTGTATGAAATTCAAGATTCGCTTGTGAGTAAAAATGAGTTTCTAGATTTGTATTTACTATTACAACCTCAAGGGAAATTTGGTATTCCTTGGAATAAATGTTTTAGAAAAAGTATAATTGATCAGAATAACTTGTCTTTTGATGTAAATATAAAAAGAGCAGAGGATGAGTTGTTTAATCTGATATTTATGAAATATGCTCAGTGGGTTGTTACTCTTTCTATTAACACATACATATATTATAGGTATGATGTACCTACAGGCGCTAACAAATATCAAAATATTGATGAGCGTTTGTATGTTTCAAAGTTATTGATGAAATATGCTAGCGAATTAGAACATGATGATATTAATATTAATCTTGTATATCAATTATTTGCAAATAATATGGTTCTAGCCATTAAAGAATTATATTGGAAACATAATTATTGGCATTTTTCGGTTTATGTTCGTTATAAGATCTTTAGAAAAGTTAGACAGATGATTTTAGATAATGTTTCTGTTAGCTTTTATCATAAGGCTTTGAAATGCCAATACTTATTCCTTGATAATTTTATAATAATAGAATTGCTAGGTTTTTTGTTGTATCTTCGTTATAAAATTTTATAAAATGATGAATATAAAATATGACTATCTGATTATTGGCTCTGGCCTTTTCGGAGCAACATTTGCTTATCTTGCAAAAAAACAAGGTAAAAAGTGTTTGGTTATCGATAAGCGTTCTCATTTAGGTGGTAACATCTACTGTGAGAATATTGAGGGTATCAACGTGCATAAGTATGGTGCACATATCTTCCATACCTCTAATAAAAAGGTGTGGGACTTTGTGAACTCTATCGTAGAGTTCAACCGCTATACCAACTCGCCTGTAGCTAACTATAAAGGCAAGCTTTATAATCTGCCTTTCAATATGAACACCTTCTATCAGATGTGGGGAGTAACTACACCAGAGGAAGCGCAAGCCAAGATTGATGAGCAGAAGGCTTCTTTTAGTGAAGAGTTAAGAGTGAAGAACGATGAATTGGGATTGCCAAATGGGCCTCATAACTTGGAGGAACAGGCGATGCTGCTTGTTGGCAAGGATATTTATGAGAAACTTATTAAGGGCTATACTGAAAAGCAGTGGGGTAGAAAGTGTACCGATCTTCCTGCTTTCATTATCAAACGCCTGCCAGTTCGTCTTATCTTTGATAACAACTACTTCAATGATAAGTACCAGGGTATTCCTGTGGGTGGATATAATAAGTTGATAGAAGGTTTACTTGAAGGCATTGAGACCAAAACGAATGTAGATTTCTTTGAGAATCGTACTTATTGGGAAGGGGTTGCAAACAAGATTGTTTTCACAGGTAAGATAGATGAATTCTATAATTATCAGTTTGGCAAGCTTAACTATCGTACTGTACGTTTCGAGACCGAGGTTATAGATAGCCCCAATTATCAGGGCAATGCTGTAGTAAACTATACTGAGCGTGAGGTTCCTTACACCCGTATTATTGAGCATAAGCATTTTGAGATGTTTGGTCAGGAAGTTTATGACTCTCAAAAGACCGTTATTTCTAAAGAGTTCTCTACCGAATGGAAAGATGGTATGGAACCATATTATCCAGTGAATGACAAACAGAACTCAGAGTTATATGCCAAGTACAAAAAAATGGCAGACAAGGAAGAAAATGTTATCTTTGGTGGTCGTCTGGCAGAATACAAGTACTATGATATGGCACCGGTTATTGAGAAAGTATTAGAATTTATGAATTTATGAGTAATATTAAAATTTTGGTTGCTTGTCACAAACCAGATGTTTGTAGACATGATGTTGTCTTTACACCAATACATGTAGGAAGAGAAATTTCTAAAATCACAGATAAAATGTCCAATTTTATAGGTGATAATACTGGGGATAACATTAGTAGTTTAAATCCATATTATTGTGAATTAACAGCGCAATATTGGATGTGGAAAAATCTTAAAAATGTCGATATAGTTGGACTAGCCCATTATAGAAGATATTTTAAAGGGGCAGATACTGAAGATAATATTAAGCGTTTGCTTGGAAATGCAGATGTTATTATGGCAAATCGTTTGTATGAAAGATTTTCAATGGCTGATAAAATAGCTTTAGCTGCAACAAGCGAAGATTTATATATTTTTGTAGATTGTTTAAAAAAAGTATCTCCTGATTATTTTGAAGCTGCGTGTAATATCTTAGAAGGAAATTATCATTCGCCATATAATATGTTTATTATGCGCAAAGCGGATTTTGATAAATTTGCAGAATGGCAATTCTCTATTTTAAGAGAAGTTTACGGCAAAATACGTTTTTCTTCATATTGTAGAATGAAGCGTGTGTTAGGTTATATGGCTGAGTTGCTGCTTTCTATATATGTTTTGAAAAATAATATGAAGGCAAAGTATTTGCCTGTTGTTGATTATGATGGCAATATTATTTTGCCTTTTAAATATAATATATTTAGAAAGTTGTACATAAATTTAGGCTTCCGTTTATTTAATCATAGAAAGCTAAAATTCGATGATTCTGCTGTAAAAGTAGGTTTGAAAAATGACAATATAGATATTAATCTATAGTTTCAATGTAAGTATTCGGTGAATGCCGTATTGTGTGCCTAGATAAAGTTTCGTACCTTTGC
>ONZV01000549.1_pt1 | contig 24347 bp, 30 predicted proteins | sample 1671561 | NCBI WGS metagenome assembly ONZV01 (sample SAMN06348169, study PRJEB24527) | human gut metagenome | reverse complement strand
TACTCTCATGCTTTGCAGGTAGAAAGCATGAGAAAAATGTTGTATAATATAAAATGTCAAAGTTGATACCAAATGATACTGAATAATACCTAAATATTTGATATAATATATATGTATAAATGTATTTTTCTAACTTCCTATGAAAAAAGTATGGAATAGTATGATACAAAACTGCTATGATTATAATATAAAATATGACACTAGAAACCACTGAAAAACACTTTGGTTTTTGATAAAATAAATAAATCAAAGGATATTTAAGCATCTGCAAATGAGCAGGTGCTTTTTTATTATCATAAAATATTTAATTTAAGAAAGGAGAATATGATGATATTCGATGCGATCAAATTATTGACAACAGTTTTTTTAGCCCTGGTAGGAGGATATTTTTGCGTGAATGCCTGGAACGAACGTGACGATTCAAATAACTTGATGGGAAATACGATTTGTGGTTTATTCATGATCCTGTCATTGGTTTGTATCTGGTATAAATAGGAGGGCTGAAAAATGTTGAGAAAAAAGAAATTTTCGTTGAATAAAAGAAGCGAGCATATTGTTTCCTGCGATTTTCGGAAGATTCCGGACTACATATACAATAATGCCGGTATCAAGCGAGAAGAAATAATACAGTTTCCTCTGGTCCGCATGGAAGGTCAAAATAAACTACTGATAAATGAGAATGACCCAGATTGGGAAACTCTCTCAATGTATTTATCTGCTCTGGATGCACTTCCTGATCAGATTCTTATGGATTTGTTTGAACTTTACGATAAAGAGTGCAAAGGAGTTACACTTCAAACTGTAAGAGGCTGCTCAGATACTGAAACGGCACGAAATATTATCTATATCGTTCTCCCAGAAATCTTATGGTGTCATGGTAATGTAACAATCAAAGGGAAAATTTTCCCAGAATAAATAGAGTAACGGCAATCATAAGACGTCTGTCAATATGGCAGGCGTCTTTTTTTGTACTCGGATTCCATAGAAAGGAGTAAACATGGCAGATAATACAATTGACAGTCTTTCCATTGAAATTAGTAGTAATGCTTCCGGAGCTTCTCGCTCAATCACTAATTTGTGCAATAGACTTGACCGGTTAGATAGAACAACGTTTTCCGGTATAAAAAATTTAAAAAGGTATTCCCGACAAATGAACGAGCTTAACAAAGCTGCACGAAAATTAAATAGTGTCAAGTTTAACAATAAGCTCTTTGATTTAAAGAGTCCAAATTTCTCTAATTTCCTTGCAAATATTAAAAATGTAAGTAATTCCTCGCAGAGGGCTGTACCGCAGGTTAAAAATTTTTCAAAAAATATATCAAGCATTGAAAGCAATGCAAAAAAAGGAAGTTTGGGACTATCGAAGCTACTTTCCAACATTAAAAAAATGCTTGCACTAAAAATTTCCTTTTCAGGATTTAAAGATATGTTTGAAAAATCCTCTGAATTGCTGGAAGACTTCAACTATTTTGATCAGGCATTTAATCAGGTAGCAGAAAACGCAACTAAAACCTGGTCAGAAGCAGGTTACAATTCTGCTGAGGAATACACAAACTCTTTTAGTAAAAAAGCCCGCGAACTAACTTCTAAAATGTCCGGATTCGATATTTCAGATACTGGCATCTTGTCGACAAATAAAACTGGCAAGTCACTTGGTATGGACCCGTCGCTACTTTTGAATGCTCAAGCTACATTTGCACAAATATCTTCGTCCATGGGGACGACTTCAGAACAGGCGGCCAATTTGTCCGATGCATTGACCATGTTAGGAGCGGACCTCGCATCTCTCCGAAATGAAGATTTTAGCAAAGTTTATGATAATTTAACTTCGGGTTTGACTGGCATGAGTAGAGCTGTCGATAAATACGGAATCAACATTCGAGTAGCTAACTTGCAGCAGGAAGCGGCAAACCTTGGAATACAAACATCTGTTTCCAACATGAGTCAGGCTGATAAGGTTCTGTTAAGGACCATCGTTATGCTGGAAAGTTCAAAAGGAGCATGGACGGATTTATCACGGACGATTTCGCTCCCAGTAAACCAAATGCGTATATTCAAGAATAATTTGGCTATGATATCCCGATTGCTAGGAAACACCTTTCTTCCGATTGTAGCAAAGGCATTGCCATATATCAACGGACTTGCGATTGCTTTTCAGCGTCTCCTAATGGGAATTGGGAATCTGACAGGAGCAAATAAGCAGATCGGGCAAATGTACGGTGGTATCACTAAAGGTTCAGATGTGCTTTCGGATGCTCTGGACGCTGTAGATGATACAGATTTATCCGGATTGAATGATACAACAGCTGATGCGGATGATAATTTAAAGAGTGCTGCTAAAAACGCCAAAAAGTTAAAACAGTTCCTTGCGTCCTATGACGAATTGGAGGTTATGAGCAAAAACGATGATTCATCTACAAGTCTTGGCTCAACGAAGCTTAAAGTACCAGCTGTAGATACATCTGCATTAGACTCAAGCATTTTAAATGATAAATTAAACAGTTTACTTGGAGAATATCAAAAACAGTGGGATGCCGCCTACAATTCCATGGAAAATAAGGCCATGGCGTTCGCTAATAAAGTGCAGAGCGCTTTTGAAGCTTTAAAAACTGCTGCCGAGCCAACGACTCAAGCATTGCAGAAATTATGGAATGAGGGTTTGAAACAGTTCGGAAATTTTACCTGGACATCCCTGAAAGATTTTTGGGAACATTTTCTAAAACCACTTGGGAAATGGACCTTGGGTAAAAAGGGACTGCCTCGGCTGATAAATGCTTTCAACAACTTCCTGACAAAGATAAAGTGGGGAAAAATCAATAAATCTCTGAGAAAGTTCTGGGATGCACTGGAACCACTGGCCGAAAATGTCGGTACCGGTATCCTCAACTTTTTCGACGATTTGTCGGAAAAAACGAGTGGATTAGTGAACAAGCTTCCGGGTGGCATTGATAAGATAACAGAATTGATAAAGAAAATAAAACCCGAAACTGCGCAGAAGGTCGGATACGCTATCGGGCAGATTGCCACATCCTTACTAATGTTCAAAGGATTAAAAAGCATCTCTGGAATTATAGGGAATTCTGGCATTGGTAAGTTCATATCTCAATTGGCCAAACATCCTCTTTTGACAATAGCAGGTGGAATAACTGCCATTGTACTGGCCCTTGATAAGTTTGGAGTGATCGATATTGACTGGAGCGGAATCAGTCAGAGCTTTGAGAATCTAAAAGAACGTGTTGTAAATTTCGCCCAAAAAATTGATTGGAAGACCGTAAGCAATAACATTCAAGAAGGCATTAAAGCCGTTACTGACAAGATATTTGATTTTATCGATAAGATTGACTGGAATGCGCTTTGGGAAGGCCTGACAAACACAATAAGCACAGTTTGGACAGGTATCAAAGACTTTGCCGGTTCTATTCACTGGGACACAATCAAGGACGGATTAAGTAAGTTTGCTGAGGTATTGCCAGATTTGGCAGCAGGCTTCGGGCAGTTAAGCGCGGATATAATTAATAAATTGGCAGATGCCTTTGATTGGTTGATGACTAAACTCAGCACGCTGGATCCAGATACTCTTGAAAAAATTGGATATGGCTTAGGTGTGATTTTCGCAGTCAAAATCGGTACGGATTTAGCTGGTAAAATATTAGGTATTGCCAGCTCTTTCTCATCTTTAGGAGTTGCTCTCAAAGGGCTGAAATGGCTGATAAAAAGCGGCGAAGCTTTGGCGAGTGGTCTTGCTGCTGTTCTTGGTACGGTTGGCGGTGCAGCAGTGATTGGAGCCGGACTTGGTATTGCTGCATCTGAACAAACTGTTGATTCTAAGGGGAAAGAGCAGCAGTTTGAAGAACAGTCGAATAATTCAAGTTCAGCTGCAAGTCAATTATCAAATACTCTGCAAGACCTTAATGAAAGAGGAATCATTACATCCCAGACGTTTGATACGCTTTCTACGAAGCTTAATTCATTTGCTGCCGGGACAAGTACCACGACAATATTTACCAGTATGAGGGACGCCATGGTAGCGGCGGGTGTGTCAACAGATGAACTGGCTGTATCAATCAATAATACAAACAGTGACTTACAGTCATTCTACAACTTGGTAGCTCATGCGAGTGAAGGTGCCGGTACCGCAGATGGTCAGATAAAATCTTTTGCAGAAGCGATTAACACAATTAATCCGGATCCAATTATATCTAAACTGTATACTTTGCAGTCTACTGAAGAGCAGATCACATTTGCGAATCTGATTGTTGAGTCCTCAAATGCAATAGATCAGATGGGCGGTATCTGGGAAAATGGAAAACAGATTCTCGGTGATAAGGCTATTGCGATTTATCAGGCAATTCAGGACGGATTAAAGCCAGATGAGAACGGATTCTACAACCTCGGAAATGGTCAAATGGTGCAGTTTGGCAAGGCTATTGATGATTATGACACGACCCTCAAAGAAAAAGCCACATCAACCCTGACAGAGCCATTAAGATTAGGAATATCCGAAGTTCTTCCAGAATACAGCTCGTTTGGTGCAGACGCAAACGGATGGTTCATCACCGGACTGACAAGCATTGACCCAAGTACCGGCGTAAAGGTACAAGAAGCATTTAAAAGCGTCCTGGATGAGATTGATACGACTTCGGCTGAGAGCATCGGAAAGACTACCGGTACGAATATGACAGGCGGAATAACAAAGGGAATGGAAGAAAATTCCCAAGCTGTCAAAGATGCTACAAATAAGATGATTGACGATAATGTGAAAACTCCTGCTCAAGATTCTCTCGGTATTCATTCCCCATCGAAGTGGTTTGAAAACTTGGCGAAATTTTGCGGTTCTGGGTTCGAGAATGGACTTGACATTGGCTTTGATGGGGCTTTTACATGGTTTGAGGGACTCCGAGCTAAAATTAATAATAGCATCGGCTCTCTTCACAGCGTCGGATGGAACGCCATCATTGGAATGAACAACGGTATGGTCGAGGCAGCAACTCAGCATCTGTATAAGAATGCTCAGGCAATTGCCGAGAGTATTGTAAATAAATTCCGCACATCTCTCAAAATAAATAGTCCATCACGTGTTATGGCAGAGATTGGTGGTTTTACTGTTGAAGGTATGATTGCTGGTATACAATCCAAGATTCCTCGGATGGAAAGTACAATTCAAGATATCAGCAATGAAATTAAAAGGATGCAAACACCTCCCACGGAATTAATTCCTCAAAATTATTTTTCTCAAAAACAAAGATTTGACAGCCAAAATCAAATAGATATGAGTGGCTTTATGGATACTGTTGAAAGAGAAGTTATGGCAATCAGCAGTAACACGTTTGACAATAATCAGATGATCGGGCAGGCGGTCAAAAACGCTCTGAACGGTATGGCAATATATGCAGACGGGCATCTGATTGGGTATCTGAAAGAAGAAAATCAGCAGTTCAGAAACCGTAATGGCTACGGACTGTTTGAAGGGTAATTCAAAAGAGCAGGCAAGCAGCAATGTTTGTCCTGCTCTATTTTTTTTTATTTTCCTGGCACTGGTAATATGTAGAATTTTGTGCTATAATATAAATGACAATTGAATACAGATAGACAATTAATATATGTAACTAAGAAGACGACTAAAAACCGTAGCAGACGGAAAGAAAAGGGACAAATAAGAGTTCCGAAATGTATCTGCAAGCGTGTTTTTGTCGTCTTTTTTTATTTCAAAAAAAATGGTTTTAGTCACTTTATTGGAGCTTTTGGAAGAAAAATAAAGTTCATACCGAGTCATGTTTGCCTTTGAGCTACAATTAGGGCAGATAGCACAGGAACTATTTTTTTGAAATCAAAAGATAACATTTGTTACCTACGGAAAGGAGAGAAGAATCATGGAGAATATGGAGCTAAGAAACAAAATTGTTGGATTGAGATTAAGAAACTATGAAGTTGCAAAAGAGCTTGGAGTGACTGCTAATACATTCAGTAGATGGTTGCAGGTACCTTTGACTCCAGCCAAGCGAGAGTTAATCGAAAATGCGATTCGCAAGTTATGCGAGAAAAATCAGGAGATAAAATATGAGTTTGATCAGAGAAGTTAATGAGCTGCTGTCCATGCCGGACGTAGCTCGATTCCTTGGATTTGAGCCGGATTCAAAAGGATTTATTCGTAGTCCGTTTCACAAGGAAAAGACGGCATCCTGCAAACTGTACTTAGAACCGGGACACGGATTCTACGATTTTTCAACCGGAACCGGCGGTGATTGTATCAGATTCGTGTCGTTGACACAGGGCGTAGATTCGTGGACAGCCTGCAAATTGATGGCTGAAGCATTTAATCTCCCAATTAGCTTGGAGAACTCGTCTCTAACAAGACAAAAAGTCCGAGAGTTAAAACAGCAGCGAGAAAATGATCAGCGCAGGCGAAATCTGAAAAAGCAGAAATCAGTGAACGAAATGGATTCTTTGAAGTCCGCCATTCGCATTTGTGAGGAGCTATTAACAAGCACTCATGTTGAACCGCTGTCGGATATTTGGTGTGCGGCGGTTAACCGAAGAAATATGGCAATCATCCAGGCGAATGAGATGTGCGGAATTGAGACATTTGCGGCAGATTTAAGGTTACCGGAAAGGCCAAAAGAGAGAGAGGTGAGCTAATGCGTGGCAGTCACAACAGAAAATGGAACCGTTAAACAAGTCCCGGAATTAGAAAAAATTGAATTTATGACAGGGAGTGAACTGGAAAAGGCGAATATTGAAAAGCCCTTTTTCATCATAAAGGGTGTGCTGCCAACTGGTCTGTCGATTATTGCAAGTCCACCTAAATTTGGTAAATCGTGGCTAGTGCTGCTAATGGCGTTGAGCGTTGCTGATGGTCAGAGATTTCTTGGATTTGATACGGAGAAAACCACTTGCTTGTATTTGGCATTAGAAGATTCTGCCGCGAGAATTAAGGAAAGAACCGAAAAGATAATGAACGGAAAACCATTCCCGGAGAATTTCATATTCAGTATAAAATCCAGAGATTTATCACATGGATTAATTGAGCAACTTGAAATGTTCACACAGCAGAGACCAGACACAAAGTTGATTATCATTGATACCTTCCAGAAAATCAGAGGCTCTATGGGGAGAGGTGAGAGCGCTTATTCAGCAGATTACCGGGACACTGGAATGTTAAAGGCTTTTGCAGATGCTCATAAATTATGTGTCCTTTTGGTTCATCATACGAAAAAGGCAAGGGATGTCGGCGATGTGTTTGCGAATATCTCCGGTACACTTGGAATCTCCGGAGCGGCTGATACAATGCTTGTGCTGAGTAGAGAAAAAAGGACAGATGAAACAACGTTGCTTTCTATAACTGGACGAGATATTGAACCACAAGAGTATTCACTAACATTTGACAAAACTACGTGCAAATGGAAATCACTCGGAGAAACTGCCGAAGTGGTACCGCAGACAGAAATCCGAAGATATAATGCGGATCCGCTTGTGCAAGCAATTCGAAAACTTGTCGAGAACAGCCCAGATGGTCATTGGCGTGGTTCTGTATCAACAATCGTAGATACAGCCAGAGAACAATTTGGAATATCAATCAGTGAATCAATTCAATCAGTAGGACGAAGAATCGGCAAGCTGGAAGAAATGCTTTATCAGCAAGACTTTATTGAATATTGGTCAGAGTCCAAAAATGGAAGCGGTGGAAAGCTGCATCATTTCAGGCGGACAGAATCACCATTTAACAATTAACTATTATATATGTTTCTATCGTTGTAATCGTTGCTATTCGTTGGAAAGTACCTATTTTCCTTACGTTAAAAATATTGTTGTGTGTGTATTTATTTGTTGAAATAAACAAATACCAACGGATTCAACAATAAACAACGGTATATATACATCTAACAAAGAGAGATGGTGGAGCTCTCTTCCTTGTCAGGACTCACAACTTAGAAAGGAGACCACATGAGAAAATCATTAAAAGACACCCCCTATTGGAGCATCTGGGCTGATTGTTGCCAGTTACATAAAAAGTTCTTTGGATGTTCCGAAACCGATGATGCCGGATGGATACAGCTTACCAATGACGCTGTTCGTATTCGAGACAAATATAAAAATATCCCGGAGGGTGAATTTGCAGAGCAAATGGTGCTTCTGATCACCGCCGAAATTAATAAAAGAGCAAAGGAGGAACTAACGAATGCCGCAGAAAAATAAACAGCCCGCTCCACGTACCCGGAAACACGCTCTGGATCACTGGACCGATTTCTGCAGGCGGATGCTTGAGGGAAATGCTAGCAATAAGAAAAGTAACTGTAACGTGCAATTTATTGATACTAAAAAAGGTAGGTGAGTTATATGTCAAACGAATTAATCCGAAAGAGAGATGAGCATGGCGTCCGCATTGCAGGCGCATATTCCAAAAAATACTGCAAAGACAATGAAGAACTTGGTGATATGCCTGATTTATCGGCCATATTAGGCGTAGCCATTGAACAATTAAATGTCAGAAAAGCTGGCCGAATTCCAGATTATGCAGATAATCCGCAGGGAATCGAAAGTTTTGTTTCTGCAACCCAGATGTATTTTGAATATATCACAGAAGCCAATCGCCAAAATGACGAGAAGCTGATTCCGGATATAGAGGGGTGGTGTTTGTTCATCGGCGTAACTAAACAGACGGTCCTTAACTACGCCAAACGGAATAATACCTGGAAGGAATTGATTGATTACATCAAGGAAAGCATACTCTCAGCAAAGAAACAGCTTGCTTTCCGTTTCAAGATTCCGCCGGTTGTCTATTTGAACGACGTGGCGAATAATCATGGTTACCTCAATACAAATGAGTTCAAGATAACTACTTCATCAGATTCTGGAATTAATGCTCCAACTCAGACCGCCGCTGAAATCGCAGCCAAACACAGAACAGCTCTGGAACTTCCGGAAATGGAGAAACCTGTTTTATAATACCCATCTTCATTAGGGGTGACATCAGTGACAAAGGTAATTGTAACGTGCAAACTTAACATTTAAAAAAGAAAGGATGCGAAAATATGTCAAATAGTAAAAGCAATCTTCCGAGTTCTCAGGTAAATGACTTGGAACCTGATCTTGTGGCCGAAACTGTTAAAAGCCTCCTGGAGCTCAATCATTTGGGAAAGCCAGAAACAGATACTGAAGTAAAAAACAGAGTTAATCAATATTTTCAATTTTGCCAGGATACGGGGACTCGCCCGGGCATAGAAACTTTATGCTTGTCACTTCATATTAGCCGGACAACGCTTTTTAACTGGTCTTCCGGAATCGGATGTAGTGCTGAAAGACAAGAAATCATTGAAAAAGCCAAAACGTTTATTGCTGCATTCCTTGAACAAATCGTATTACGTGGCCGCATCTCGCCTCCTTCGGGCATTTTTCTGATGAAGGCATGGTTGGGATACCGGGATACTATTAGCTTTGAGGATATAAATAAGAAGAATCCCGTATTAGACAAACCAAGAGAATCCTTGGAACAGATTAAAGAGGAATTCGGAGGATTGCTTCTCAACTCAGATCAGCAATATTGACAACTGCTGCCGCCTGCGGCATTTCTAACGGTTAGAAAATTAAAAAATAGATAAAGAAAAGGAGACAAACACAATGGAAAATAATAATTTATACAAAATAATCGGGATAGCTACATATACAGGGATTTCAAAAAGCACTAAGAAACCGTACACAATGAAAACACTTGAGGTTGAATTCAATGACACACCGGCACAGGTCAAAACATTCTCAGACGCACCTGTTCAGATCGGGGATTACGCCAGAATTGGCTTGGGAATCAAAAAAACACTATACGGAACAGAACTGGTTCCATCAGTGGACGAAATCGTATCTGCTGCCAATGTGGAATCTCAGAAAGAAACAGGTGATGCAAATGACAGTAAATGATGCAGTAAACAACTTATATGCTACATATGCAAAGCATGGAACTACCAAACAAGCTCTGCGGGAGATGATTGAAAGTGGAATCAAGAAAGGATTCTCTGTTAGAGCCGCCTATAATGCTATTCGGATGTGCCTCGGAAAGGAAACAGGAGAAAGAGAGTATTTCACACTGGCCGAAATTCAGGAAATTACTGGAGAATCTCGTGGAGAGCTTATCGCAAGAGCTGAACAGATGAAGAGCGAGCTTCGTGCAGCAGGCAAGAATCCGGATGAATACATCAAGGAGATTCCACCCGCAGGTCATAATATTTTATATTTCCCGAATGGATTAACATCATAATTAAGTTGCTGATTACTATAGGATTGTGATACAATCACAATAAGGAAAGTCAGAACACAAAAGGCGGCCTACCCTCTTCGGAGGGGTAACCCTCCAGACGAAAGAAAGGAGGGATGCCAATGATTACATATTCTGAATTAATTCAGACTGGTATTTTCATTGTATCTCTTGTAGGATTGTGTTATACAATCTTCGGGAGAAAAAAATAGCCGCCCACTACTCGCAATAGTGAACGGCTGTTGATAAAATAGCTTATTAAATTATTAGGGTAGGTCGCTGTGTGCTGGCTTTCCCTTTTGTATCTTTAATATACCATCTTTATACCCGTATATCAAGCCCAATTACGCTATTTTAGAATGTTTTAGGATGTTTTAGCGCGTTTTCGTTAGTCACATTTCTTATTTCTCATTGACCTGATCAGCGTTGATTTACTGATTCCTGTCATCTGAACCACCTCTTTGTACGAATGGTCTAGCAATAGGTCTAGCGCATGGTCTAGCTGTTTTTGATTATATTTCTTTGGCCGTCCTTCCGTAAAATCTGGATTCAACTTAGCAATTGCTTTTCCTGTCTGACAGCGTTCAATAATCTGGTTGCGCTCAAGTTCTGCTACTGCCAGAAGTGTAGTTATAAAAAACTGTCCCATAGCGGTATCTTCCAGCAAGCCAACATTGAGAACATGGACAGAGCACTTTTTCTTGAACAAATCTTTTACTATCTTAATTCCCTCTTCTGTATTTCTGGCCAATCTGTCCAGCTTACTAACTACCAGCATATCTTTTTCTTTCATTTTCTGGATCACATCATTAAACACGGGTCTGTCCGTAGTGGTTCCAGTATATGCCTCTTTGTAGATCTGAGCATCATTATACCTTGAAAGTATCTCCTGCTCTTGGGCTTCCAGGCTATTGCCGTCTTTAGCCTGTCCTTTTGTCGATACACGACAATATCCGAATATCATTTACTATTTTCTCCTTTCGTTAGCGACACTAAGTTATGACACCTGCCTATGTCCCGATTTTACGTCCTATCTTTTCAAATGTCAATACTTATAAGTTTTGGCACTTTTGAATTGAACCATAATTTACATTATTGTCTGTCAATTACCCTGTCAGGGATTCTTCAAAAAATACATTCAAAAAGGAGCTACCTTCGGCATAGGTAACTCCTTTGAATGAAAATAGAAAAAGCATAATGATATTCGATTACATTTAATATAGCACATATAGAACAGTGTTTCAAGCTTCATTTATTATTTTAATATCATATTCTTCAAGAAGTTCTTTAATTTTTTCAATTACTTCTAAACGCTTTTTTTCTGCAGATTCTTCTTTGAAACGTAGACTAATACTATAATGTCCACTTGAATCCGCATTTCTGGAAACTTCACTAACAATATTCTCAGGTTCTAAGAGATACTTTTCTAACTTATCCTGTAGATCTACATTCCAATTCGCGGGTTTATTCAGTTCCAATTTAACTGTGCAAATTTTTTTGTTTATAGAATCTTTAATAAAACCATTTACACTTTCTCCGGCAGTAGTTGCTGCTGCTTTGATTTCTTCATATTTCTCTTTCTGGACGTCTAAAGGAATACGCTTAATGCTTTTTTCACGATATTTCGTATTTGCCTTCTTTTGACTTTCTGATAGCGGCATAGTACACCTTCTTTCTATTTTAATAAAGTAGAAAAGTTTTAAATATGTACACCTCTTCCACTGTATCCCCATTATATCACTAAAATCAATATACGTACACATATAAATTTCACAAATATGTGTACGTATATTTGTGAATAATGCCAATTGATATATACGTACACATATAATATAATGTAATCAGTTCAAGGGAACAGAACAGCAGCGAAGAGTGAAAATGATGTAGCTATAACACATCAAAGACACTAACATAACACCGGGCGAGGGTAAGGGGATAATGAGACGGTCGAGAAACCTTAGATAGCTTTAAGACCTGCCGGGGCTGATGGGAATCCCAAATAAAGGAGGAATGACATATGAGATATAACTTGTCAAAGATTATGTTGAAAGCCTGGAAGATTTACCGCAAGACAAAAGGCATCAATTTTGCTGAAGCACTTCATAGAGCTTGGTTATCTGCTAAGGCAGAAGAAATCAATGCAAAGAGAATCGAAACTGCAAAACAGGCAGCAGGAGTCACCGAGCAGGTTAATACCTTTGCTAAATGGAAAGAAGCCGGCTACAAAGTGATTCATGGAAGCAAAGCACTATTTGGTGCCGTCCTGATCTGGGGAAGCCGGGGAGACGGAGCTGAATATAAAGCAAGTTTCTTCGGCAAGTCGCAGATAGAACCTATTTAATAAGAAAGCCCTTACCAGACTGGTCCTCTGATAGGGGCAAGTAACCCGACAATCACGCAAAATCGAGGGGTTGTAGGAATTATACCATACCTGTCCCCTCCATAACAAGGAGAATTGACATGAAACACCACACATTAATGACTTATGAGCAGTGGCAGCACTGTTTCAAGACAGCACTTAAAAGAACTATCAAACGAAAAGTTATCCAGGCATTACAGTTATTAGTCCTTGCAATCATTATTTCAATGCCAATCTGGATGCTGATAGACTGGATTCTGTTTGGATATTAAAGGGGAAATGCAAGATGCAGGATAAAAAAGTGATAAATACATTTGCGATTACCACCAAGCAGGGAGTAATCCGCAATATCACCCACAGCGCTATCATGCAGCCGAAAATACAATTCGGTGTTAACCCTATGAATTGGTTTGATGATAACAAACTTTTAAAGAAAAAGAAAATGGAGGGCTAAGGAATGGAATTTGCCAAAATTTATGATGCTAAAATCAACAAAGAACTGAAGGAATATGAAAAATTGCAGTGGGAAATGTACTATAGAACACTACTTCCAGAGCATATGCAGCAGTTTGAGCAGGAATATACCGGAAAGCCTGAAGATAAAGAGCAGGCAATAAAACAGCATAAAGCGGAATTAATGGCGAAACACACTGTCAGAATCCAGAGATTGCTTAATCAGAAGCGCGAAAGACTGACCGTTGAATGCCTTGGAGAACTCATTGACCGCCTTGAAACTGCACAGCATGAAGCAGATCAGGAAGATGATGAATTTAATCCGGAAGATTGCGAAGAGCTTCCGGTAGATGACACTTCTTCTTGCGAGGACGAAGCACCAACACTCGCATCCGAAATAATTGCAGATCAGGAAGCCGAAATTGAAAAGCTCAAAGAGGAACTGCAGAAAGCCAGAAATGACGCAAAGGCTTTTGAAGATGACTGGCAGTATGTTCTTGATCAACGTGAACTGCTGAGAGCACAATTGGATATCATCACCTTCGCATTGAAGTTTCATGACTTTGGGTGCTTGGAAAATGCTCAAAATGTCGTACGAGCCATGTACAAACTGCAGCCACCGAAAGAAGAGGACGAGCAGGAGGGAGAACATAATGAAAAGGTGTGACTTGACTCAGGTTCCTTGTAGAAAAGCTATTGCAGAAGTTATTAAAGAGAACAAGAATAGATATTTCTTACAGAGAACATATGAAGTAGCGAAAATTCTTCTGGAAGGAAGCAGAGAATCGACGTTGCAGAAAATGTCCGAAGAAGACAGAGGCAGATTCTTTCTGATATGGAATATTTTAAGCTTAAATAATGGTGAGGATATTAGAAGAATACTCAGTTTATCAAATTACTTAATAATTAAGGGACAGAAAGAAACAGTGAACCAGAGAAATGCGTAAAAAGAGCATAAAAAAGAAAGGGCGGAAGATAATTCCGTCCCTTAATAAAGGAGATACATGAACGAATTACAGGTTTTTAATTCAAAAGAGTTTGGGGATATCCGAACAACAGAAATTGACGGTAAACCGTATTTTGTGGCGAATGATGTAGCGAGAGCACTGGGATATAAAAGACCAGCAGATGCAGTTACGGCACATTGTAAGGGGTCGGTAAAACACCGATACCTTACCGATGGAGGAGAGCAGGAATTAAAAGTTATCCCAGAGGGTGATATATACCGCCTTACCGTTCGCAGTAAACTGCCGTCGGCAGAAAAATTTGAGAAGTGGGTATTTGATGAAGTTATTCCATCTATTCATCAATATGGAGCATATATGACTGAACAGACTATTGAGAAAGCACTTGCTTCTCCGGACTTCTTAATTCAACTGGCAACTAAGCTGAAAGACGAACAGACAAGACGGAAAGAAGCTGAAACGGAAATCAGAGTGAAAGACCAGATTATTGGAGAACTCAAGCCAAAAGCCGATTACTACGATGAAATCTTGAAGAATCCGGGACTTGTAACCATCACCCAGATTGCCAAAGATTATGGGATGTCAGGTAAGAAGATGAACAGAATTCTTCATGAACTGGGAATTCAGTATAAACAGAGTGAACAATGGCTTTTATACAGTGACTACCATTGTCTCGGATATACTCAATCTGAGGTTACCGATATTATCAGATCTGATGGAACTCCAGATGTAAAACTTCTTACTAAATGGACCATGAAAGGCCGCCTCTTTCTTTATAATAAGCTGAAAGAAAAAGGTATTATTCCGGTAATTGAGCAGGGAAATTAATTCAAGGTGCCATGGTGCTACATATCTTTTTGATGCCGGTTTGGATGTTCCTGGACTGGATATTGAGAGGATATTAAACAAAGTAATGCAGCTTATACTGAGAGAAATTGATAGAAAGGAACTGATAGATGAACAGAAAACATACAATGTCATTGATTAATAGTGCATTAACGAACTTAAAACATGATGAAGCAAAGAAGTTTTATACGCAAATTTTACCGAATCGCTTAGAGAATACCCGAAAAAGTTTTAAGGGGACAACAGAAGAATTGAATGGTCTACTTGAAGAAATGGAAGAAGATTTAGTTTTTGAGTTTTGGGAAAATTTAGATAAAAAAATAGAACAAGAAAAGGAAGAACTTGAAAATGAGTATAGACCACAGATGAAAAATGTAAATTTACAGGAAGAGGGAAACCAAACACTTGCGACAGAGATTATTTGTGATCAGAAAAAGGAAATTGAGAAGTTAAAAGCGGAATTACGAAGAGAAAAAGCTCGTCACGAGAAAACAGAACAAATAGAATATCGAAAAGATTTCACAGAAATTTTTAGTAGAATCAAAGATGAACAGCTTCTCCGATGCCTTTATATAATAGCTTCAGACATCTTAGAGGAATCTTTGAAGAAGAAAGAAACTTTGACGTTCAAATTCCACAGGCAGATAAACCGGCTCAAATACGATGAAATTGAGTACGTCGAGAGTCAGGCGAGAGTCTGCCACATTTTAGCGACAGATAACAGATGTTTCGTGACTACTTGCAAGCTGAACGATCTGGAAGAAAAATTGTCTGATAAGCGGTTCTTGCGCTGCCATCAGAGTTATCTGGTGAACATGGATCACATTCAGTCGGCAGGAGATAATTTCATCATGGATTCTGGGGATATTGTCCAGATAAGGCAGAATGGAGCAAAGGAAATTAAAGAAAAGTACGAAGAATACATAAGCTGAATTATAATTATAGGCGGTGTGTGGAGTCCATACGCCGCTTTTTCTTTAATATTTAAGCATCTATCTAAAGCTAGACCTTTATATCTATATATAAATGGATATAAAAATAGACATATATATCTTGCTACATATCTCAAATCCGTGTAAGATATGTATCAGAAAATAGGAGGGCAAAATGATGAAAACTATTGTATTGGCAAACCAAAAGGGCGGATGTGCGAAGACTTCCACGACTCACGCTCTGGGTATCGGCTTGGCAAACCGAGGCTATAAAGTATTGCTGGCAGATCTGGACGCACAGTGCAACTTATGTGATTACTGCGGAGTTGATACGGAGAATGCATCCGCTACACTGTACAATGTATTCCATGGACAGGCCACCATCCAGGATGCAATTGTAAATATTCGATTAGGGGTTGACCTATTGTTAGGCGATCTATTATTCACCAAAGCAGATTCCGAATTCGTGCAAATCGGTAGAGAAACCATGCTCAAGAAAACTCTGGGAACTATACAGGACCGCTATGACTACTGCATTATAGATACTGCTCCAAGTCTTGGAATCTTATTGGCCAATGCGTTAGCTGCTGCCGATGGCGTAATCATTCCCCTTACAGCAAGTAGATTCTCCCTCAAGGGTATGAACCAGCTTTCACGATTTATCGACGAAATCAGAGAAGACAGAAACCCAACCCTTAAAATTAATGGAGTGTTGCTGACTCGTTTTAATAAGCGAACTGTTCTCAACCGGTTATTATTAGATGAGGTGCAGCAGTCTGCAGAACAACTCGGGACCAAGCTTTATAAGACGACTATACGACAATCTATCGTGATGGATGAGTCTCAGGTTATGCAGGAAGATATCTATTCTCAGAACAGCAGCATTGCAGAAGACTATAACAATTTCGTAGACGAATTCTTGGAGGATGAACATGGCGATAAATAAGAATGCGTTGCAGGCGAAGTTACAATCAGATCGTGAGAATCGTGCGCATATTCCAGAGCAGAATACAGAATCTAAAATGAAACAAGTCCTCTCAGCTACCAACACAGTACCTCAGCCAAAGCAGAAAAAGAAACCAAAGAAAGAAACACATAAGACATTCACAACATGGGTAGAAAAACAGAAGCTAGCCGAATGGAAAGCATATATTGCAACAAAGAACATTAAGTCTGAAGACCTGGCATTATATGCTATTCAGCATTGGATTGATCAGGTTGCACCAATTACACCAGAAGAACAAGAAGATTATCACAGAAACTTAGAGCATGAATTGGCAGATATTGATAAGGATGCACGATTGAAAAAGAAATAGATATATGTATTGATTGTTTAATCTATCTTTTAATAGATATATAGCTAGACCTTAATGATTATAAGGGTTTCCATACTGTTTCATGCGTGGAAATCCTTTCTTTATGTCCGAATAAAGCATACCTGGGGGTCTGTACAGAAAGAGGGGACCCGCCGAATAACCCCGCGATTTTTTTCCGAGAAACAAAAAGGCCCCTCTCACACCTATGTCTCAAATTTCCCGCAAAAAATAAAAAGGGGTCAGAATATTCTTCCGAACCTTCTGGATGTCCGTTTTTCGGACAGTCAAAACAGATAAACGAAATATCGTGGCAGAAGCGTTGGGGTATAGCAATGCCAAAGTTCCCATTCTAGGAATTTGCTCAAAATTGCTTAGACGAAATTCGTCACGCCAAAATAGCCTTGTATTCCGCCCGTATATCAATTCTAAATCATTAAGCGGTAAATTGTGCCAATAAACCAATAAAACCGCTATACGGAGCAAATACGGCGTTTCTACGTGAATATGAGAAATGATTCCCTTTTGAAAGCAGTTTGAATGATGAAAGCGCATCTGCCCTCATTATTTGTTAGGTCAGGTTCATCAATATGGCAAAATCTCAAAAATTAATTATTGAAACTGCATCTATAAAGATTTATAATAAAAATATCAGTAGAAAGGAACTGGCAGTATGACACGAGAAGCATTACAAGAACAAAATAAACAACTTCTTCAGGAACTGAAGAAAGCCAGAGCGCAGATTCAGCGGCTACAACAGATGGTTGAGAAATTAAATGATGCAACTGATGAAGCCTATCTCAAATCAAGCTATTATGAAGCTGATCAGGCTTGCATGAGGTATTTAAAGAATCAGGTGGAAACATTAAAGAGCCAGCTTTCAAATAGCCAGGAAAAGAACCGGAAAGCAAATGAAGAAATCAAGCTGCTGAATTTAGAGAGGGATTCTGCCATTGAAAACATGGCATACACTCAGGATGAAGCACACAAGGATTTAATTCACCATAAGATGTTAGAGTATGAGTTGGAAGCTACTCGAAGCGATTGCAGACGGTTAAAATTTGCAAATAAACAGCTTCAAGAAGACAATGAAGTCCTTCAGCAAAAGGTTGAAGACCTAGAACACAGTGTTGAGGAACGCCACAAAGAAACAACAGAGGCATACAAGTCAATGTCTGAAATGCTTGATAAGCACGAGAAAGAACTTTCAAAGTCGCAGCGGAAAATCTGGAAGCTGGAAGATGAGAATAAAAATCTTCAGGAACGTTCGAAAAATTTGAAGAATCCGCGTGGAGCCGGTAGGAAGAAGAATGATGATAAACAGAAAAAAAAGTATAAGATGTTCAGTAACCTTATCAGAACGAGAATCTCGATGGAGAACATCATGGAAACTATGCAGATCAGTCGCAGTACCTATTTCAGATTTTTGAAAAGATATAAAGAAGATTATATGAATAATAGCAATAAATAAATTCGATGAAACCTCGGTCAGTTTGACTGGGGTTTTATTTTAATCTGAAATAGAAGATGCGTTTTCATACGTGTATATATTATGTACGTTTATATCGTTTAACGTTTAGGTGGCCTTGAAACCCTTGATTTTACTGGGTTTTTGAGACATAAAAACGAGAAATATACAGTAATAAACGAGAAATATACAGTTTAAAAACGAGATTTATACAGTTTACAGAGAGAACGCCATAATTTTAAAAACGAGAAAAACACAGTCTAAAACGAGAATTTTCACTTGATTTTTATCGTTTTAAATGGTATGATTTATTCATCATTTGTATGGGGGATTTTATATGGATTTAGCAGAGCATATCTGGAGCACGAATGAAAATAATGAATTGAAAAAACGAGATATAGACACTCGTGAATCTGTCCGGACTGTTACATCAAATCAATTTATAACAGCCTGTGGTTTGGAAAATATAAGCCTAAAGGCAAGGAAACTTCTATATGTGGCAATTGGCCAGTGCAGAGTAACGGATACAGAATTTTATGAGTATTCTCTTTCTGTTAGGGATTTCGCTGCATTGATGGATGTGGACCCCAGTAATGTTTACAGAGAGGGAGAGTCAATTGCGGATGAACTTTCTAAGGGGTTTATAAAAATCAAACCGGAAAGCAGCACTGTTAAATTCAAGAATTATCCGTTATTCGCGGAATGCTATATGGACAATGCTAATATCGTTTTTGCTTTAAATAAGCGAATGACAGATTATTTTCTCATGATAAAGGGAAGTTTTACACAGCCATTACTGGCAGATTTCTTAAAAATGAAAAGCCCTTACAGCATGGCAATCTGGCATCTTATGCAACGAGAGATGAACAGTCAGAAGCCAGGATTAACTCAGACAATAGCTTTTCAATTAAGTTTGCAGGAGATACGAGAAGTTACCGGCACTCAGAAGAAATTTGAACGTTTAAGCGATATTAAAAGATATGTGTTGGATAAAGCAATTAGAGAAATCGAAGAGAATTGTGGCGTTGTGATCACATACACAAATATCAAGAGAGGTAGAACTGTGACGGGATTTCAGTTTGAGGCAGTATCTGAATTTCATGTAGATCCATCTAAAATTAAGCAGTCTACCAGAAATAAAGTAAATGTGAGAAAAACACAGCCGATGATAGAACCCCCAAATAGCGTAAAAAAATCTGCAAATAAAAATGAAGTACCTGGACAGGAAAGCATATTTGATATTTTGGAGAAAATGCAGTAGGAAGGTATGGATATGACAGAAAAACAAAGAATCATGATTCAAGGAATGGATGTTTTTATGAAACGTCTGGAATTCAGTTTCAGAAACGACAAGGATACATTAAAAATATTAAAAGATATATATGATCAGGCATATTATGATATTGCATTTGATGAATCCCGCCCTCCGGAAGAGAAACAATTTAATATTTTTAACATTAGAACGACAGAGGAAGAAAAGCAGGAATTATCCGACAAACTTTTTCAGTTTCATGATGATTATGAGAATAATTTTTCTGACTATTTTGATCTTGAAGATGATGAAGCGTTGGACGATTTTTTATATTGGTATAAGGGATTTTATGAGCTGATAGGTGAATTGCTGAAAAGATGGTAAATTTATGTTACATTGTTTACTAGAGCATAGTAGAGTATATTTATAATTTACTAGATTATAAACTAGTAATAATTAACCATCTGTTGATAAAAGGGAGGATGATAAGATGGATTTATCTACAATAGAAAGGGAAATTCAAACAGTCATTGAAGCGGATAAGGCATCCTGGATTAGGATTTATCAGCTCATGTCAGAAGTAGAATCAGAGAAATTATACGAAAACATTTATAATTCTTACACTCAATGGGTCAATAAGATTGCAGATGACATGCATATACACGTTTCGCTACTCTGGAGACGTAAGAAAGCAGGAGCTTTTTATGCTGAATATCAAAAACGAATGGAAGCCAGAGGAAAGAAAGTTTCTTTTGACGATATTGAGAGAGTATCACCAGACAATTTAGTTCTGGCAGAGAGAATTGCTGGTAATAATACTGCAATTGCGGATCAGCTGATTGAGAAAATACAGCAAGGAGAACTTAAGCGAAAAGACTTATCAAGCGCATTGGCAGCAGCTAAACGTTGTCGAGCTGAAAAAGGTATTCCTGATCCAGTTAATGGGTACGATAAGCAGAAGCTCCAAGAGCAGAAAGAAACAGACGGAGCAATCAAACCTGATCAGAAAAAAATTACTGCAATGGATATTATGGCAGCTCTTGAGATATACCGGCATTGGATAGGAGAGCCTATTGAGAAGCAGGGACGGGTACCAAAATATAAAGTATTTGGAGAATTTGCTGTTGATTCTCCGGGAACACGAAATGCCAGGAGAATTGACGCTTTAGTTGCAGAAACAATTACTGCAAAATATCCCAGACAAATAAAATTGCATGGAATTGAGATAAAAGTATCTCGATCAGATTTAGAACATGATGATAAAATGGCAGAATATACCCAGTATGTTGACTGCTTCTGGATTGCAATACCACCGCATCTTGTGGATGATGCCAAGGACCTGGCAATGCCTTGTTGGGGAATTTTATCTGTTGACGAAGAAAAACTGGAAGTAGTTCGAAGTGCTTCTAAAAATGCGGAATATGGCATATTCAGAGATGTTGCGCTGTCAGAAATCATATATAAATTAATGTAGAATTTTCTATTTTACTAGATAATGTTCTAGTAAAAGGCTTAACGGGGATATTTCCTGTTTTTTTGTTTTAAAAGACGCTAAAAGTTGTATATTGATTTCAAATTTAACATATGCTATAATGCCAATAGGCAAAAACGATGTGAGTATCCATGTTGGTACTCAAAAAGCCCCGGAGTTCGCACCTCCGGGGCTTTTCTATTCCGTTTAGGCAGGGTGGCTTATTCCCTAGGCTGGCTACCAGCTGCTATTTTCTATCCAACCATTTGCAAATGTAGTAGGCAATTACACTTGCCAAGATAGAAAGCATAAACGATGTGAATAACTCCATGCTGGACTCACCCCCTTTCTGCACCTGTCTAGGGGCGGCAGCTCAACTATTATATCATAAAATTATCTAAAATCATATCTTTTCAAATCCCCAAAAATCGAATTCGAATTCACTTTTTTAGTTCCTGACAGTGGAATGAGTAGCTATTCATCCTCTATTAGGGCTTTTTTCATTTTTAAAGTTTTTTATCAATATATCATTATCAAAGAAAAACGACAGGAGATCGTTGGAAAAAAGAAAACTGCCGCCACCCGAAAAAGGGAAAAGGGCAGAGCCAGCACTTGATCAGAGGCGTGTCACGTTAGCCGCCTATCCATTGGATAAATGAACGTGAGCAATTCCGGAGCTGATACCGGAAAGACTTGCAGGAAGTCTATAAATAATATCGCTTTATACGATTTTTTATTAAAAAATGAACGTATAAAGGGATATAACACCAGAATCCCGGTCAATCTGGTTCCTGAGACGAGACCGAAACATGAACCATAACATGAGCAGCAGGGGATGTCGTGAAACGTGACGCCCCCCTAAATGCGAAAAATGTGGGTATGCTTAGCTTTAAGAATGGTATCACTAATTAATTTTTGACATAATGGGAAGGAGAAAGGATGGGACACAAAAATAAAAAATCATTAATCCGGCAAGTCCAGGAGAGACTTGATAGTATGCTTGCGATTGGTGAGAGTAAGTACATAGATAAAAAATATAATCTAACAAAGGGAAAAATCTATTCATGGACAACTTATCGTAGTTATCTGCAACAATGCTGCCAGTTTGCCCGGTATTGCAGAGACAATCATCATTGTAAGAATCTGGCAGACTGCCGGCAGTACGTAGGAGAATGGATGGAGAGCAGACAAGAGCTTTCAGCATACACCCAGAAACTTAGTGCAAGTGCGCTCTGTAAGCTATATGGCGAGAGCCTGGAAGAACTAGGGATAAGCACCAAGAGAGCCGCCAGAAACGAAATAACACGTTCCAGAGGGACTGCGAAGAGAGATAGCCATTTCTCAGAAGAAAAGAATGCTGATTTTGTCGAATTTTGCCGTTCAACCGGACTTCGCAGATCAGAGATAACGAAGCTCCGCGGAGATCAGCTCCTGCAGGAGGAGGGACAATGGTATATTCAGACAACCGGAAAAGGCGGGCGATTTCGGATTATCCCGATTTGCGGTGATGTGGAGTTGGTAGTTCGGAAGATGCAGGCAGCAGGGACAGGAAAAGTATGGAAGAAGGTACCGCAGAATGCAGACATCCACAGCTATAGGGCAGATTATGCAAGCCGGATATATCTCAAATATGCCAGACCAATAGAAGAACTTCCGCGGAAAGAGCGGTATATTTGCCGGAAAGATAAGAGAGGGATTACGTACGATAGAGCCGCCATGTTAGAAGCATCAAGAGCATTGGGGCATAACCGGATCAGTGTTGTGGGTGCGCATTATTTACGCCTAGAGTAAAATCTTGACGATGATAAAAAGCCCCTGCTTACTCGCAATTGAGAAAACAGGGGTGATATTTTTTAATTTCTTTCTATGTATTTCGGCATAAAGTATGCGGAATTGTGACCATCCCATTTATTTACAGCATAATTTATAATTTTACCATAAAGAGTTATATATGTTCCAGGTGGAAAATCACTTGCTGTATATCCTGTATTCAGAGAATATAAGATTCCCACATCACTTGGACTTCCATATGTACCGGTTTCGTCATCGTAAACCCCGACCATACTCATAGTCTTGTCAAGATGATAATTTTTTATTAATTCTTCAACCCTTGCATCGTAATATTTCTTTGGATTTATTGTACCAGAGTCTTCAATATACAGTCTTACTTTGAGATATTCGCCTTCTAAGTTATCTTCTGAAAATACAATATCTTTATAATACATTTCCTTGCAACGAGCTTTAAAATCCTGTTCAGATAACGAATCCTCATCTATAATCTTACCAGATTCATTGGCGTAATCAATTTTTCCTTGCTCAAATATTTGCGCTGGTTCACTGCCGGTAGCAGATATATTAGAATTGTCCAATTGGACTTCTCCGAGAGATATTCCATTAACAAGCCCTGTAACCGTCATATAATCACCCTCGGATAAATCTGAACGCGGTTCGAGAAGAGTTACATAGAATTTTCCGGCAGCATCATTGTCGATCTCGACAATATCTTCGCTTGCATAACTGATAGGGGCAGATATAGTAACATATTGATTGTTATATTCCTCGTAGTTATCAAACAGCTTTAGAGCTGGAAGAACAGTGGAATCTTCTATTGAAACTGCTTGTGGCACTGGGGTAGAAGTCGGCTCAGGGATAGGGGTATCTGTGACTTTTACATCTGAGTTTTCGGATGCTTTAGAACTAGAATCAGAATTATTCGTTCCAAAATGTCGCCCTGTCATAGCTACCACAACTATAATGATTATTACATATGATAAGCACCCAAGGTTTTGAGACTGAGTACCTTGAACCTTTTGAGCTTTTTGAGTTTTACGAGCTTTTTTTAATTCCTTCTTGTCCCTTCTTTCCTGTATAATTTCCGATGCACTTCTAAAAGGGTGCCCGCAATAAGGACATACATCAGCGTGCCGACTTATCTTGCGTTTACAATCCGGGCATTTCATCAATCCCATTTTCTTTTTCCTCCTTCGTAAGAATTTGATATTTTTACTATATCATGTTTTATAGTATTATAAAATGTAAATTTAT
>ONZV01000525.1_pt1 | contig 25075 bp, 15 predicted proteins | sample 1671561 | NCBI WGS metagenome assembly ONZV01 (sample SAMN06348169, study PRJEB24527) | human gut metagenome | reverse complement strand
GGGGCGTTGCCCCAAACCCCACAAGGGACGCTGTCCCTTGACCCTGCAAGGGGCAGACGAAAAGGGACGAAGTCCCCCCCCTTGACCCCTTTTCGCGATTGAGTTGGTCGCGCTTTCATGCTTCTTCCGCGTGCAGCTTTTTTGGCGCTTCGCCTAAGCCCTTGTTTACTCCCCAAACTTTCCGTGAAGAACCGGAAAGGTGGTCATTTTATGAATCAGCAGCTTCGGCAGGATGCTGCCCGCATTATTGCAGACGCGATTCATGCTGTTTTGCCTGACCAAGCGGTCATCCGGGCGCTGGAAGCAGCTTCTTTTCCTGGTCGAATTCGATTGGTAGCGGCAGGAAAAGCAGCGTGGCAAATGGCGCAGGCTGCCAGCAAAACGCTGGGCGATTCGCTGGAATGCGGCGTTATCTGCACCAAATACGGGCATTGCGGGGGAAAACTGCCGAAAATCACCTGCTGCGAAGGCGGTCATCCCATTCCGGATGAAAACAGCCTTCGCGCCACCGATGCCGCACTGTCCCTCGTTCAGGGACTGACAGCGCAGGATACGGTTCTATTCCTGCTTTCGGGCGGCGGCAGCGCGCTTTTCGAGAAGCCGCTGATTCCCTTGCATGAATTGCAGGATATAACACAGCAGCTTCTTGCCAGCGGCGCAAGTATTGTCGAAATCAACGCCATTCGCAAGCGCCTTTCTGCCGTAAAGGGCGGACGCTTTGCCAAGCTATGCCAGCCGGCGCGTGTGTTTTCCATCGTGCTGTCTGACATTCTGGGCGACCCGCTGGATATGATAGCCTCTGGCCCTGCCTGCCCGGATGCATCCACCTGCGGCGAGGCGCTTTCGATTGCCGCGCGTTACCATTTGCGCCTTTCGCCGGAAGCAATGTCACTGCTGCATCAGGAGACGCCCAAGGCACTTTCAAACGTCGAAACCCATGTCACAGGCAGCGTTCGGGAGCTATGTTCCGCCGCGGCGGCAGCTTGCAGTTCTCTGGGCTACACCCCCATTTTGCTCACGGACGTCTTGGCTTGTCAGGCGCGCGACGCGGGGCAGGTACTTTCCGCCATTGCTCGGACGCATGCCCAGGACGGGCAGAAGCGCGCTTTCCTGATGGGCGGCGAAACGGTCGTGCACGTCACAGGCCATGGAAAAGGCGGACGCAATCAGGAGCTTGCCCTTGCTGCTGCACAGGAATTATCAGGAATCACCAATGCGGCTGTTTTTAGCATTGGGAGTGACGGTACGGACGGCCCCACGGACGCTGCGGGCGGCTATGTGGATGGCGACACCGCTTCCCAGCTGTCGGCACAGGGAATCTCGATTGCGCAGATGCTGCAAGAAAATAATGCTTATCATGCGCTGGAAAAGGCAAACGGCCTTATTTTTACCGGCCCTACCGGCACAAATGTCAACGATGTTGCTGTGCTGCTGATAGATACGGAGGACGAAAACAAAAGATAGTCACAGAGAGAGGATTCAGGCGGCACTGTCTCATTTGTGCGGTGCCGCCTGAAACAAGGGGATGAATCCTGCCTTGCATTTTCCCTCCGCGCATGGTAAAATATTAACCATCAGAGAGGAGGGTCTGCCATGGCTGTGCGCATTGCCATCGTCGAGGACGAAAAGTCCGCTGCTCGCGCGCTGGAACAGGCGATTCAGCGCTACGGAACGGAAAACAAGGTGTCGTTTACGATTCGTGTCTGGCATGACCCGCTGCTCTTCTTGGAGGAATATCAGGCGGAGTACGACATCGTTTATATGGATATTCGGATGCCTGCGCTGTCCGGGATGGAAACGGCGCGGAATCTGCGGAAGATGGATCGCATGGTCATGCTGATTTTTGTGACCAGCCTGGCGCAGTATGCGCTGGAGGGGTACACGGTCGGCGCGTTTGACTACATCCTCAAGCCTGTCAAGTATTATGACTTCGCGCTGAAGCTGCATTGGGCGCTGGAGCATCTGCCGGAAAAGCAGGAAGCGACGATACTGCTTGTGTCAGGCGGCAGCAAAATTCGACTGCGCCTGCGGGATTTGCTGTATGCTGAGACGGATGGGCATTACCTGATTTTCCACACCGCCGAGGGGCAGATTCGGCAGTGCGGCACGATTTCCACGCTTGAAGCCGATTTGACGGACAAACAATTTGTCCGCTGCAACAGCTGCTATCTGGTGAATTTGCAGCACATTGCGGGCATCAAGGGATACAGTTTGCTGCTGGATAACGGCGAGGAGCTGAAAATCTCCCAGCCGCGCAAGAAACAGGTTCAGCAGACCTACAACGAGTATTTAGCAGCGCACTAAAAAAAGCAGGCAAATCGCCTGCTTTTTTTAATGAGTCTTCGTTTTTTCCGCCTTTTCCGGGATGTTCAGCCGGATTTCCAGCAGGTAAACGCTGTCCTTGGCGGAGATTTTCATCGTGCCGCCGTATTGGCTGACAATGTACTGCATACTGGATGTGCCAAAGCCGTGGCGCCGTCCGTCGGTCTTTCTCGTCTGCGGCAAGTCGTTTTTGAACTTGATTTCGCCCTCGTAGTAGTTCATCACGGCAATTTCCACCGCGCCGCTCAGCCGCCGGACATGCAGGCTGATGACCCGCTTTTCAGGGTTGCTGACGCGCATCACCGCTTCCACCGCGTTATCCAGCGCATTGCTGAACAGCGCGTAAATGTGGCGCGTCCGCATGAACGACAGGCACTCGCCATCCGCCATGCTGGTGAAGGAGATACCGTTGTCCATGCACTTGAGCATCGTGCTGTACAGCACAACATCCAGCACCTCGTTGCCCGTTTTCACATTGCTGTCATAGAGGTCGATTGCTTCCCGCAGGGCGGAAATTTCGGATTCGGTCAGGCGGCTTTGCAGCTTGTCCAGCTGATGGCGCAGGTCATGGCAGCGCAGATTCACAAGGTCGATGTTGGCCTTCATCGTCTCGTACTGCCGCCGATTCTCCGCCAGCACCTGATCCATCACCTCGATTTCCGCCCGATGCTGCGAAAACAGCACAATGTCGTGGTGCAGCGCCAAAACAGAAATGCACATGAACACCAGGCAGCAGCGCAGCATTTCATAGAGCGGCCGTGAATCGGCGCGGTATTCGCTCATCACGGCGTTAATCAGCACACTGGCTAACAAGAACAGGATGCACAGCCATGTGGTCTGAATCTGCGATTTCCGATCTTCATGGTACTGCACAGACGGATGGATGAACAGCAGCCGAAGCAGATAGCAGACGGCCAGATGGAACACAAACCAGATGAGAAGTGTCACATCCGCATTGGTGATTTGCGGAAACAGGTTCATCGTCTGCGTATCGTCCGCGCCCGTAAAGGACAGCACGAGTGCGTACAGGCTGCCGGCAATCTGGACGGCGGCACATCCGGCGCACCACGTTTTCAGCCGCTCACACCATGTGCCTTCATGCGCAAGGAATAGCAGGGGCAGCACGGACAAGTATTCCATCAGAGCACCCAGAAAGCGTGACCAGAGCATTGCCTGAAAATGCGTGCGGAGGATGGCTCTGCCTATCATAATCGCCGCCATCAGGGCAAGCCCCGCTGCCGCGCGAACGACATACTGCGGCTTGTGCTTCAGCGGGAAAATGAAAACAGCAACACCGGACAGCATTTCCAGAAAGGCTACAACGGAAAGGTACATTTGGTAATAATAACTTTCTCCCAGCCACTGCGCGAGGAATGCAATCATCGCTCATTTTCCCTCCTTCATTTCGGTGCCATTATAGCATACGCATCCAGCCCGCCGCAACCCTGCCTTTTGCCCCGCGGTACAGGACAAAAGGCAGGGGAGAAGGCGTCAGTCCAGCGGAATCAGGCAGTAGGGATGAACAATCGCCTGCGCAGGACCGTATGCTTTCAAGCCGTAGCGGTAGCCGTACCATTCGCCGTCGCCCGCGCCGCCGCCTGCATTCGCCAAGCTTGATGAATACAGCAGCGCAATGGTGTTTTCGCCGTTTTTCAGCCACGGCGTGATGTCCATGACGGCATTCGTCATGCTCAGGTCGCCCGTTTTTTCGCCGTTGATGAAAACCTGCATACTTTCGCTCATCGGGCCAAAGTCGATATATGCGCCGTCCGCCGTGCCATCCCACTGGAAAACTGCCTTGTACGTCGCCTGACCGACCGTGCGCTCGCCCAGTTCCGGAATTTCATTCCATGTTTTCAGGGCGTCCAGATGGAGCGCGACGGGGGTAATGTCCGTCGCCACCTGCGTTTCGGTGATGGTCTGCCCGAAGAGCGTTTCCGTGCGCTCGTTCACCTGCTCAGACGCCGTGTGCTTCATGACGGTAACATCCCAGTCGGTGATTTCAAACGCATCCGGCACCTGCGCCGCGAATTGCCGCGTTTCGCCGCTGCTGAGCTGCGCCTGATATTCGCCGGACGCTGTGACCTTGGCAGACAGGCTGCTGCCATCGCTGCAAACATCCGCCGCGTTCGTTTCGACCGCGTGAAGCTCGCTGTCCGCCTCGCACGAACGGAATACAAACAGCGCCACGTCGCCGTAATCCAGCGTCAACGGGAAAATCGTGCTGCCGTTTTCATGGCGATAAACGCCCAGTCGCTTCGTTTCGCCCGTCCACGCATCCAGCTGATACGGAATCCAAGTGCCGTCCACCACCATCTCCGTCGTGATGGTATCGCCGTGCGTATCCTGCTTTTCCCCCTGCGACCACACGGGAACATAGCTGCCGTCGCAGTAGTTGTACACATACAGGTACTCGGTGTCGCCGTCTCGGCGCGTCTGCGTCAGCAGCTGGCGGTTCGGCTCGGTAAAGCCCGCGTAAGGCTTCACCCCGGCGCTTTGCAGCACGCGGGCAGCGTCGTCCGCGTCCTTTGCGGAATAGACGTTGGGCAGCGCCTTCATTTCCGCCATCACATCCGCCAGCGCAGCCTCGCCGTCATCATTGTACGGCGTCTGGACGGCGGCGCCATCCACCACAACCACCTTCATGCCCTGTTTTGCCATTTCCAGCAGGGCTTTCGCGCCGTCCAGCGCCAGCTGCTCCTGCCACAGCACAATCGCCTGATAACCTGCCTGCTCCAGCGTGCCGGTTTCGGCAGCGTAGGACACGCCGTCCGCCGTCAGGAAATCCGGGCTGAAGTAGTCGTAGGTATAGCCGTTATCCTGCAAGGTCGTGGACGGGAAAAAGCCGGTCGTGTGGTCAAGCAGCCAGTTTTCGCCGCCGTGGTTGCCGCTGGTTGGCATGGGCTGCTGATAGCTCATGTAAATCATGCCGACATCCGTTCGGGACACGCCCTCGCGGAGCAGCTGGCAGATGCGCCCCAGATGGTCGTTGAACGACGGATAATCCACGCTGGACGGCTCATGCGGCCCGAAGGCGTAGAAGCTGGCATACACCGCGCCGCTGGCGGTATAATGCGGCCAGCGATTATCCGTTCCCGGCCCGTACTGCGCAGACCAGATGTGCCACACAATGCGATTGAAGCCCGCCGCAAAGAGGTTGTACGCCTCCATCAGGTGATCCTGCTCGGTATAGGCATAGCCGCCGTAAGCGCCCGTTTCGGAGGAGAGCACCTTGTTCTGCAGCTTCGCGCCGCCCGTCCACAGGCGGTACATATCCACCTGATTGTTCTGGTTGAGGATTTCCGCCTCCGGGTAATCCACGCTCATAATCGGCTCGGAGATTTCCAGCCGCTGCCCATAGCTGATTTGCGCGCGGGTCTTGATGCCGTATTCGTGCAGCCACGCGCGCAGCGGCTCCAGCATCCGTTCGCGGTAGAGCTGCGTCTGCACGTCAAAGAGGTCGTTGAGCACCTTTTCGCGCATGGTTTTGTCCGCCAAATCATAGCTGCCGTAGTCCACTGCATCCCAGTAGAACAGATCCGGCAGACCGATGGTCAGGTACAGGTACGGACGAATGTCATAGCCCTTGCGCGCCAGAAATTCTTCCGCCATGTCGTCGCACCAGAACGCGCAGCCGTATTCGGTGCTGATTTCCAGCGAATCCATGAACAGCTGCACGTCGCCTGCCTGAATCTTGGCATTCAGCGCTTCGTCGTCCAGGATGTGCGCCAGCCAGTATTCCTTCAGCGCCTTGACACCTGCTTCATCAAAGTAGTTGATGCAGTACGCGGTTTCAGCGGCGGGGTGGGATTCCTGCATTGCGCCCTGCTGCCAGTAGTAGAACAGGCGGTACTTCGATTCGGCGTTTTCCGGCGTCCAGTCCAGCGTAATTGTGCCGTCCGCTTCCCAGACCAGCTTGTCGGTCAGCTCGATGATGCCCGTTCCGTCCGTCACGATGGGCTTTGCCTTGTTGCCGCTCGTCTGCGGCACGGCAAAAACGCCAATCAGCTTCGCCGTCGGCGTAATGGGGTAGACCTTGCTGCCGACTTTCTTCTGCATGGGGATTGCCCCGCTTCGGCTCGCCCCTGCCTTGATGTATTCCACAATGTCCACGACAATCTGGCTTGCGCCCTGACTGTGCGGATCAAGACCGGGGACGTTGGCGGTCGCCCAGTTTGTGCCGGAGGTGAGGGAGACGGTCATTCCCAAGTCCAGCGCCGTGTTCATTGCCAGCTTCAAGTCGTGATCCCACTGCGCAGAGCCGTAGCCGTAGTCCGTTTCGCTGATTTCGTCTTCGCCCTGCGCGCACAGCTCCACGCCGCGGAAACCGCCGTCATACATCGCTTGAATTTCCGCGCGGATGGTTTCGTCGGTATGCCCTGCTTCCGCCATCCACCAGCGCACTTCGCTGCGGCTGTCGATGCTGGGCGCGGTATAGCGGCGCTCGATTTCCGCCGCAAACGCGTCGTCCTCCGCCAGCGCCGAGGCGGCGGGCAGCAGCAGAGCGGCAGAGAGCAGCGCCGACAAGATTTTCTTCCCAGACAGCATAATGTCCTCCTTGCAACGCTTTCTTGTACAAAATGGGGCTCCGGAACACTCCGAAGCCCCGGAAAATCGTATTAAATCTTGAACGCCTTGACAAGCAGCGGCCAAGCCCAGAGGTAGAAGACAACTGCAATCGCGATGACGGCGACGGCAATCACAATCCACATGATGCGCTTACCCTTCCTGCTCATCCGCTTGCGGTTCTGGAACTGCTCCTCGGTCATCGGCACTTTGCTGTATACGCGAATTGCCATGAACACCAGCACGAGCGCCATCAGGATGTCAAAGCCGTACAGCACAACCTTGTACCACGCCATGCCGTACAGGAAGCCCTTGTGCTCCTCAATCGCCGGGGCAGTCGTTTCTTCCGCAGCATCATCCGCCTGATTCAGCATCGCCGCATAGGCGGGGTCAACCGCCAGCGAGTTTGCCGTGTTGTAGAGAATCTGATGCACGGCTTCGCGGAGCAGCTTGCGGCACCAGCCGGATTTGACGTCGCTGAGCGACTGTTCCGCGGTTGCGTGCACGAGCGTGCCGCCCGCCGCCAGATACTGGTCAGAGCCAGCGCCCTTCATGGTGGTGGTGTAGTCGGTGATGTAGCAGCCGTGCCAGCCCCATTCGTTGCGGCAGATGGCGCTCATCAGCGGATAGGAGCCGAAGGTGAACTGCCAGCCGACGCGGCACATGGTCAGCATGATGCCCTGTGCGCCGCCCTTCTGGATGGAATACTGGAAGGGCTTGAGGTAGATTTCACGGGCAGCCTGTTCCGTGCCCCACACAGCCACACAGCCGTTGGCGGCGCGGTTGGTGTCGGCATCGTTCATGACAAAGTGCTTGATGTAGGCGTGCATACCGTGCGCTTCAACGCCCGCGCAGACCGCCGCGGAGCAAAGACCGGTCAGCACAGCATCCTCGGAGTAGTATTCGTAGTTGCGTGCGCCGAAGGGGGTGCGGTGGATGTTGATGCCGGGCGCGTACCAGCCCTCGGTGTTGGACGCAATCGCGTCTTCGCCGATGGCGTTGCCGTAGATGCGCTGAACCTCTTGGCTCCACGTCGCCGCCGTCATCGTCGCGCAGGGATAGGTGTAGATGACCGCGTCCGTCAGGAAGTTCGCAATGCCGTGCGGCGCGTCATACTCATACGTCTTGGGCTTGCCAACGGATTCCACCGCCAGAGAGCCCCAGCCGGACTTGTTGAACAGCTGGTGCATCTCGGAGAGCTTGAGTTCGTCCAGCAGCAGATCCCACTTCGGGTCGTTGTAATCCAGCCCCACCATGTCGATCAGCTTCAAATTGTTCTTCGCGCCGTAGGTGTAGGCTTCCTTGCCGGGATACAGGGCAGCATCCGTGGGGTCTGTCGGGTTCAGAGAAGCCTCAAAGCCCTTCAGCTCGAATTTTGCCCGCAGGTCGTCGGAAATCACATAGGTCGGCGCGTCGCCGGAGATGTTGCCGACGTTGGATACGCCCTTCGCAACACCGGTGGCGTATTCCAGGCCGCTATTGTCCATCACAGACCAGTCGGAGCGGGAGAGATAGACCGTGCCGTCCGCATAGATGATATCATCAAGCTGGTTGGTCACTTCCGCGCCGGAAACAGCGTCCGTGTTCAGCAGTTCCCGTTCGGAAACGGTGTACTTGGCTGCCATCGCCGTGTTGCCGTTTGCGGTCATGCCGTCCGCCGTGGTCTTGCCCTTTGCGGCAAGCACGTTGTTCACGGCCTCATGCGCATCGTGGGCAGCGGTCACATACCAGTCGCCCGCGTCAATCACATAGGTCTTGGCGTCCTTTGCATCGTAGCTGGCAATGTCCTGCTTGGAGAAGGTGACGGACACGCGCTGCGACTCGCCGGGGGCAAGCTCAGCTGTCTTGACGTACTGCGCCAGCGACACAGCCGCCTTTTCCACGCCGCCGGGGATGTAGGGCGACTGGACGTAGAATTCCACAACATCCTTGCCGGAGGTGAAGCCGGTGTTCTTCACCGTGACCGACGCGGTGCAGAGGTCGCCGTCCCAGTCCACCTTCAGGTCAGACCATTCAAAATCAGTGTAGCTCAGACCATAGCCGAAAGGATAGGCGACGGTGGCGGCGTAATCGTAGTCGCCCGCGTTGCCCTGCTTGAGCACAGCATCCTCATAGCGGGTTTCATAGTACTTGTAGCCGACATAGATGCCTTCTGCGTAGTTCACATAGGAATAGCCGGAGAGGGAGCCATCCTCGTTCACATAGCGGTAGTCGCCGAAGTTCTGCATGGCGGCGGAGGACAGGTTGTCGTGCACATAGGTGTCCACCAGACGGCCGGAGGGGTTGATGGCGCCGGACAAAATCTTAGCAATCGAGCCGATGCCGCCCGCCGGACGGGCATACCACAGCACCGCGTCAATGCCGTATTCCGCCTTGTCCGCAAAGTCCATCTGCATGGCGTTGGCGGAGCTGATGAGCACAATCACCTTGTCGAAGGCTTTATGCACCTCGGCAAGCAGTTCCTTTTCGTCCTTGTTCAGCTCCAGGTAGTTTTCATCCGCCGAGCCGCCGTAGCGGGACATGTCATACGGCAGGTCGTTGCCTTCCGCGCCCGTGCGCATCAGCACGACGACGGCAGCATCGTTGTAATCCTTGTAGGAGGCCTTGACGTCCGCCGTATATTCGCTCTGCGGCACTTCGTCAATCACCCAGCCGCCGGTTTCGGAGCCGTTGCCTGCCGACAGGCTGCCCGCGCCGGAAGAATGGCTGGACGCGGCATAGAAGGCAGATAGCGTGGGGTTGACCGTGAAGCCTTCTTCCTCCAGCGCCTTCTGCAAAACGCCGTTCTTGTTGTCGATGCCAAAGAGGCTGATCTTGCCGCCCTTCATGGGCAGCGCGTTATCCTCGTTCTTCAGCAGCACCGCGCCTTCGGCGACAATCAGGTTTGCCACCTGTGCATGGTCGTCCGTGTCAAACGTCACGGTGGAAACGTTCTTCACGCCGACTTCACCGAAGTACAGCGTCAGGGCGGAATCCCAGTACAGCGCTTCGTAGTTGACGACGCCGACGGCACTGCACAGCAGCGCGATCACCAGCGTCCAGATAATTAAATAGGTACTTTTTTTCATACCCTTCTTCGCCGTGCTCATGATTTTCTCCTTTTCATGCGGTTGATCATACTAATTCGATTCTAAAACATGGCATCGAGCATAGCAGATTTTTCGTTCCGGCAAAGCTGAGTGAAGCGAGGCGTACTGGAAGTACGCGCGAGCGGAACGAAGCAAAGCCGGGGCGAAAAAGATGCTGTGCGAATGACATGGTTTAGATGAGAATTAGTATCATGCGAAAGAAAATGGGGAAGGCGTATCGCCCTCCCCGCGAGGATTTTCCGGACTTACTAACACTTTGGGGATAAGCATTAGTCGTCGTCGGAATTGGTGATCACATAGTCAAAGGTGTCGCCGCTGATGGTGATGGTCACGGTGCATTCCTCCGCGTCAAACGCCGCGTCGGAGGTGGTCAGGTTGTCCAGCAGATACGGGCCTTCAAACAGGTCGGCGATCAGATGGCTTTCCGCTTCCTTGCACTGCACAACGCCCGCCGCGTAGTCGCTGTCCGCGAAAGCAGCGCTTTCCGTGTTCTGGAAGTAGGAGCCCGCCAGGGAGCCCCAGTTTTCAGACGCGGTGCCCGCCGTCGGGAACATCAGAACGACCGTGTCGCCATCCTTCGTGTAAGTGCCGGTGAAGGTGTAAACGATGTCCGCCGTCACGGTGCCGTCTTCGGCGGTCTGCATCAGGCGCTTGGTGTACTCGTAGGTGCCGTCATCCTTGAGGACGACGGTGTTCTCGCCGGTCATGCCAATAGCGGTCACAAAGCCGTTGTGGAAGGTGTTGGACACGAGGTCTTCAGTCTTGTAGACCTTGGTCAGGGTGACGTCCGCCAGCGCGACGGACAGGAGCAGGCACAGAGCCAGAGCGATGGAAAACAGCTTCTTCATGGGAATTCCTCCATTCTTATTTGGCGATTTTTCAACCACATCGCCTTCGATTCGCATCATATCACAACGGCAACGGTTTGCTGCACTTTTTGCGGAATCTACAAAGAAAACAGCACAAATTAAAAGTATGCGCACAAAGGACAGGAACGGCAAAGGAATTTGATGAGAATTTTCCGGAAAGCTCTTTATCTATTGCTGTGTTCATGGTATGATAATAAAGGAAAAATGACGCGCCGTGCGGATTGCACAGACATTGCTGGAGGAAGCGCAATGAAGGAGTTTCTGCCGAAATCCGCCGCGAAAATGGCGGATTGCCTGATAAAGCGTTACGGCCTGCTGACCAGCCGCTGGAGCTATGACTACGGCGTGGCGTGGCGCGGCATGGAGGCGCTGTACGCCATGACGGGCGAAAAGAAGTATTTCGATTACATCAAGGACGCAATGGACACGTTCGTGACCGACGAAAGCGGCGCGATTCGCGACTACACGCTGGATGAGTTCAATCTGGACTATATCTGCAACGGGCGGCAGCTGCTGTATCTCTACAAGGCAACGGGGGATGAAAAGTACCTGCGGGCGGCGGACGTGCTGCGCGACCAGCTGCGCCGGCAGCCGCGCACATCCGACGGGGGATTCTGGCACAAAAAGTGCTACCCCTACCAAATGTGGCTGGATGGGCTGCACATGTCCGCGCCGTTCTATGTGGAATACTGCCTGATGATGGAGGACGATGCGGGCATCCGCGACGCGGGTATCCGCGATGCGGCGAAGCAGCTGCAATTGGCGTATGAACACACCTATGAGCCGAAAACGCGCCTGAATCACCACGGGTGGGACGAATCCCGCGCGCAGCAGTGGTCAAACCCGGAGACGGGGCGCTCGGCGCACGCGTGGGGGCGCGCTGTCGGCTGGTATATGCTGGGGCTGGCGGATGTGCTGGCGCTGCTGCCGGAAAATCACGAATGCTTCGAGCCGCTGCGGGCGCTGATGGAGAAAATCAGCGCGCGGATGCTGGAAATCCGCGTGGACGGCGCGTGGCTGCAAGTGCTGGACTGCCCCGGCCGCGAGGGAAACTACTTGGAATCCTCCGGCTCGTGCCTGATGACGGCGGCGATTTTGAAGGCGGCGGCGAATCATCAGCTGCCTGACTGGATGCTGGCGGCGGCGCAGGAAAGCTTCCGGGCGATTCAGCGGCATTTCGTCGGGCAGATGCGGGATGGCACGCTGTTTCTGGCGAAAACGTGCTACGGCGCGGGGCTGGGCGGAAAAACGGACGCGTACCGCGACGGGTCGTACGACTATTATATTTCGGAAACCGTAGGCAGCTACGACATCAAGGGGACGGGCGCGTACATTCAGGCGGCCTGTGCCTACGAAGGGAGTGAACCCCATGCTTGACCAGCGCTTGGCAACCCGCGTGGAGAATTTTGTGAGCCGCCTGAAGCGCGAAAGTGTGTGTATGCACGGCTTCATCCTTGACGTGCGGGGCGAAGTGAAGGCGACGGCGTACTATCCGCCCTTTGAGGAGGGGAAGGCGCACCGGATGTACTCGGTGTCCAAATCCATGACGGCGCTTGCCATCGGCCTCCTGCTGGACGAAGGGAAAATTTCGCTGGATGACCGCATTGCCGACTACTTCCGCGACTTCCTGCCCGAAAGGCCGGATGCGCGCTTGCTGCGCCTGAAAATCCGCGATATGCTGCGGATGGCGACGTGCTACCGCGCTACCGTCTACCGCGAAACCGACGACGACTGGACGAAGCCGTTCTTCACCGCCGCATCCACCCACGAACCGGGCACGGTGTTCCACTACGATACGGGCTGTTCGCAGGTGCTGGCGGCGCTGGTGGCGCGGCTGACCGGGCGGCAGGTGATAGACTACCTGACCGAGCGGGTGTTCACGCCCCTTGGCGCAAACGACGAGAAGCATTGGCTGCGCGACCCCGCGGGCACCTGTCAGGGCGGCACGGGGCTGTGCATGTCCCTGCGCGATTTGCACAAGGTGACGCGGCTGGTGATAGACGGCGGGCGCGGAATTCTGCCGGAATGGTTCTGCCGGGAGATGACGAAAAAGCACATCGACAACTGCCTTTGCACGAACGAGGAAGAGCGCTACGGCTACGGCTGGCAGGTGTGGATGACGCGCGCGGGCTGGGCGATGTACGGCATGGGCGGGCAGCTTGCCGTGGTGTGCCCGGAGAAGGACGTCTGCCTGTGCACGATTGCCGACACGCGCCTTGACCCCATCGGCGTGCAGCGCATCTACAACGCCTTCTTCGACGAAATCTACCCCTACTGCGTCATGGAGGACATGTCGCCCGTGCGCCTGTCGCCCGAAATTCAGCCGCTGGGGAACAATCCCGCGTGCGCGCTGGATGCGTCGCCTGTGTACCATTTCGCCGCGCCGAACCCGCTGAGCCTCAAGCGCGTGGAACTGCGGGGAAACACGCTGATTTGGGAGAACGCGCGCGGGCGGCATCCGCTGCAATTCGGGCTTGGTGAGAACCACGCAAGTGAATTTCCCGGATGGCCGGGGCGCACGATGTTATCCTCTGGCGGCTGGGTGTCGGCGGATGAAAACGGGAATCTGCTGCGCGTCCGCTGCCAAATCATCGACGATGCCCCCTGCGGCGTGGACATGCTGCTGCGATTCACGGGCACTTGCCTGACGGTGCAGGCGCGCAAATCCTCCGATCCGGCGACGAATGCGTATGAGGGCGTGGCGACAGGGTATGTGGAAGGATATGCTGATGCGCCCTGATTGCCGTTATGCGCGCGCTTTCTTCCGCTCAAGCGCCGCCCAAACCGCCTTCTCCCGCATCCAAATGCGCAGCGCTGCGACGAGGAAGCGGACAATTACAGCGCCATTGCGATTGTGGCGGAATAAAATCAGCAGGGCTGCAAGCGTGCCAAATGCGCTTTTGCAGCCCTATTTTGATGCGCCATGACGCGGATGGCAAGGAATTGGGGGAATTTTCGGGCTTTTCAAATGCGGATTTTCGTGGTAAAATGGACGATAGGGGAATTTGCGATTTTTCCCCATAACCTCTTTTCGCGATGCGGGGATTTCGCGTCTGCGGACGCGACCAAAGGGCAATGAAAACAGACGAATGTCTGCGATCGCCCTTTGGAAACCTTCGCTTGCACTCCCATGTTAGTGGTCTGTACCGCTGCTTGTGGATACGGGGGACAGTGTGGGTATCCTGTGGATAAACACGCGGGCATAGCATGAAAAAGTGACCAACTCAATCGCGAGATGGGTGTCGAGAGGGTCGAAGACCCTTCGCGGGTGCAGGGCAGAGCCCTGCTGGGGTCAAGGGGCAAAGCCCCTTGGGTCTCCCCCATAAATTGAAGGAGAAAGCAATGACGAAACTCAAGGTTGGAATGATTTCGCTGGGATGTAATAAGAACCGCGTGGATAGCGAGACCGCGCTGGGGCTGCTGCGGGAGCACGGGTATGAGCTGACGAACGACCCCGCGCAGGCGGATGTGCTGATGGTGAACACCTGCGGGTTCATCGCGTCGGCGAAGGAGGAGTCCATCGACGCGATTCTCGACATGGCGCGGTACAAGCAAATCGGCAAGTGTCGGGTGCTGGTGGTCACGGGCTGCCTTGCCCAGCGCTACGAGAAGGAATTGATGCAGGAGATTCCTGAAATCGACCTGCTGATGGGCGTCAACCAGTATCAGCAGCTGCCCGACGCGCTGGAGAAGGCGCTTGGCGGCGTGCGCAAGACCTACTGCATGGACGACCACACCTACAATGCCCACGACCGCGTGCTGACCACCCCGTCTTACACCGCGTACACCCGCATCGGCGAGGGCTGCTCGAACTGCTGCACGTTCTGCGCGATTCCGAAAATCCGCGGCCCGTACCGCTCCCGCCCCGAAGCCGACATCCTCCGCGAAATCGAAAGTTTGGCCAAGCAGGGCGTGAAGGAGCACATCCTCGTTGCGCAGGACACGTCGCGCTACGGCATGGACTTCGGCGGCGGATCGAAGCTGGCGGAGCTGATGCAGAAGGCGGCGAAAATCGACGGTGTGGACTGGCTGCGCGTCCTCTACTGCTATCCGGAGGAAACCAGCGAGCAGCTGCTGGACATCATCGCAAACACGCCCAATATTTGCAGCTATGTTGATTTGCCGATTCAGCACGTCAACGACGCGGTGCTGAAAAGGATGCACCGCCGCGGCACAAGCGCCGATATTCGCCGCGCTGTCAAGGGCGCGCACGAGCGCGGCATCACCCTGCGCACGTCGATTATCGTCGGCTTCCCCGGCGAGACGGAAGAGCAGTTCCAAGAATTGCTTGATTTCCTGCCCGAAGCCGAGTTCGACCGCCTCGGCGCGTTCACCTACTCCCCCGAAGAGGGCACGTCCGCCGCGAAAATGCCCGACCAAATTCCGGAGGAGGTCAAGGCGGAGCGGCTCGACCGGCTGATGAAGCGGCAGGCCGCCATCGCGCGGAAGAAGAATCAGGCGCGCGTGGGCACGGTGGAGAAAGTCCTTGTGACCGACCGCAACGCGCGCGGCGAAATCCTCGGCAGAAGCCAGCGCGAAGCCCCCGAAACCGACGGCGAAATCATCTTCACCGCGGGCGAAAGCAAAATGCCAAGCGTCGGCGATTTCGTGGATGTCCGCATTGAAAAAGCCAGCACCTACGACCTGACAGGGGTGATTGCATGAACCTGCCCAACAAATTGTCGATCCTGCGTGTCGCGCTGATTCCGGTGATGGTGGCGCTGATGCTCCCGCAGACCCTCGTTTGCGATCTGCTCGCCGCCGCCGTGTTCGCCGTCGCTGCCCTGACGGATTATTTTGACGGCCATATCGCCCGCTCCCGCCACCTGATTACCGATTTCGGCAAGTTCATCGACCCCGTCGCGGACAAGCTGCTCAACCTCTCCGCCATGATGATGCTCGTCCAGCGCGGGACGCTGCCGGGCTGGGTCGTCGTGCTGATTTTGGCGCGCGAACTCGCCGTTGACGGCCTGCGCATGGTCGCCGTGGGGCAGGGGCGCGTGATTGCCGCGGGCAAGCTCGGCAAAATCAAGACCGCCAGCCAGATGGTGATGCTCCTCTTCGTGCTGATTACGCACCAGCCTGCCCTGACCGCCCCCGCGTGGGACGTTGTGAGCGCGACTGTCCTCGGCGCGCCGTGGATGCGGTGGATTAGCACCGCGCTGACGCTGTGGGTCGCCGCCATCACCCTCTGGAGCGGCATCGACTACTTCGTTCGCAACAAGGATTGCATCAAGGATATGTGATGCTTTCAGAAGCAATCAACTCACAAAATCATAACTAACGATAACAACCAAGTGTGGAGGTGTGCGCTGCGAAGGGGTCGAGGGGGCGAGCGCAGACATTCGTCTGTTTTCATTGCCCCCTCGTCGCCTCCGCAGAGGCGAAATCCCTGCGTAACAAAAAGGTTAATTCCGCTTCACACGGAAGCCGCCGAAACGCGCGCCACGGTTTCTTCCACCGCCTTGGCGACAACCTCTGCCATCGACATTTTCGGAGCGCCAGCAACACTTGCCTGACACCGGCTCACCGGCAGCAGAATCTTGTGCGCCTTGCTGCGCCCGACCGCCAGCGCCATGTTCGCGGTCACTTCGCCCAGCATCGCGTCGCACAGCACCATGCCAATCGGGCAAAGAATCAAATCCGCCATCCCGGCGCATACCACGACGGCGTTTTCGCCCGTCGCCACTTGGTCTGCCCCCGCGCGGAGCATCGCCGCCGTCGCCAGCGCGTTCGTTCCCACCGCAATCAGCGGCTGATTCGGCAGCGCTTTCTTCAGCCCCTCGACCAGCTGCCGCCCCATGCCGCCGCCCTGCGCATCAAGAATGACAATTTTCATGCGGATTTTTCCTCCTCGTGGAAGTTTCATTTTTCTTGATTAGTATAGCATACAATGGGTTGGGCGTTCAAGGGGACTTTTCAGCGGGAATGCCGGTTTGTTATGTTTTCAGAGCAGAAACAGTACACAAACTATAACCATTTTCGCTGACGACCAAGAAACAGGAGTGTGCACCGCGAAGCAGTCCAGAGGGCGATCGCAAAGCCCTCTGGTCGCTCCCGCAGGAGCGAAATCTCTGCGCAACATATACCAACAAGCCAGAAAGAAGGCTGCCAGTCATGAAAAAGATTGTTTTAACCGGCGGGGGCACGATGGGTCATGTCACCCCCAACCTCGCCCTCCTGCCGCACCTCCTCGCCGCGGGCTACGAAGTCCACTACATCGGCACGGAAAACGGCATGGAAGCCGAGAAACTCCGCAATGTCCCCGGCGTCATCTACCACGGGGTGAAGACCGGCAAGCTCCGCCGCTACTTCGACTGGAAGAATTTCACTGACCCCTTCCGCGTCGCCGCGGGCGCGTTCCAGTCCGCGCACCTCATGGGCAAAATTAAACCGGACGTTTGCTTCAGCAAGGGCGGATTCGTCGCTGTGCCGGTCGTGTTCGGCGCGTGGCTGCATCACGTTCCCGTCGTCTGCCACGAAAGCGATTTAACCCCCGGTTTGGCGAATAAGCTCAGCCGCCCGTTCGTCCGGCGCATCGCGACCACCTTCCCCGAATGCGCGCAAATGCTCGGCGCCAAGGCGGAGATGGTCGGCACGCCCCTGCGCCCGGAGCTTTTCCGCGGCAGCCGCGCCAAGGGTCTGTCCTTCCTGCGCTTCGACGGCACGAAGCCCGTTCTGCTGATGATGGGCGGCTCGCTCGGCGCGCAGGCGGTCAATAAGGCGCTGCGGGACGCTCTGCCGATGCTCACCGGCACGTTTGATGTCGCCCATATCTGCGGCAAGGGCAACCTTGACCCGACGCTTGATAAAACCCCCGGTTACACGCAGGTGGAGTTCCTCGATCAGGAATTGCCGGATGTGCTCGCCGCCGCCGACCTTGTGCTCTCCCGCGCGGGCAGCAACGCCCTGATGGAGTTCCAAGCGCTTGCCCGTCCGCTGCTGCTTGTCCCGTACCCCAAGGGTGCCAGCCGCGGCGACCAGATTCTCAACGCCCAAAGCCTTGAAAAACGCGGACTCTGCCACGTTCTCCTGCAGGAAAACATGACCCCGCAGACCCTGACTGACGCGCTGATGCAGACGTGGGCGGAGCGCGACAAATTGACCGCCGCCGTCAAAAACGCCCCTCCCGCCGATGGCACAAAGCGCGTGCTGGAGATGATTGAAGAGGTGCAGACCCGAAAGGCTTGAGCGTGCGCCGGAAATCCCATTAAATCTGCGGTTACAACCAGCAAGTTCATAAAGCCAACCCTTCGCCCGACTGCGTCCCACCGCCAGCCGGGCATTTTTCGGTTCTTCACGGAATCTTGAGGGAAGAGCAGCTTGGGGGCGCGTCTGCGGACGCGCAGAGTTACTGGCAGGGACGCTTCGCTGCCTGCACCTTTGTTGGCGGCTTCCTTGGGATTGGTCGGACGCGGAACAGTTGGGGCGTTGCCCCAAACCCCACAAGGGACGCTGTCCCTTGACCCTGCAAGGGGCAATTGCCCCTTGACCCCTCCGCGCGATTGAGTTGGTCACGCTTTCATGCTCCTTCCGCGTGCAGCTTTTTGGTGCTCTGCCTAAGCTTCTTGTTTGCTCCCCCTAACTTTTCGTGAAGAACCTTTTTTGCCACCGCATTTCCCTTCACGCCGCCCCATGCTCCGCCCTGAACGCCGCCAAAAGTGTGCGCCCCTCCTCCCGCGTGTGCATCAGCGCGTTCCCTTGCGCCATATCCCGTGCGTACAGGTAGTCCTCCATCTCCGCAACCGTCCGAACACCCGCGCCGCCCCAGTCCGTCAGCAGCTGAATCAGGTAATTCACCGCGTTCGTCGGATTCGCCTCCGCCGTCTTGGCGACTGCCTGAATCATCAGCCCGTCCTCGAACGGGTAGCGATTGAACGCCACCATCACCCGATTCAGCTGATTCTCCGTGAACACCTGATGCAGCAGCACCTTACCCGCCAGTTTCGCACTCTCCCGCACTGACCGCGGAAACGCTCCCTCGCGCGCGCCCGCATCCGTACACGCATACGCACACTCGTGAGCGCCCGCGCCCGCGTATCCGGCAGAGGAAGCAGATGTTTCCTTTTCATCATCATTCGTTTTCCCTGTTGGGTTTACGGTTTCCGTTTCTGTTTCTGTATAGTTTATATTAGTGTCGTGGAAATCGGGCGTATTTCCGTGGCAATCGGTTGGACAAACGGTTGTGCAATCGCTTGGGTAAACGCTTGGGTAATTCGGATGATCACGGGGATAGTCGCGGATTTCGGGGGCATCAGCGGGGCAATCGGCTGTGCTATCAGCACTGATTTCACGCGGATAGTCACGCTCAACAGCGCCTTTTCCGTCGCAAACGGAGAAGTAATGCAGGCGGTACGCGGGCGGCGTGCGCTTCTTTTCGCCGGGAATGTACTCCAAAAGCCCAGCTTCGCAGAGCGTGCGTCGAGCGTCGGCGAGGGCGGTGGCGCTCATGGGAAAGTAGGCGAGCAGGTACGGGTTGTCGATGCGGAGGAAGCCATCGAACCAGTCGCCGCCGCGGGCGTGCTGGTTCATGATTTCAATCAGCTTGTACCACAGCAGCTGAGCGCTGGCTGGAAGGCGGGTTCGCGCGGCGAATGTGTTGAAACGGCGGATTTCAATCAAGTAGTTTACATTGCACATTTGGGTCATTCCTTTCGGATTTTGTGGGTTGCTATTGCGACAGTGATATTGTAGAACGGGGAATGGATGTTCGTCAAGGAAATTTGATTTCATTTGATTTCGCTTGATTTCATTTGATTTTGGGGTCAAAACCAACTGCACTTTTTTGTTGCGCAGTGGTTTCGCGTCTGCGGACGCGACGAGGGGGCTTTGCGGTCGCCCCCTCGACTCCTTCGCATTGCACTCCCATGTGGCTTGAACTTTTTTGTTACGCAGAGGGTTTCGCGTCTGCGGACGCGACGAGGGGGCTTTGCGGTCGCCCCCTCGACCCCTTCGCAGTGCACTCCCATGCGGCTTGAACTGTTTCGCGGCAGAACCGAACGCATCCGCTTTGACCGAAAACAACATTTTCCCCCCTTCCGAAGCAAAACACAATAATAATGAAGGAAAACCCTTTTCTTTTGGGGCGGAAAGTGCTATAATAGATATGTTGGGGAAGAGGCAACAGCGGGGGAATCCGGCGGTGGGGCGCGCGTAGACGCGGCTTGTGCGCCCGCTGACGCGAAGTACCCCGACGTGCGTGTCCCCCTCCCGGATGGCGGGGCAAGGGCAAATGCCCCTGATTTTACGGTTTTCCGCGGCGTGGGAAAAAATCCGCCGTTTATTGATTTTTGTGAGGTGCAAGCATGTTGAACGACCAGGAACTCGAACACCGGACGGAAGAAGAAATCGAACAGCAGATTGAAGAAGCGACGCAGGTCAAGAGCGAATACGGCGAGGAGCAGATTCAGGTGCTGGAGGGCTTGGAGGCGGTTCGCAAACGCCCCGGCATGTACATCGGCTCGACGGACAGCCGCGGACTGCACCATCTGGTGTACGAAATTGTGGATAACTCCGTGGATGAGGCGCTGGCGGGCTACTGCAAGCGCATCGACGTGACGCTGCACAAGGACGGCTCGGTCTCCGTCCGCGACGACGGGCGCGGCTTCCCCGTCGGCATCCACCCGAAAATGGGCCGTCCGGCGGTCGAGGTCTGCCTGACGGTGCTGCACGCGGGCGGCAAGTTCGGCGGCGGCGGCTACAAGGTGTCCGGCGGTCTGCACGGCGTGGGCGCGTCGGTGGTCAATGCGCTGTCGAAGTCGCTGTCCGTGACGGTCTATCAGGATGGGAAAATTTATCAGCAGGAATACGCGCGCGGCAAGTACCTCTACGACCTGCGCGTCATCGGCGAAACCGACCGCACCGGCACGACGATTCGCTTCCTGCCCGACGTCATCAGCGACGACAACCCCGACGGCATCTTCGAGCGCGGCGTCACGTTTGATTTTGACGTGCTGAAGAAGCGCTTGCGCGAGATGGCGTTCCTGAACAAGGGCATCCACATCACCTTCACCGATGAGCGCGGCGAAACGCCCGTGACGGAGGATTTCCTCTACGAAGGCGGTCTGCGCGAGTTTGTCAAGTATCTGAACCACAACAAGGAAGTTTTGTTCCCTGAACCGATTTATACCGAGGGCGTGAAGGACGGCATCCTCGTGGAAGTCGCCATGCAGTACAACGACTCGTATGCCGAAAACATCTACACCTTCGTCAACAACATCGCGACCCCCGACGGCGGCACGCATCTGACCGGCTTCACCACCGCCCTGACGAGCGCCATCAACGACTACGGCCGCAAGTATAAGCTCCTGCGCGACAACGAGCCGACCCTGAAGGCGGAGGACGCGAAGGAAAGCCTGACGGCGGTTGTGTCCGTCAAAATGGAAGACCCGCAGTTCGAGAGCCAGACGAAATCGAAGCTGGGCTCCGGGCAGGTTCGCGGCGTGGTCAACGACCTTGTGAAAGAGGAGCTGTCCACCTATCTGGAGGAGAACCCGTCTGTCGGGCGGACGATTCTTGACCGCTGCGTGAGCGCCCAGCGCGCGCGCGAGGCAGCCCGCAAGGCGCGCGAGGCCACCCGCCGCAAGACGGTGCTGGAATCGGCGTCCCTGCCGGGCAAATTGGCGGACTGCTCCGAGCGCGACCCCAGCAAGTGCGAAATCTTCCTCGTCGAGGGCGACTCCGCAGGCGGCAGCGCCAAGGAAGGACGCGACCGCCATTTTCAGGCGATTCTGCCCCTGCGCGGCAAAATCCTCAACGTCGAAAAAACCCGGCTGGACAAGGCGCTGGGCAACAACGAAATTAAGAGTATGCTGACGGCGTTCGGCTGCGGCTTCGGCGATGAGTTCGACGAAAGCAAGCTGCGCTATCACCGCATTGTCTGCATGACGGACGCGGACGTGGACGGCGCGCACATCCGCATTTTGATGCTGACGTTCTTCTACCGCTACATGCGGCCGCTGGTGGAAAAAGGCTATGTGTACGCCGCCATGCCGCCGCTGTACAAGGTGACGAAGGGCAAAATGGAAAAGTACGTCTACGATGACGACGAACTCCAAAGACTGCTGGACGAAATCGGGCGCGACCCGAAACCGGACATTCAGCGCTACAAGGGCTTGGGCGAAATGAGCGCCGAGCAGCTGTGGCAGACGACCATGAACCCCGAAACCCGCACGATGATGCAGATTACGCCAGAGGACGCAATGGCGGCGGATGAAATCTTCACGCTGCTGATGGGCGATCAGGTTGAGCCGCGGCGGAAGTTCATCGAGGAGAACGCGGATTTGGTCAAGGATTTGGATGTGTAACCGCATCCGCGCAATGAGAACCTCTTCCGCCCGCTGCGGCTGGTTCCCCGTGCGCATTATACAACAAGCAATTATCAGACAGAAAACCTGAACAGTTCGGAGAGAAATTATGAGCAGCATTCAGGACAAACTCATCCCGGTGAATCTGGAAAAGGAGATGAAGCGGTCGTTCATCTCCTACGCAATGGCGGTCATCATCGACCGCGCGCTGCCGGACGTGCGCGACGGCTTGAAGCCTGTGCACCGCCGCATCCTCTACGATATGGAAGAACTCGGCATGACGCCCGATAAGCCGTACCGCAAATCCGCGCGCCTTGTCGGCGACGTGCTGGGCAAATTCCACCCGCACGGCGATTTCTCCGTCTACGATGCCATGGTGCGCCTCGCGCAGCCCTTCAACATCCGCTATACCCTCGTGGACGGGCAGGGCAACTACGGCTCGGTGGATGGCGACGGCGCTGCCGCCATGCGTTACACCGAAGCCCGCATGACGAAACTGACCCCCTACCTGCTCGAAGGCATCGAGAAGGACACGGTTGATTTCTACCCCAACTTCGACGAAACGCTCATGCAGCCCGCCGTGCTGCCCAGCCGCTTCCCGAATCTGCTTGTCAACGGTTCCAGCGGCATTGCCGTCGGCATGGCGACGAACATCCCCCCGCATAACCTCGGCGAGGTCATCGACGGCGTCATCTGCATGATTGACAACCCGGACTGCACCATCGACGACCTGATGCAGCACATCAAAGGCCCGGACTTCCCGACCGGCGGCATCATCCTCGGCAGACGCGGCATCCGTGAAGCCTACTACACGGGGCATGGGCGCATTGAGGTGCGCGCAAAGACCAACATCGAGGAAATGCCCAACGGCCGCAGCCGCATCGTCGTGACGGAAATCCCGTATCAGGTCAACAAGGCGAAGCTGGTGGAGAAGATTGCCGAACTTGTGCACGACAAGCGCATTGAGGGCATCAGCGATATCCGCGATGAGTCCGACCGGCAGGGGATGCGCATCGTCATTGAGCTGAAGAAAGATGTTTACCCGCAGGTTATCCTGAATACGCTCTACAAGCACACGTCGATGCAGGAGACGTTCGGCGCGAACATGCTCGCGCTGGTCAACGGGCAGCCGAAAATCCTCTCCCTGCGCGACATGGTGTACTACTATCTGGAGCATCAAAAGGACGTTGTCACCCGCCGCACGCGCTTTGACCTCAACAAGGCGCTCGCCCGCGCGCATATTTTGGAAGGTCTGCTGAAGGCGCTTGACCACATCGACGAGATTGTGTCCATCATCCGCGCCAGCAAAGACCCCAACACCGCCAAAACAACCTTGATGGAGCGCTTCGACTTCTCCGACAAGCAGGCACAGGCGATTCTGGACATGCGTCTGGCGCGCCTGACCGGTCTGGAACGCGACCGCCTCCAGCAGGAATACGACGATTTGGAGAAGGAAATCGCCCGCTTCCAGGCGATTCTGGCGGACGAACACCTGCTGATGGAGGTTATCAAGACCGAAATCAGCGCCATCCGCGATAAATTTGCTGACCCGCGCCGCACGGAGCTGACCACCATCGACGGCGAAATCGACGTGGAAGACCTGATTCAGGAGGAGGACATGGTCGTCACGCTGACGCGGCAGGGTTACGTCAAGCGCACGCCGAAATCCATCTACCGCGCGCAGAACCGCGGCGGACGCGGCGTGACCGGCATGACAACGAAGGAAGAGGACTTCGCCGTGCAGATGCGCGTCGTCTCCACACACGACGAAATCATGTTCTTTACCAACATGGGGCGCGTGTACATGCTCAAGTGCTACCAGATTCCGGAAGCTGGACGCACCGCGCGCGGCACGGCGATTATCAACCTCATCCAGATTGCGTCGGATGAAAAGGTGACGTGCATGGTTCCTGTGCCGGGCGCGACGGGCGAACACAACCTCGTCATGGCGACGCGCGACGGGATGATTAAGAAAACGCCGTACAGCGAGTTCGCGAACCTGCGCAAGAACGGCTTGATTGCCATCAATTTGAAGGAAGGCGACGAGCTGATTGGCGTGGATTTGACCAGCGGCGACGACGAAATTCTGCTGGGCAGCCGCAAGGGCATGGCAATCCGCTTCAGCGAGCGCCATATCCGCCCGATGGGACGCGCGTCGATGGGCGTGAAGTCCATGCGGCTGGATGACGACGATATCATCATTGATATGGTGCCGCTGGAGCAGGGCGCGGACGTGCTGGCGATTACGACGCTGGGTTACGGCAAGCGCACCAATCCCGACGAGTACCGTGAGCAGGGACGCAACGGCAAGGGTATCATCGCCACAAAGCTGACCGACAAGACCGGCGACCTTGCCGCGCTGCTGATGGTCAAGCCGGACGAAGACCTGATGCTCATCACCGACGACGGCACGATTATCCGCACCCGCGCCGAGGACATCCGCGTCTGCGGCCGCAACACGCAGGGCGTTATCGTGATGAAGCTGCAGGAAGGCAGCCACGTCATCGCCGTTGCCCGCGCTGAGCGCGACGAAGAGCCTGACGCGCCCGCGAATGCTGCTGATGCGGATGCCGCCGAAGCGCGCGCCGAGGGCTTCGACACGTCGGACGCGGCTGAATCGCAGGCAGTTCAGGAGCTGCTTCGCCGTGCCGAAGAGGACGCAAGCGGCAGCGATTTGGACATGGATCTGGGCGGGGAGGACGAGAAGGATTCCCCGGCGGATGACGAGGATATTTAACCTAAGACGCTTTTTTCTCCCGGAGGGGCTGACCTTCCGGGAGATTTTGTCTTGATTGCAGCAGAACCCGACCTCATCCGCAGCGACGGATGAGGTCGTTCCCCTCAATCAACACGCGGAAACAGTATGAAAACGTCAGCAACTCAATCGCGCGAAAGGGTCAAGGGACGAAGTCCCTTGTGGAGT